>Ga0070726_10001615_pt1 | contig 22231 bp, 15 predicted proteins | sample tdAd471_FD_67275 | JGI IMG/M metagenome (GOLD analysis project Ga0070726, IMG submission 67275) | Marine sediment microbial communities from the Atlantic coast under amendment with organic carbon and nitrate - tdAd47.1 | ecosystem: Environmental > Aquatic > Marine > Coastal > Sediment | place... | reverse complement strand
AATGGCTGCCCCTCGGCGGCAAGGCTGGCAAAAATAAACCCGCGGTGAACCCCGATCCGCGGTGCCTCCAGCAAGTCCAGTTCACCCTCAGCGGGTAAACGGTCACCGTATGCGGATGGATGGGTCATCTCCGCCAGACCGCCGGTGTTGGAATATATCCAGCCGTGATAAGCACAGCGGAAGAACTTGCTATTACCGCGCTGTTCCTGGCAAACCGTGTTACCGCGATGGCGGCATTTATTCTCCAGTACGCGGATCTTGCTGTCCTCGCCCCGGCAGAGTATTACCGGCCGTTGCCCCATAACCCGGGCAACAAAATCATTAGGGTTGGGAATTTCCGTTTCGTGACCTATATAGACCCAGCCCTTATAGAAAATGCGATCCATCTCCTCCTGAAAGATCTCTTCATCTTTGTAGAGGTGATGATTGATGCGGAAGCCGAATTCCGGGTCTTCCTGGATCAGTTCGTCGTATTGGGTGTAACCGCGAGTTGGGGTAAGCATTTACTCTCCTCCTGAAACTGGTGCTGAATTATTTGTCGGGCTTTGTAGCCGATTGGTACTAATTCTAACAGCGCAAACGACCGTTCAGTTGTTAGACTCCCAATTGTGTTACGACGTTTCTGCCAGACGCGTCGCTTTTCCCGTCAATGCTAAAGACGGCCTAATCATCAGGAGGTAAAACAATGGAACTGGAATACACAAGAAATGAGGCGAAAGCCTGGGCCAACGAGAAAATTAAGGGTTTTTATATGTGCCCGATCTCACCGGTCAATGACAACCTGGAAATTGACGAGGGTCAACTACGGGAAAATGTCGAGTCCCTGATCGAAATGGGACTCAACGGCCTGGTCGTGGGTGGTTTTTTTGCCGAAGGCTGGAACCTGACCCCGACTCAGTGGATTCGGTTCCACGAGGTGGTGGCCGAGGCCGGACTCGGAAAAATCCCGCTCTGGACCATTATTCTCGATCCCTGTGTGCACACGGCCGTGGAAAAAATGCACGCCGTCGGCGACATGGGTTTTGAAGGGGCGGAGGTGATTAACCCGGTGGTGCAGTTGCGCACCGACGATGAGATTTTTGACTGGTTTGATTACCTCACCGCAAAGACTGATCTGGCAATCTGCCTCTACCGTACGCCGGTTGGCGGCAAGGTGCTGGGACCGGACCTGATGCGACGGCTGGCTGATATTGATACCGTGGTGGCAGTAAAGCAGGGGGCCGGTCCCAGACCCGAAACCCTCAAGCTGCGCCGTGATCTGCGCGACGACTTTCTCGTGCTTGATCCCAACGAAGCGGTTTTTCTGGATGACCTGCAGCAGGGCGGTCAGTGCGTGTGGGGCGAGCTCTCCTATATCCTCTATGGCAAAAAACGCCACATCGTTGACGAATACCGTGCGCTGGCGGCAGAGGGTAAATGGGAAGCAGCCCGCGCCAAATCTGCCGAGCTGGCCGACATTCGCCTGCTGTTTGAAGACGTGTTGCTCTGGAAAATCATCCAGACGGCGACCTACGCCGGCACGGTGGCCAGCATCAAGGTCTGGTTTGATGCTATCGGGCTGCACGGTGGGCGTGTATTGCCACCGCTCAGGGACCTGCCGGCCTCTGAGGCGGAGGAACTGCGCGGTAAATTGGCGGATCTGGGTATTATCTAGGCCGTTAATCTGACCGAAAAATGGGGCTGGTAACGAGTTACCAGCCCCTTTTTTTTGCCTCGCGTTCCGGTATTCCCCACTTTCACCCCATCTGCATGGACGATAATAACCAGCTTCTGTCCAAGTCGACTCAATCGCCACCACGGAACCCTTTAATGAATGACGGCATGGATCGCGCCGAGCAGATTCTTCGCTCCGCTTTCGGCTTCGATAACTTCCGCCACTCCCAGCAGGCGGTGATCGAACAGCTGCTTTCCGGCAACGACGCCTTTGTGCTCATGCCCACGGGCGGCGGCAAGTCGCTCTGCTACCAGATTCCCGCGTTAGTGCTGGATGGGGTGGCCATCGTGGTATCGCCATTAATTGCCTTGATGCAGGATCAGGTGGATGCACTCCGACAGTTGGGGGTTAGTGCGGCGTTCCTTAATTCGAGTCTTTCGGTCGATGAGGCGTTTGCGGTCGAACAGCAACTGCTTAACGGCGAAATTGACCTGCTCTATGTGGCACCGGAACGGTTATTAAATCCGCGCATGCTCGGCTTGCTGGAGCGTTGCCAGTTATCCCTGTTTGCCATCGACGAAGCCCACTGTGTGTCGCAGTGGGGGCACGATTTTCGGGTGGAGTATCAGCAGCTAAAAATTCTCCACGAACGCTTTCCCCAGATCCCGCGGGTTGCACTTACCGCCACCGCGGACCAGCGCACCCGTGAGGAAATCGTCAGCCAGCTGCAACTGGAACAGGCGCAGGTTTTCATCAACAGTTTTGATCGCCCAAACATCACCTACGCAATTTCCGAGGGGAATAACCCGAAACAGCGACTCTGGCGGTTTATTAGTGATAACCATGGCAAAGATGCCGGCATTGTTTATTGCCTGTCGCGCAAAAAAGTCGAGTCCATCGCCGAATGGTTAACTGACCAGGGACGGGTGGCGCTGCCGTATCACGCTGGCCTGTCGCAGCAGCTACGCCAGCATAATCAGCAACGGTTTCTGCGCGAAGAGGGCGTGATTATTGTCGCTACCATCGCCTTTGGGATGGGTATCGACAAACCCGATGTGCGTTTTGTTGCTCACCTGAGCCTGCCAAAAAGTGTCGAGGCTTATTACCAGGAGACTGGCCGTGCCGGTCGTGATGGCGAGCCGGCCAGTGCCTGGATGGCCTATGGCCTGCAGGATGTACTGACCCTGCGCCAGTTTATGCAGGACTCTGCCGCAGCTGAGGCCCACAAGCGGGTAGAACATCACAAACTGGAATCCATGCTCGGGCTGTGCGAAGTCATTACCTGTCGTCGTCATGCGTTGCTGGGCTATTTTGAAGAACCATCGGCGGCGGCGTGTGGTAATTGCGATAACTGTCTACGACCGCCGGAGAAATGGGACGGCACGGTGGCCGCCCAGAAAGCCCTGTCGACCATCTATCGCAGCGGTCAGCGGTTCGGGGTTAACTACCTGATCGACATCTTGCTCGGCAAGGCAGAGGCGCGGATCCAGCAGAACGGCCACGACCAGATCAGCACCTTTGGGATCGGCACCGAGTTAGCGCAGAGCGAGTGGCGTGGGGTGTTCCGGCAGCTGATTGCACTGGGCTATATCGATATCGATTCCGAAGGCTACGGCGCGCTGCGTATCACTGAAAAAAGCCGGCCGTTATTAAAAGGCCAGCAACAACTGGACCTGCGAAAACCGACTCGGCCAGAAAAAACTACCCGCGATAAAAAACAGAAGTCCAGTGTGCGGCCTCAGGACCAGCCCCTGTGGGAGGCGCTACGGGCGTTGCGAACCGAGCTGGCCGCCGAGTTTGGGGTGCCGCCTTACGTCATTTTTCACGACGTCACCCTGCAGGAGATGATCCGACTACGCCCCGGCAGTAAGGGTGATCTTCAGGGTATTCAGGGGGTGGGCGAACAGAAATTGCAGCGTTACGGCCAGCAATTTTTAGCCGTGATCGCTAAACACCCCCTTGATGAGTTGCTGGATAATCGGCTCAGCGACACGGTTAACGAAACGCTGATCGCCTATCAGGCCGGTCTGTCGGTCGATGAAATAGCCCGCCAGCGAGAGACGCAACCCACCACCATTTATAGCCATCTGGCCGATGCCATTGCGGTGGGACTGCTCGAAGCCACGGCAGTGACCCAGTTGCCGACTCAGGAATACGACCAGATTGTGTTAATGATCGAATCACTGGAGGGTGAGGAGCCGGGCCGTCTTAAACCGGTCTACGACGCCCTTGATGGGCAGTATGATTACGGCGTGCTGAAATGTGTGCAGGCGGCTTTATAAATTCAATTGCTGCTGAGAAGTGGCTCCGGTTGGGAACCATTACCTTCGAGGACGATTAGAAAAACCGATCAACGACTGGCAGCACCGGCGCCGGGGTTCGTAGGCGCGAGGGTCAACAATCTCCAGAGCGCTACTATGCAGCGGTGAGTTATCTTTGGCCGGTGCACTCCATAATATTGATTGGTTACTGGTTTTATCAGGTAATTTCAATAACCTTTAATGACTGTCGAACAAGCGCTATCGGGTTTTCATAATGGATCTCAAACAACTACAGATTACCTATCAACCGGCGGAGGACCGCCTGCTATTGCGGCTCTCCGGTGGCGAACGTGACGAGTTTCGCTTCTGGTTGACCCGCCGGCTGGTATCGGTGATTGCTGAACCTCTGCGAAATCACCTGAAAGGCCAGTCACTCAACCCTGACGGTGCGGAGCCGCCAAAACCCGCTGAGGAAAGCGCCCGCGCCGATGCCGAGGCCGCGTTTGAACACGAGCGAATCATCGCCGGATTGAAGACCGAAAAGCGTTTTGACGAACCCGATGAACGGCGGATGCCGTTGGGGGAAACTCCCTTACTGGTGGCCAAGCTGCGATTGACCCCAGGAAAGGGCGGCGGCCTGTTGTTATCGCTTTACTCTGACCAGAATCAGGGGCTGGATATTCAACTCGGCCCACCGCTCGTGCACGGTTTTTGTGATCTGCTGGTTAAGAGCAGTAACCAGGCCGGCTGGGGGCTGTCGCTGGGGCTGGTGCCGCAGATTGGCGCCGCTGATCCGGTGAGTAAGGCGTTTCATTAAGCGGTATCCGCTTCAGTTCGGTACCAGATCGCCACCCCTAATCCAGTGATTCGTCTGCCAGCTCTTCCAGCTGCCGGAGTGCATCGCCTTCCTGCTGCTGTCGATTCCAGAGTGCGGCATAAAGCCCCTGTTGTCTCATCAGACTGGCGTGATTACCGCGCTCAACAATTTCGCCCTTATCAAGTACTAGTATCTGGTCGGCATCAACTATTGTGGAGAGGCGGTGGGCGATCACCAGGCTGGTGCGCTGCTCAGCCACCTTTTTCAGTGCCCCCTGAATCTCCTGTTCGGTATGACTATCCAGAGCGGAGGTGGCCTCGTCCAGCAGCAGAATCGGTGGGTCCTTGAGCAAGGTGCGGGCGATGGCCACGCGCTGCTTTTCGCCGCCGGAAAGTTTCAGGCCGCGCTCGCCGACCAATGTGTCGTAACCCTGTGGTAGTTGCCGAATAAAACGATCCACCTGGGCCAGGTCCGCCGCTCGCTGTATCTCCTCCGGGCCGGCATCGATTCGGCCGTACCCAATGTTGTAGCCAATGGTGTTGTTAAACAGCACCGTATCCTGCGGAACGGTACCAATCGCATGGCGCAGGGAGCGCTGTTGCACCTGGGCGATGTTCTGGCCGTCGATCAGAATTTCGCCGCTGTCGAGGTCGTAAAACCGGAACAGCAACCGACCGATGGTGGATTTACCAGCACCACTGGGGCCAATGATGGCGACGGTGGAGTTTTTGGGGACCTTGAAACTGACGTTTTTCAGGATATCGCGGTCCGGTTCATAGCCAAAACAGACGTTCCTGAACTCGACGGTACCGTCGCTCACCTGAAGCGGCGGCGCATCTGGCGCATCGACAATTTTCTGCTCCACTTGTAACAGGTCAAACATGTTCTCCATATCGATCAGCGACTGGCGAATCTCCCGGTAGACAAATCCCAGCAGATTGAGCGGCGCGTAGAGCTGGATCATGAAGGTATTAACCATCACAAAATCGCCCAGCGTCAGATCACCGGCCGCGACGCCAAAACCGGCCATGATCATCACACTCACCAGACCGGTGGCGACGATCACCTCCTGACCGGTGTTCATCAGTGCCAGTGAGACCTGGGTATCGACTGCCGCGCTCTCAAAGCGGCCCATGGCTTTGTCGTATCGAGCCGCCTCGTGATCTTCCGTGCCGAAATACTTCACCGTTTCGTAATTCAGCAGGCTATCGACCGTTTTGGTGTTGGCGTCGTTATCCGATTCATTCATCCGCCGACGGTGACCCACCCGCCATTCCGTCACCACCAACGTAAACCCGATGAACAGTGCAACCGTCGACAGGGTGGCCACCAGGTAGCGCCAGTCAAACAGGGTGTAGAGAATGGCCGAGACCATCACCACCTCAATAATTACCGGCACGATGTTAAAGAGAACGTAGCGCAGCAGAAAATCGACACCCTTGGTACCGCGCTCAATCACCCGAGACAAACTGCCGGTATGACGATCGAGATGGAACTGCAGAGAGAGCTCGTGAATATGGCGAAAGGTCTGCAACGCCAGGGAACGCAGGGCGTGCTGGCTAACCCTGGAGAATACGCCGTCCCTAAGCTGGGCAAACCCGAGCATCATCACCCGACTAACCCCATAGCCGACGATCAACATCACCGGTACCACAATCAGCGCCGCCGCATTGCCCGCAACCGGGGTGAGGGTGTTGACCGCCTCACGATAGAGAAAGGGCACTGCAACGCTGGCCAGTTTGGCGAGAACCAGGCTAGCAACCGCCACGAGCACACGAAGTTTTAAATCGAAGCGTCCCACCGGCCATAAATAGGGCGGCAAGGTTCTTAGAATAGATCTTTCCTGCCCTGGGCGTTGCCTGCTGCCTGCGGCAGGGCCAGCTTTATCGCCAGTATTAGTACCGGTGGCGATGCCGGGTTTTACCGATTTCTCCATGAAAAACCATGTTTCCTGTGCCTGAGAGAATGCTGTGAGCGGACAGTTTAGCCCGTAGCGGTATTAGTCAGCCGCTAGCAAAGCCCTCCATGCTATTCGAATATGGGTCGCTAGCGCAGCAAACTGCATCTTATTTGTTGTTGCAACTGGCGGTGATTGCTATGGTTAGCGATTGAAATTAACCATCAGACTCAGGGGGGATTCAATGAGCATATGGACAGATCTGATGGGCGTGCCCTTTACCCAGCGGTATATCAACGCCGGCGGTATCAAAACCCGGGTGGTAGAAGCCGGAGAAGGCCCGGTGCTGGTTTTTCTGCACGGCACCGGCGGCCATGCCGAGGCTTATGTGCGCAACATCGCTGCCCACGCCAAACATTTTCATGTCTACGCCATCGATATGATCGGTCACGGCTATTCGGATTACCCGGATATCGATTATGGGGTCGATACCTTCGTCAAACACGTCAGTGATCTTATTGATGCGGTGGGTGGCAAGGTGCATTTGTCCGGCGAATCCCTGGGCGCAATAGTCGCCAGTCGAGTGGCAATGAAATATCCCCACAAAATCGATCGCCTGGTGCTCAACACCGGCCTGCCCATCGTGCCGTCAGAAGCAGGCCGGCAGGAGTTGTTGCAGGGGTTGGTGATTTCCCGCCAGGCAGCAGGGGAGTTGACCCGCGACGTCGTAAAAACCCGCTTGGGGTTTTTAATGCACGAACCAGAAAAAATGGTCACTGAAGAGCTGATCGATGTGCGCTTCAACATCTACAACCAGCCCGGCATGTTGCCGATTATGGGCCGCATTGCTCAGGCCGTGCTCGGGACTATCACCGACCTGGAAAGCGCCAACGGCATTTTCGAACCCAACCAGTTAAAGCAGATTAAATCACCAACACTAATTATCTGGACCCGCTACAACCCCGGACAACATATGGATGTTGCCGAAAAAGGCATGGAACTGATCCCCGACGTGCAGCTCCACGTTATGGAAAACAGTGCCCACTGGCCACAGTGGGAAGAGGTGGGCGAGTTTGATCGCGCTCATATCAAGTTTTTGCTGGCGGAGGGATGAAGTGTCCGAGAGTTTTCAGTCTATTGACTCCTTGGTTTTGGATATTTCAAAAATATTGGAATGTTAGAACTGACCTCGTTTTCCTGTAGAAAGAACATGACCGCTGAGGTCACCACCCTCGCCGTTGAACCAGTTACCGGTTTTATCCTTATCACGTAAGTGGTTTAAATTGAACGACTATCGTTTATTAAAGTGATGAGTGTATGTTGGGGAAGATTGAACTACACCGGTATTTAACGGACACTTCAAATAGGGGATAGAGTCGTTAAACAACTTAAACAATGCGGTCCGGTCAACGTAAATCACCTGTGATATTTGAGGTAAATCAAACAAAACTGACCGTTTGATTCTGAATTTTAAAGTACGGAGAGATACAAATGCCATTACCACTAATTCCAATATTCTCTGCGCTTGCTGCAGGAGGGACGCTAGTACCGCATGCAGCTGGCGGAATGATAGTCACTGCCGCCAGTGGGTATGTCGCTGGCACCTATCTCAGCACTGCTGCAATTAGTGGGCTCATAACAGCTGCTTCTACAGCTCTTGGTGCCGGCGCTCTTTATCTCTCGGGAGCGGCTGGAAGCATAATTGGTGGCGCGGGCGTATTCGGTACAACTGTGGGTGCAACCGGAATCACCGGGGTTTTGATGTCTGTCGGTATTATCTCGTCTACTCCAATTTGGGTGCCTGTAGTCGCGGGATCAGCCGTAATAGGCAGTGCAGGCGGATTCGGTTACGGGAGTTATCGGCTGTATAAAATAAAACAAAAAATCAACAATTCTGCTGAAGGTGAAGAAGCTCAATTCACCGAAACAGAAGCAAAAATAGTTGAAAAAATAATCAAACGATTGAGCAAAAAAAAGGACAATGAAGATCAATTCTAACAAACATCTAAAGTCGCCTTTCGGGCTGTGGGTCTTAGCTTCGCCGTACGCCGATCATGTTGGCGTTCTGTGCTTTAAGTGTTAGAAATGTACGATCGGTATTACCAAGAATTCTCCAATGAGGTTCATAAGGTATTCTCGTGTTATTTGTTTTGGAAAATGCTTAATAATCGTATCGTCGAGGACAAAAAATTACTCTCAGCATTAAATCGAACCCCCTTGAGCTGGATTGTTACCCGTTACTCTCTTAATGTTTCTTTGTTTATCACATTGGGTCGAATATTTGACATTGATAATGATGCTTTTTCAGTAGATGATTTGTTGAAGTGTTGCATTGCGGAAATTGGCTCTTTCAGTTTAGCAAGTCTTTGGGAAAGAAAAATGAAGGACTAAAACGGCATCGAGCCAGAATGGCTTCCTGAATACATTCAGAATGCATATGAACCAAGTGCTACAGATTTTCAGCGGTTGAGGAGTGAGGTAGCGAAACACCGAAGAGTTTTCGAAACAGTGTATCGTCCCATCCGGCATAAACTCATAGCCCATAAAGATAAGGAGTACATGGATAAATCCGATGAACTTTGGGCAAAAACCAATATCGGAGAACTTGAACGGATAATCTGGTTCCTACATGACTTAAAAGAAACACTTTATGATGCGTATGAGAACGGGCACAAACCTGTTTTAACTGGTCGTGAGCCTAGATTGGATTTTTACGAAAGTGATTTCGGTATGTTATTAGATAATGTTAAAGGCGCCTAACTAGCGCCACGAGATCGAAGCGGCTATGCCGTAGCGTAGGACTGAAGCCTAAGGAAAAATGGGGCAATCCTAACATTCCGACATTTTGGCATTAAAGATGGTGGATTCAAATGCGCCTGTGCGGTTTTGAGTTGAAGATCGACAGAAGTAATAGGCAAAGTAATAGGGGTCAGACCACGATTTTCTACAAATCCTAAGCAATATAGTTAACTGTTATGTGCTTCTAATAACGGAGGATTATTTATGACCCCCGACGAAAAAATTGAATCCTTAAACCTGGTGCTGCCTGACCCAATCAAATTACCACCTGGCGTTAATGTTAATTTTTCATGGGTGAAGGTGAGAGGAAGTAGGGTATTCGTATCGGGGCATATCGCACTAAACGCCGATGGCTCAGTTTATGATGTGGTGGGGAAGGTTGGTTCTGAAGTGTCTATAGAGCAGGCGTACGAGGCAGCCAGGCAAACTGGCCTGTCAATTCTAAGCAGCCTTAAACGTGAACTTGGGACGCTGAATAACATTACTGCCTGGCTTCGGGTGTTTGGGATGATAAATACGGCACCGGGTTTCGTACAAACGCCTCCTGTGATTAATGGGTTTTCTGACCTGATTGTTGAAGTATTTGGGAATCAAGTCGGTGATCATTGTCGTTCAGCCGTAGGCATGGCAGAACTGCCATTCGGAGCACCCGTAGAAATTGAAGCTGAATTAGAAATATCAGCATGACAAAAAGAATCTACAGGGTCAGGCTCGATTGAGTTTTGACCGGTCAGTGTTGGAGTACGACCACCCAATTGATCGGGTTTTCTCAAAGGTGGGCAGTCGCCCCGGTGTCGACCGGTTCGGCTGAAACGGTGGATAAGCAATCACTTATCAGTACTTATCAGTAATAGGCGTCAGACTCGAATGGCTCTTAGTTAAGGGTGTTTAGCGTCTGTTCACAGATCGCCGGATCTCCGCCAATTCGGTCATTTATAAGCTTTATAAACAGAGATACCTAGTCGAAGATGCCGTTCGTCCTGAGCCTGTAGTTCGACAGGCTCACTACCGACGGAAGAGCAGCCCCCCGGACGTCCTTCGACAGGCTCAGGACGAACGGTTTATCAGGGATTGCGAAAAAAAGCATCCCAAAGGTGCTTAACTAAGTGCCATTCGCGTCAGACCCCAATTTTCCGTAATTTTAGTTGTAGCTTGGTTGCTAGCTTTTGGCTTGACAATGTTGCTTAAAAAAAAAGTTCAGTTTCTTTGCATATCGGGCATCTTCCCAGCTTTGATTTTTACGATACTCTATATTTCAGAGGAAAAACCTATTGGAATATTACATAAGCTGTTCAGCTAACAATCACATCAAATTCGCTCCCTATGGTCGCCGGACGCGCCAAACTCGCACGCTGTCAATGTAAGCGTTATATGGTCTTATGAAAAATTATTAATGGTTCTGATTTTATTTTCAGCCCAGTCTTTCGCTGGCTCCTGGGGCCCTGATCTAATCAATTTCAGCTTGGAAAGTGGGCCGAGCGGTGAACGTAAGATAAGGTTAAATGCGTGATTGCAAGACCTCGTATCTTCTCTATCCCGATAACCTTTTTGCCAAGGTTATCGGCCTCACTTTATCCGCTTATGCCGGGAAATTCGATCTTGAAGCCCAAGTCCCACGGGCGAGTGGGAGTACAAGTGTGAAAGGGCTGTCAGGTTACCCAGTTATCGTGTCGAATTTTCTGATCAGTCCTGGTGCTTTGCAATAATATCTATCACCGCTGCCTGGGCGGCGATACCATGATCGCGCATGTTGTCGATCCACTCTGGCAGGTGCTGACTGACTACCGTGCGCTGCCAACTGTCCCGCCCCCATACTCGATTGCACCAGTCGGTAACCGCTGGCCGCTGGGCCCACATTGCTGATAATTGCAGAGTGTTTAATCGCCAGATGTAGGGCGCAACGTCGATGTCTGCAAGACTAAATTGATCACCAGCAAGCCACGGCGAGTTTTGCAGGTTTTCCTCCATATCAGTTAACAGGCGGTCAAACTCTATAATCGCATCAGTAAAAATTGGCGCATCAATGCCCTGATCGAATATTTCACGTTGCATATAGGCACTCATTGGGTCGCGCAATTGCGCCAGATACTGCTGTCGCGACGCCTCTGTCTGCATCGCGCTGAGCAGGGAGTGGCGAAACGCAATGGCAAAACTGATGGTGGCGATATGGGGCATATGTAAATGGTCAATTTGTCGAGACCAGTAGCGTTTACGGGCGCGGGCTAATGGTTCATCAGGCATCAGCGGCGGACCATCAAAGGCCTCGTCAATGTATTCGTTGATAACGCTCGACTCAGTAATGATGTGGCCATCGTCAATGAGCACTGGCACCACGCTTTTTGGATTGATGGCGCGAAACCATGCCGAGAACTGCTCGCCTGTTGAAAAATCTACCAACAGGCGCTCGTGTGGGACACCTTTCTCGTCCAGCGCAAAGCGTACTTTCTGGCAACATACTGACTCGTTATGGTCGTAAACCTTGAGTACCATGTCGTGTTCTCCACGGGGTTTGTGGTGAGATTTAAATGGAACTGACGGTGATTATGCCGGTTCCGGTTAGTATGGTCATACCGACCGGGCCTGTTTGAAGCGCGTCCCGCGGTTTCTGGGTTGGCGGCATGTTGCCTAACAAAACGCTCGAGCAGTTTACTCCCTCATCGTGAGATCGCTGCGCTTCCCTAAACTCAGTCGTAGCTGCTTGGTTGGGACGCATTAGACTTCCGAAATTTGGAAATATTATGCAGAACAAGGAACACTGGGAAACGGTTTACGCTACCAAAGAGGCTGACTCCGTCAGTTGGTTTCAGGAGCACGCTGAAACATCTTTAAGCTTTATAGAAAAATTAAACCTGGAAAAAAGTTCTCCAATTATTGACGTGGGCGGCGGCGCATCAACGCTTGTAGACGACCTGCTTATAAGAGGTTATTCACGTTTGTCTGTCCTTGACCTGTCGGGCGCAGCCCTTGAAACGGCTAAAAAGCGAATTGGCGCTAAATCGGCTATCGTCCAATGGCTCGAGGCCGATGTAACCAAAATAAAATTGCCTAAGCATCATTTTGAAGTGTGGCACGACCGTGCAGTTTTTCATTTTTTAACAAGATCAGAAGAACGTGAGGCTTACATACAAAATGTATTAGGTGCCGTTCTGCCAAATGGACACATTATTATTTCTACATTCGCAGAGGACGGCCCAACTCAATGTAGCGGCTTACCGGTTATGCGTTATTCCGCAGAAACTCTGCATGCTGAATTTGGTAAGAGTTTCCTGCTCAAAGAGCACTTGTTAGAAAACCACAGTACGCCCTCTGGTAAAACGCAACAATTTTTGTTTTGCCACTTTGTAAAAAGCTAGCAGCCGCTGTACCTGCTGGGTTCAGGTCTTTTCGGGGCGTTGATTGGGCTCGACTTTAGCGCGTAGGTGCAAAACCAGGTGACTTTACGGGGTAATCGCCGCGAAGAAATTTACCTGGACGAAGCAGAACGAACGGCCCGGTTTGGCGGTGCTTACGACGGTTTGTCATCGTTTAAACTGGAAGGTGTATGGCTAATGACAGTTGACCAATCTCCGCCACGCGGTTGGTCGGGTGGTTAAAAAGCATGGTCAACCTTGCCACAGCTCGTTGATGGCGGCATTAAATGCTGGAATGTTAGAACTCGTAGCTTGCGTGGCGGGGGGCTTTACGGATAAGGCAACTTTGTCGATCAAATAATCGGGGTAGGCGTTGGATATCCTAATTTATACGGTCCAGAGTATTCAGCGGTTGTCATCGATTGGGTCGGACCACTACCCTCTGTTTACCCGCCTGGCTTTCACTCCCGCGAAAGGCAAGATGGCTTGACCGCGATTGAAGATGACAAAGCGTTCGCGGCTTCAATTACTCGCGCACAGAATGTTGAGAAGGCTGATGTCCCTGAGCCGGTGACATCCTGACCCGGCCAGAAATTAGTAACCAGTTACTTTAAATCGGCCCAACCTGGTGCAATTCGCCCTGGCAGCTCGTACTGACACTTGAGCAACTGCGCGGGCAGGAGTGGCTCCTCGCTGTTGTATGTCTGTTTATCTATCTTGTGGCCGAGCTCTGCAGATTCAAAAATGGCTGAGTTGGGTCATCTGTTAAGGGGTAAGGAATGGTTATTGTTAACAGTAATAGCCTTGCTTTAATTGATGCTGATATTTAGCAAGATGGGTCTTAAATAGAGAATTAGAACAGATAGTCAGGGGGCCGTAGCCTTGTCAGGTCAACCATCATGTTAACGAGTTTTCTGGATGCTGCCGGTGGTCTCGGGTTGTTGCTGCTCGGTATGAGCGTGATGACGGTGGGGCTACGCGGCTGGGGCGGCGGCGCTATGCGGCGTAATCTGGTTCGTTTCACCCACAGCCCCAGCTCAGGGGCAGTGACGGGTGCCGTGGCAACGGCGCTGTTGCAATCGTCCAGCGCCACCACGGTGGTGGCCGTCGGGTTTGTCGGTGCCGGGGTGCTGAGTTATTCACAGGCGCTTGGGGTGGTGTTTGGCGCCAATATTGGCACTACCGCCACTGGCTGGCTGGTGGCGTTATTCGGCATTAAGTTTCAGCTCGGTCAACTGGCCTACCCGCTAGTGCTTGCCGGGGCGTTGGTCCGAATGTTTGCCGGTGGTCACTGGCGCTCTATTGGCTCGAGCATGGCCGGGTTCGGGCTGGTATTTATTGGCATTAGCGTGCTGCAACAGGGTATGCATGGACTGGAGGCGGTAATTACGCCCTCGGTCTTCCCTGACAACAGCTGGGTGGGTCGCGTTAAACTTGTATTGATTGGAGCGGCAATCACCGTGGTTACCCAGTCATCCAGTGCCGGGGTGGCTGCAGCAGTGGTGGCGGTGAGTACCGGCAGCATTGAGTTTGGTCAGGCCGCTGCCCTGGTGATTGGTATGGATATTGGTACCACGGTCACCGCCGCGCTGGCCACCATTGGCGCGTCCGCCGCCGCGCGCAGAACCGGGTATTCCCATGTTATCTATAACCTGATGACTGGCGTGGGTGCTTTTTTTTTGCTGGATATTTACATTTATCTGTTGCAACAGTGGCTGCCTGGAGCGGCCAATGGCAGCGCCGAGCTGGCGCTGGTCGGTTTTCATACCTTGTTCAATCTGATTGGAGTGGTGGCAGTGTTGCCGGTCACCGGATACTTTGCCAGTGCCATGGTGCGGTTGGTCCCCGAGCGCTCCCAGCCCTTGCTGCATAGGCTTGACTCCGCGCTTTTGTCAGAACCCGACGTGGCGCTGGATGCCGCGAAAGCGACGCTTGATGCCATTGGCGTGAGTTGTGGCCGTGAACTGGTGAACTTGCTGCGGCCAGGGGTTGAGGATCAGTCGGCGGAGTCGGTTGATGATATGCAAACGGCTGTAAAAGCGTGTCGCCGCTATCTGCACGGTATCCGGGTTGCTAATGAGCCGAAGGCGTTAATTCGGCGTCATTTGACCCTGATGCACATGATGGATCATCTTGCGCGGCTGGTGGACCGCTGCGATGAAGCCAGGCGGGCGCGAGCGACAATTGAAGATGAGACCCTGCAGCAATGGGGGGAACGTATCGCCGATTCTGCGCGGCGGTTGGCGCTAGTCCTGTCTGGCGAGGCAGAACCGGATCAGGAGAGCTGTCTTTATGAACTCTGGCAGGAGCTTGAAGAGGGTTCTGAATCGTGCCGTGAGCGCATTCTGACGCGGGTGGCAACCCAGCAAATTGATGCGAAGGTGGGCAGCCGACAGTTGAAGGGAGTGCGCTGGTTGCGTCGGGTTGCCTATCACCTGTGGCGTATTGAGCACCATTTGAACGGGCAACGGCTAGAGGCTGTTGGGTCGATAACGAATGCGCTTTTGACGCTCCCTGATTTGCCGGATAACGATAGTCAGCAAACGGGAGCTGACAGTGAAACCTCAGGACAGGGGTGATTTAAATGAGCAAACCCCGTACAGATAAGGGCATAGATATAGGCAAAAATTTCTATTTGGGTGCCCCGGCCCAGGATGCAGTTCGTCACTTGTTGCAGAAAAAAATTGCCACGGTTGCCCGCGCCGAAGCATTAATAGATAGCGGCTCTGAGGAGGCTTTGCATCGGTTTCGCGTAGCGCTGCGGCGGTTGAGAACCCTGTTGAAAAGTTATCGTAGCGAGTTTGATCCCGGAGCCAAACTTCGGAGTCAGTTAAAACGTTTATCGGATAGCACCAACCTGGCGCGGGATCAGGAAGTGCTGATTGTCTGGATTGAATCCCTGCGGGGGTTATTGACGATTCCCGAAGAGGCTATCAACGCCATTGTCATTGGTTTACGTGATCAGACCATCGGAGATTCGGGTGCCGAGGTCGATTATGCGGCAGTTAAAAAGCGCTGGCAGAAAATATCCACCCGACTGGGCAGTCGGCTGTCTCATTCGTCTGGGCACGCCTCCTCCGGGAGTGATTCACGGTTCGACAAAGTGAGTGGCGAACTGATCCAGCATTTAGCGGATCAGCTGCAGCAGAAGTTGCAGGATTTTTGGGCCGACGAAAATATTGCCGCCGTGCATGCCGCCCGCATCGCTGGCAAGCGTTTGCGCTACACCCTGGAGCCGTTAAACGACAGCGTGGCTCCGGTGCAGGGGGCATTGGCGCTGTTATCCCGTCTGCAGGACGAAATGGGAACCATGAATGATCGTGCGGTTTTTGTGCACCAGTTAAGTCAGTACTATCGGCTAGTAAGAGATATTGAAACCGTAGGCCAGCTTAACCGGGCCATTGCTGCAGACACCCTGGAGCCCTCTGAGCTGGAATTGCCCCCGGTGATTCTGCGCCTGATCGAACGAGCTGCCACTGAGCAACAAGCTCTATACAGGGGCTTTGCGGATGAGTGGCCAGCCCTGGCCGGAGAGCTGTTTGATACGACCGATGAAGTGATTAGTTTTCTCGGCGCTGGCCGCCAGCGGGATCTATCGACAAACGCTGGCGGTGAATAATGAGCATGCTGTAGAGAAGAAGTGGGAGCGTTAATTGACAGTTAGTAAAATTACCCCCGGCACCAAAATACCTGGCCTGCCGGGGTTATCGGATATTTTAGGTGGAGTGGCCGCCAGTGCAGTGGTTTTGCCCCAGGCGATGGCATTTGGTGTAGTCCTGTTTACGCTACTAGGCGCAACTCCGGCGACGGGCGCTTTGGCCGGCCTGATTGGCGCGGCGCTGCTCTGTTTCTGTTCCGGTATGAGCGGGGCGACTCTGGGGTTGATTACCGCCCCGAGTGGGCCGGTGTTAATACTGCTCACCGGTGCGGTTGCTTCGCTACAAACCGTGGGAGTTGCCGGGGCTGAACTGGTCAGTGGGGTTGCGGCTATTCTGGTGGTTGCCGGGCTGTTTCAGATTGGGCTCGGCCTATCTGGCGGTGGTCAGTTGATTAAATTTATTCCCCACCCGGTGGTTGCGGGGTTTCTTACCGGGTCTGGCCTGCTGATGGTGCTGTCACAGCAGAAAATTTTTGCCTTCGACACTATTCCTTCCCTCGACTCCCTCTGGACGCTAGTGCCGCCTCTTATTGCGGTGCTCACCTTTGTGGTTATGAGCTGGGTGCCGCGATGGTTGCCAGCGCTTCCCAGTACCATTGCCGGGCTACTCGGCGGAACCCTGTTGTTTCATTTACTGGTCCTGTTTCACCCGGGGGCTATCCCGGACGCCTGGGTCATTGGCACTATTCCTGGTCGCGAAGCGATCCAGTTTGATTTTGACCCTGCCCGGTTTGCCGCCCTGCCGTGGGGCATAGTGGTTACGTCGGGGCTGGCACTGGCGCTGCTGGCATCGCTGGATACCCTGTTCACGGCGGTGATTGCCGATGTTGAAACCGGGGTTCGTCACCGTTCGCGGCGGGAGCTGTTTGCCCAGGGTGTTGGTCAGGTTGCTACTGGCCTGGTTGGTGGTATGGGCGGCTCGGGTACCACCGGTGCCACGGTAGTTTCCGTTACTACCGGGGGCAGGCGCTGGTCAGCAGTCGTTGCGGCGGTGGTGATACTGCTGTTGATTCTTTTTGCCGGAAAAATAGGCACCGTGCTGCCCATTTCGGTGCTGGCCGGCATTATTATTCATGTCGGCTGGCGGATGCTAGAAAAGGACGTTCTCGCCTGGGCGCGGCGGCGCCGCACTCGCCAGGACGCCGCCATAGCCATTCTGGTAACCCTGGTCACTGTGGCTTATGACCTGATGGTCGCTATCGGCGTAGGGGTGGTGATCGCAATCATTTTTTTCATCCGTGCACAGGTCAAGGCGCCGGTTATCCACCGGCGCTCAACGGCTCAGCAGCGTCGTTCGGTGAGAAGCCGGTCTGATCAGGAGCGGCAGCTGCTCGATGAGGAGGGGGATCGCATTATTCTTTATGAGTTGCGGGGTAATCTCTTTTTTGGCAGTGTCGACAGGCTATTCAATGAGCTTGAAGCAGACCTTGATAAACCGGTCTGGTTAATTCTGCACATGCAGCGGGTAACCCAGGTCGATCTCACCGGGATAGTGATTTTGCAACAGATCGCCCGGCGCCTTAACGATCATGGCGGGCAACTGATTTTTTGTAATGTTCATAAAGCCATCGGCCTGGGCCACCAGGTGAGGAAGACCTGGAAAAAGCTCAGCCCCGGCAAGGGCGGACCGAAAGTGAAGACCTTTAATGGTTCTGATGAGGCGCTGGAGTATGCCGAAAATCAGTTGCTGGAAACCCGGGATATAACTCTCATCAGAGCGACGGAAAAATTGGCCCTGGCTGAAACCGAGTTATGCAGTGGTATGACTGACTCTGTGGTTAATAACCTGCAGCAGGTGGCCAGGGTGGTAGAACTGGCAAAGGGTGAGAAGCTGTTTGCGGCGGGGGAATTTGGCGATGCGCTATTTATTGTGCTTAGCGGAGAGATAGATGTTCGGCTGCCAACTACGGCGCATCACTACAAACGGCTCGCCAAGTATTTTCCTGGTAGTTTTTTTGGCGAAATTTCACTGCTTGATCCAGGACCAAGGACGGCCGATGCGGTGGCGGTATCCCCAGCAGAGCTACTCTTGCTAGACCGGGCCGGGATAACGCAGCTCAAGGCGAGAGGAGAAAATGAGACGGTTATCACCCTGTTTGAGGTGCTTGGCCGGGCGCAGGGACGATATCTGCGCTGGTCTGCGGTGGAGCTCAACCGCATGGCCCAGTGGTAGTCTGCGACTCTAGCGGCCATACAAAGCGTTCTGATGATGACCTGATTAGCTTCCGGACCTCACCTTGAGTGGTAATCAGGACGACTCCTGGTTGTTAGTTAGCGCGATAGCCCCTATTTAGAATTAGCTGAGACCACATCGGGTGTGTTCCCAGTTCAGTGCACAGCCAGTTATTAACTGGCTGACAAAAACTGGAAATCAATTTAAAAAATATGGGAAGTACCGAACCCCCTGGCAGACTCAACCTATCTCAGTGAGAACCCTTCGTAGTCTTTTGCAGCCACTTCATCACATTTCTTGCGGTAGGTTTCACTGCCGCTCACGTAAAGCATGAAGGTGCGTTTTTTGTCTGCGACATTCTGGTTAACTCCCATAAACCAGGAGTCAGCGGTGGGGAACAGGGTTTGCTCGGCGTCGTCGAGCACCTGCTGGGTCCAGGCATTTTCGGCATTTTCATTCGGCTCGATGGTGACCAGCTGTTTGCCACGCATGTGTGCCAGCACATCGGTGACCCATTCCACGTTCTGTTCGATGCAGCGGGGAATGTTGCAGAAACTTGCTGCGTTGTGAGGTCCGACCAGGGTGAAGAAGTTGGGGAAGCCCGCGCTCTGAATGCCCAGATAAGTTCGGGGACCGTCGGCCCATTTATCCTTTAGTTTCTGGCCACCTTCTCCGCGAATTTCAATGCGGTTGAGGGCGCCAGAGACGGCATCAAATCCGGTGGCATAGATAATCATGTCCAGGTCGTGCTGTTCAGCCGTGGTCTTAATGCCGCTGGCGTTAACCTGCTCGATGGGGGTTTCCCGCAGGTCGACCAACCGGACGTTTGTCTGGTTGTAGACCTCGAAATAGTGGGTCTCCATCGGCACGCGGCGCAGGCCAAAACCATGGTTTTTGGGAATCAGTTTTTCTGCCAGTTCCGGGTCGTTGACACGGCCCCGGATTTTGTTGGCGACAAATTCGCTGATCATGGCGTTAGCTTCGGGGTTTATTAATATGTCGTGGAAATTAGCTAGCCATATCGCAAACCCAGGGGCGGCGTAGAGCTCTTCAAAGAGCGCCTCGCGTTCTTCGGGGGTGACTTCAAGCGCGGAGCGCTCGTCCCAGGTATGCATGAAAGAGGCGAAGGAATCACGACAGGTTTGAAAAATTTCGCCGTAACCGGCTTTGATTTCGGCCTGCTGCTCATCAGTGATGGGGCTGTTGTGCAGCGGGGCGCACCAGTTGGGGTTGCGCTGGAACACCAGTAGCTCGCCAGCGGTTTTGGCGATCTCCTGAATCACCTGCACGCCGGTGGCGCCGGTGCCTACCACGCCGATACGCTTGCCAGAAAAGTCGAATTGTTTGCCGCCAAAACCATCGGGGTCCTGAGGCCAACGGGAGGTGTGAAACGATTCGCCGGTAAAGCTGTCGATGCCGGGGACTTTGGGCAGAGTAGGGGCTGAAAGTGGCCCGGTGGCGGAAATAAGAAATCGTGCCTCTGCCTCGGTGCCATCCTCGAGCTCTACCCGCCACTGGTTACTGGTTTCGTCGTAGGTGGCGCGTTTTACCCGGCTGTTGAACTGAATATCGTCACGAATATCGAATTTATCGGCGACATAATTCAGGTATCGCAGTGTTTCCGGCTGAGGGGCAAAGTGCTCACTCCAGCTCCATTCCTGCAACACCTCTTCTGAGAATGAGTAACCGTAGGAGTAGCTTTCGGAGTCAAAACGACAACCGGGATAGCGATTCCAGTACCAGGTGCCACCAACCCCCGTGCCGGTTTCGAATACCCTGACCGACATGCCCAGTTCACGCAGTTTGTAGAGCTGGTACATGCCGGAAATTCCGGCACCGATGATGATCGCATCAAAACGATTACTCACTAAACAACTCTCCCGTTGGTATCGATCACATTGATTTTAGAGCGCTGCTCTGTCACCCGAATGTTTGGGAACAGCTCCCACCTGAATTGGTTTGCAAGGTGAGCTGGGCCGACCAGGTCGGTGACCCCGGTCAGCGGGTTACGCTTTTGTGATGTTCAGCGGCGACACCCGAATGGATTAAAGATGGTAAACATCCACGAAGCTATCGACCACGTCATTCAATAGCACCACTTTTTTGTGGCTGATTTTGAAAGCTCCGTCGTCCTGGCGGGTCAGGATGTGCTGGTAATAACCCCCGAAGAGGCGCTGCTCTTTGTCCCGGTAGGTTTGCGACATCCAGTTGGATGAAGCGGTGACCTCATCGCCGCTGACTTCTGTAATAGCCACGTTACTCACCAGGTGGTTGGTACGCGGTAACGGATAGGAGGCCGGGGACTCGCCGCTGGTAAACCGCCAGATTCGGTGTTCCAGCTCCTTGCGGTTATTCATGTAGACGATGGAGACCTCGGTTTCCGGGTCGCTGGTCAACTCATTTTCATTCACCCAGGAGGGTGCCCAGTAGGTCATGTCCTCGGTGTACATTTCCAGCCATTCCTGCCAGCGGCTCTGGTCGACCATGGCAGCTTCACGGTAAATAAACTGTTCGACTTCCACCTGTAGTGCGGTTTTATCAGTCATTCGGATTTACTCGATTCCTTTCAGGTTTTGCGGTGAGCGGCGGTTAGCGATTCATTGCCATTTCGCGTTTCTGGCCTGCCTGCATCATCTTAATCCAGTGCTGATACTGCCGGACTGAGCCGCCTTCCCAGCCCACCGGGCCGCCAAACTTGGCATCGTGGACGCCGACTTCGTTGGCGCGGCGATCGGAGCCTTCAAATTCTGTATGCAGGCCGAAGGAGGCATCGCTCCAGGGCGCTGCAGCGGCGTGGGCGCCGACCTGGCACTGCTCGAATTCATGATTGTCATCCGGTCCGCCGAGCCCGGCAATCGAGAAAAAGTCCATAAACTGGCGCATGCGTTTAACCCTCAGTTGGCGGGCCTCGCCTTTGGGAGCGATACACCAGTAGCTAACCTCGGTTCTATCGGCAGAGATAGGCCGCACGTAGCGAATCAACGATGCCAGTTGATCCATGACGAACAGGTTGGGATAGATCGCTACCTGACGCAGTTTGGAGCTCATCCAGCGGGCGCGCTCCTCGCCGTGACGTTCCACAAAGGTTTCGTGGCGAGAATAGGCGGGGCGATCTTCCGGGTTGGGCAGGTCGGACTGGATCAGGGTGTGACCGTTTTGCATGGCATAGGTGGCGCCGACGGTATCCTTATCGTTGAGTTCGTCGACACGGACCATTTTGGCCGCTTTGGTTTTACCTTTGTTGAGCTCTTCGTCGCGCATCTGCACCACTTTTATCAGGGTTTTGTGCACGGACGGCAGGTGCAGACCGTCGCCACCGCCGTTTTCGATCAGTAGCTTCCAGTTGCCGTGATAGACGCAGGTATTGGTGCCACGTACCACCTCAAAACCTTCTTCGGACTGGTCGTTGAGCATGTCGATAATTTCGGTGATATCGCCCAGGTGCTCGCGGAGACTGCTGACCTCCGGGTTAAGACTGCCAAATACAAAACCGCCGTGGGACTCTACTTTAGCGATTTTAGTGAGGTTGTGGTTTGCCAGATTTTTATCTTCCGGGAAACCTTCGTCCATGCGCGGCATGTATTCGAGGTTGCCATTCAGATCAAAACACCAGTCGTGGTAG
>Ga0070726_10001613_pt1 | contig 22246 bp, 23 predicted proteins | sample tdAd471_FD_67275 | JGI IMG/M metagenome (GOLD analysis project Ga0070726, IMG submission 67275) | Marine sediment microbial communities from the Atlantic coast under amendment with organic carbon and nitrate - tdAd47.1 | ecosystem: Environmental > Aquatic > Marine > Coastal > Sediment | place... | reverse complement strand
CCCGCTATCGGCTGTGGACGTTAACCTGAATCAACAGGGCGTATGTCGAGACCTCGCCCACCTCGGGATTGCTTTGTGTCGTGGTCTTACTATCCCGGCGCGGCTGGTGGTGGGTTATCTGCATGAACTGGAGCCGATGGAATTACACGCCTGGTTTGAGGCCTATGTGGGCGGGCAGTGGTACCGGTTTGACGCAACCCAGCGGGAACCGAAAGCCGGGTACGTGGTTACCGGCTATGGTCGTGATGCGACGGATGTCGCCGTATACAACCAGTTTGGACCGCCAGTTTTTCCATTACAGCAACTGGTCAGCGTGGAGCGGGTTGAAGATAACTCGAGTCCTGACCGGGTATAGGGATCGACCTGAGTAGAACAGCAGAAGCTCACTGCTATGGCCCCCGGAGGTGGACTATTTTCGGGTCAGTTTCCAGGCCGGGGGAATGCCCGGTGGATGTCAGCGTATAAGCTAACGAAGAGATGGTGCCGAGGGTCTCACTCACATTCAGGTCTTTAACCCTTATAAAAACAGAGATTATTTATTTAATAATATATATATACCCCCAAAAATACCCCCTTTTGCTCATGATTGAACTCCATGCAACTTCAAGGCATTCAGGGTCTTTTCAGGAGAGCAGTAGGGGGCCATACAGGCGTTATTTAAGCATCGATGATCTTCTAACGCTTGGTGTTTAAGGAGTGGCTATAAATGAACTGGATTATTGGTGATTGTGCGATGAATTGGACATCGTGCAGGCTGTAAATAACGAATTTCAGGACATATTAGAACGACGCGGTCTGCGCCCAAATTAACTTCAAAATTGATGATAACGGCTAGTTCTGTGCGGCTACCAAATAGGTTCCGGTCCTAGAGACGAGGGGGGGGTGGCGAGAAGTCGGAGTCCCGTGCTGCCGTCGCTGACGTGACCAATACCTTGACCCACGCCCTAAATTTTTCGCCCCAAAATTTTTTTTGATTTTTTTGAACGACAGCTGACCATTGAGGTTGGTTGGCGATGTAAGCCGTCAGACGATATACTGGCTTTTTGTACAGTAAACCTGGTAGCGCCATGCTAAACGCCAAACAGTCCAGATTCGCCAGTGAGTACGCGATTGACCTGAACGCCACGCAGGCGGCCACTAGAGCGGGTTACAGCCGTAAAACGGCGTATTCGCAGGGTCAGCGGCTGTTGAAGAAAGTTGATATCGCGCGGGTTGTGGATTTGAAGCTGGAGGAGCTGGCGACGCGTAATGAGGTGACCAAGGACGAGATCGTAAGTTATCTCAGAGAGGCCATACGGCTAGCACAGGAAGCACAAGCACCAGGGGCGATGGCCCAGGCTGCCTATAAATTAGCGCAAGTGTGTGGGGTCGGTGCGCCGCAGCGCGCTATTACTACTCACATTGCACCGCCTTCGCTACCCAGTTTGGAAGAACTCTTGGCGAGGCATCTGGGTAAATTAGATTAATAACTAATTTTGGTACCTTGCACGTTATCCAGGAGGCGGAGATGCTCCCTTTTCAAACCAAACGTTGCAATGAGCTGCCCTTGACGGCGACTGACCAGAGCGGCAGCGAAGGAAAGCAGCGGTCAAGCGTGAGGTTGAACACCTTGTTAGCTGCCGGTTTTCGTCGCTTCCAGATCTGCATCATTTTCCTCGATCCATTTTTCAAGTTGATCAAATTGCTCTGCCCACACATCGTTATACTCAGATTCAAACGTTCTCATCACCAGAAGCATTAGCGGTTCGTGTCTCTCCGTCCACATCTCGGACCAATTATTTGAAAAATGCGTTTCGATGTCATCGTGATCGACTTTGCTGTAGCCGGAACAGATTCCTTCCCAGTTGGGATGAGCGCTTTCGGAAAGTGAGGCATACATATCTTCTATCCCCGGATAGCGCTTATTACAATGCCCTAATATCGTCTTTATGTTTAAGGCTTCAAGATTAGTCGTTCCATCGCGAGAACCAAGTAATAGGCTGCTGGTTTTTTCAGAGAATTGATGGAAGTTTAGTTTACCGGCCAGAACCTCGGCTGTTTGTTGATTTAGATAGATCAAAATTGCGAGGGTTTCTATCGCGCCTCGTATCAGAATACGGCTTCCAAGGACATGATTCGCTTTGTGCAGAACGTGCGCTTGGGATAGGAGATCTTGTATCCGCCAGAAAGCGCATTCCCGGAGCGCCATACTTCTGAACGGCACTTTCCATTTGTATACAGTTTTATTTCTAGACCATAAGCCACCGACCGGGATGCTCTTACACAGAATTTTGCCCCAGATGTCGAGAGCTTCGGCGAGTTTGTCCATAGGCAGCTAACAGTTGATTAGACAGAATCTAGGTTGGTCGTACTAGACAGAGTCCTAACGCCCACCCGCTGGTTTAGGGTCGATGAATTCCCCCTCACCGGCCCCGGCAAGATTCAAAAGACGGCGGTGAAAACAAAGTGTCTGGCGGGGGATTTTACCGGACTTTAGCGGCACCCAATTGATCTATTGAATGTTGCCCATCCGACAAGTACGGGGGCTGCCCATAGACCTTGCTGTCGCGGCAGCAGGATCTCTGTCATGATTCGCTGATACTTTTGCCAAGTTACTGACATATCTGCCCATCTCGGACGGTCATAACACCAGACCCGGAATCGGATTCAACGTCGCAACCAATAGTAATGAATATTTTTTACCCCGATTACTTCAATTAACTCAATTGTGGAGTCAACTCAATGCTTGACAGCGTTCAGGACTACTACGGCAAGCAGCTACAAAGCTCCGCCGATTTAAAGACCACCGCCTGCTGCGATGTCAGCGCGGTGCCGGATTGGCTGAAGCCGCTGTTAACCGAAATTAATCCGCAGGTGTTATCGCGCTACTACGGCTGCGGGCTGGTCTGCCCGCCGCTGCTCGAAGGTTGTCGCGTACTCGACCTGGGCTGTGGCTCGGGGCGCGATGTCTATGCCCTGGCGCAGCTAGTCGGTGCTAAGGGCGAGGTGATTGGCGTGGACATGACCGATGAGCAGCTCGCCGTCGCCCAGGAACACCAGGCCTGGCACGCCGAGAAGTTCGGTTTCGACAATGTCCGCTTTATAAAAGGCTACATCGAAAAACTTGATGAGCTTGATCTGCAGCCGGGCAGTTTCGATGTGATTGTTTCCAACTGCGTCATCAACCTGTCACCGGATAAGGCTGCGGTAATGCAGGGTATTCATCGGCTGTTAAAACCAGGTGGCGAGTTTTACTTTTCTGATGTTTATATCGACCGGCGCGCTCCAGAATCGGTGCGCAACGATTCGGTGCTTTACGGCGAATGCCTCGGCGGCGCACTTTACTGGAACGACTTTTTGCGCCTGGCCCACGGTGGCGGTTTTGCCGATCCGCGGCTAGTTGAAGATCGGCCGCTAGAGATTACCGATAATGAATTGTTGGCGCGCACCGGCAGGCTACAGTTTTTCTCCGCCACCTATCGATTGTTCAAGCTCGACGCCCTGGAAACCGCCTGCGAGGATTATGGTCAGGCGGTCATCTATCACGGCACCATCCCCAACCTGCCCCACGGTTTTCTGCTCGATGCCCATCACGACATCGAAACCGACCGCATATTCCCGGTGTGCGGTAACACCTGGCGCATGCTGCATGACACCCGCTTTGCCGATCATTTCACTTTCATCGGCGATTTCAGACAGCACTACGGCATTTTTGAAGGCTGTGGCACCGCCTTACCGTTTGCGAGTGAAGCTGCGACCGGTGATAAAGCAGCATGTTGCTGACAGCGGCTGAGGATCATCAACCAGATGAAGACAGTCGCCTGTCTGTTCTGGTGGTTTGTACCGGCAATTCCGCTCGCAGCATCATGGCTGAGGCGCTATTTAACTCGGTGGGCGCGGCTCTGTTTGTCGCTCACAGCGCCGGCAGTAAGCCGCTTGGCCGGGTTAATCCCCTTGCATTAGCGCAGATCGGCCGGCTGGAGTCGTTGCCCGGAGGTTACCGCAGCAAAAGCTGGCTGGAATTCACCCGCCCCATCGCCCCGAAATTTGATGTAATACTCACTGTTTGTGCTAATGCCCAGGCCGAAGCCTGCCCTATTTTTGCCGGTAATTACCAGCATGTGCACTGGGGTCTGCCGGACCCGGCGGCGGTAACTGAAGGGGTTGATGCCGCCTACCAGGCCTTTGCGGTCTGTTTTGCCGAACTCAGGGCGCGCGTCTGTCACCTGGTAGATAGCCGTCTTGGCAACCCAGAGCCGTTAACGACTATCAACATGATGAGGGAACTGGGGATACGCGGCGCGGAGCCTGGCCGGAGCCTTCGATGAAATCAACCCCCATTCGGCGAAATATCTGGCCATGACTGAGCTGCTGGAGATAGAACCTCAAATACGGCTGGCGGCATTTCTCGGCCTGTTTGCGGTAATGGCCGGGTGGGAAATAGCTGCGCCGCGACGGCCCCTATCCGTCAATAAAACTTACCGCTGGGCTAACAACCTGGGGTTGGTGGTGGCTAATAGTGTGCTGGTGCGGGCTATCTTTCCGACAGCAGCGGTAGGCGTTGCTGTGTTTGTTGAATCACGGGGCTGGGGGCTGCTCAACTGGCTTAATTGGCCTGGCGGGCTGTCTGTTCTCATCGGTATTGTGCTGCTCGATTTCGCCATTTGGGGACAGCATCTAATGTTGCATGCCGTGCCGGTTTTATGGCGCCTGCATCGAGTACACCACGCCGATCTGGACCTTGATGTGACCTCCGGATTGCGTTTTCACCCGGTTGAAATATTGCTGTCGATCTTGATCAAGGCCGGCATCATTCTGTTGCTCGGCCCGTCTGCGGTGGCCGTGCTGCTATTTGAAATCCTGCTAAACGCTACCTCTATGTTTAACCACAGCAATGTCCGTATACCAATTAACCTAGACCGGGCGCTGCGCTGGTTGATCGTGACGCCGGACATGCACCGGGTGCATCACTCCTGGTACCCGCAGGAGACCAACTCCAATTACGGATTCAACCTGCCCTGGTGGGATCGGCTGCTGGGCACCTATCGGCCTCAGCCACAGGACGGCCACCTGGCCATGACAATCGGCGTCAAGCAGTTTCGCCATCTCGGTGACCAGCGCCTTGACCACTTGTTGGTTCAGCCGTTTACCAATGGTGGCTAGGACTCACCCGCCTTTGACCTTTAACAACAACCAACGGAGTGTTGGCTAAAACAATTTTGCTGCCCAAGCAACTAGCAGGTTACAGGTCTTCGAGTGGCCAAAATCATTATCGAATCGGAGTAGGTTATGCACGCCACCCTGCCGTTACTTGAGCAGACGGATTTTCCAGCGATTCACCGCAGGCAGCTGAAGACCCTGCAGGTTAATCTTGGTTACCGCTGCAACCAGAGCTGCCTGCATTGTCATGTCAACGCCGGGCCAACCCGCACCGAGATGATGGATCGGCAAACCCTTGATCTGATCGTACCGGTACTGCGGGCGCGCAAAATTTCTACCCTCGATCTGACCGGTGGCGCACCTGAACTGCACGAAGGTTTTCGCGATCTGGTAGTTGCGGCCCGGACTGCCGGGGTTCACGTTATCGACCGCTGCAATCTCACCATTGTGTTCGAGCCAGGTCAGCAGAATTTGGCCGAATTTTTGGCGGCCCACCGGGTGGAAGTAGTCGCCTCGATGCCCTGTTATTCCCTGGAGAACGTCGATAAACAGCGCGGCAAGGGCGTGTTCGACAAGAGCATCGCCGCTCTGCAACAACTAAATGAATTGGGTTACGGGGTCAAGGATAGTGGTTTGATCCTTAATCTGGTCTACAACCCACAAGGGCCAGTGCTGCCGTCGGACCAGCACGCGTTAACCGCTGATTACAAACGCCAGTTGCGTAACCATTTTGGTATCGAATTTAATGGGTTGTTTGTATTGACCAATATGCCTATTAAGCGCTTCGGCTCCACGCTGGTCTCCAAAGGCCAATTTCATGGCTACATGAACCTGCTGAAGACAAATCATCAACCGCGTAACCTGGATCAGGTGATGTGCCGATCGCTGGTTAGCGTTGACTGGCAAGGTGATCTGTACGACTGCGACTTCAATCAACAGCTTGGCTTGAAGATTGTGGGTCAGGCACGACCACATCTGCGTGACTTGCTGACCGGCGATATTGATGGCAACCCCATCAGCGTTGCCAATCACTGCTACGGTTGCACCGCTGGCAACGGTAGCAGTTGTGGCGGAGCACTGTAGAGCGACACCCCGATGAAGAAATTATCTTTATTGTTGGTGATTGTGCTGCTGGTAGTAGGGTTTTTCTTGTTCGACCTACATCAGCTGCTAACACTAGATGGCATCAAAACGGGTTTAGTGCAGTTCGAAGCCTGGCGCAGCGCTGATCCTCTACTGGTGGGGGGTTCCTTTTTTCTGATTTATGTCGTCATCACTGCTCTTTCCCTGCCCGGCGCGCTACTCATGACCCTAACTGGGGGGGCCTTGTTTGGGCTGCTGTGGGGCACTGTGATCGTCTCTTTTGCCAGTTCGGCCGGAGCTACGTTGGCGTTTCTGGTGTCCCGCTATTTACTCCGTGATAGCGTGCAAAGCCGCTTTGGCGAGCGTATCAAAGCCATTAATGAAGGGGTGGAAAAGGACGGGGCTTTCTACCTGTTCACATTACGGCTGGTACCGCTATTTCCTTTTTTTCTGATTAACCTGCTGATGGGGCTAACCCCCATGCGCGCCGTTACCTTTTACTGGATCAGTCAGCTGGGCATGCTGGCTGGCACCGTGGTCTATATAAACGCCGGTACTCAATTGGCGCAGCTGGAGAGTCTGGCAGGCGTCCTCTCGCCTGAGTTGCTGCTCTCCTTTGCGCTGCTGGGAATATTTCCGTTATTGGCCAAAAAAATGGTTGCCGGCGTACAGCGGCGCCGAATTTACGCGCCCTGGCGGCAACCCGCTAAATTTGACCGCAACCTGATTGTGATTGGCGCGGGGGCCGGTGGTTTGGTGGCGGCTTACATCGCCGCTACGGTTAAGGCGAAAGTGACTCTGATTGAAGCCGAAAAAATGGGCGGCGACTGTCTTAACTACGGGTGTGTACCCAGCAAGGCGCTGATTAAAAGTGCCAAACTGGCCAAACAGATGCGCACCGCTGGCCGCTATGGCCTGGAAAACCGCGAACCTATTTTCTCGTTCCGCAAAGTCATGCAGCGTGTTCACGATGTGATCGCCGCCGTCGAACCCCACGATAGTGTCGAGCGTTATACAGAGTTGGGAGTTGAGGTGTTACCGGGCTACGCCCGCCTGATCGATCCCTGGACAGTGGAAGTGCAGCTCAACAATGGCGACACCCGGCAGTTAACCAGCCGCGCAGTGATTATCGCCACCGGCGCACAGCCTATTGTGCCGCCCTTGCCGGGGCTCGACGAGGTCGGCTATGTCACCAGCGATACCCTGTGGGAGCAATTTGCCCAGCTGGATGATGTGCCCCAGCGACTATTGGTGCTTGGCGGTGGTCCGATCGGCTGCGAGCTCGCCCAGTGTTTTGCCCGCCTGGGTAGTGAGGTTACCCAGATTCAGCGAGGACCCCGAATCATGCCCCGCGAGGACGAAGAGGTTTCGGCCTTTGCGAAGACCAGTCTGGAGAACGACGGGGTGGCAGTGTTGACGGATTGCCAGCCGCTGCGCTGTGAGCGAATCGGTGAGCAGAAAATCTTAGTGGTGGAACACCAGGGCGAGGAACAGGCAATTGAGTTTGATGCCCTGCTCTGCGCTGTGGGTCGTGTGGCTCGCCTGCAGGGTTATGGTCTGGAAGAGCTGGGTATAGAAACCAACCGAACCATCGTTACTAACGAATACCTGGAAACCCTCTATCCGAATATTTATGCCGCCGGTGACGTGGCCGGGCCTTATCAGTTCACCCATACCGCTGCGCATCAGGCCTGGTATGCGGCGGTGAATGCACTATTTGGGCAGTTCTGGCGATTCAAGGTGGATTACCGGGTGATTCCCTGGGCCACTTTTATCGATCCCGAGGTTGCCCGCGTTGGTCTGAACGAACAAGAGGCTCGGGAAAAAGGCATTGCTTACGAAGTCACCCGTTACGGCCTGGATGACCTGGACCGCGCTATCGCCGATGGAGCCGCTCATGGTTTTGTCAAAGTGCTGACGGTGCCGGCCAAAGATCAGATTCTGGGGGTCACCATTGTGGGCGAACATGCCAGCGACCTGCTGGCTGAATTTGTCTTGGCGATGAAACACGGCCTGGGGCTGAACAAGATACTTGGCACCATTCACACCTACCCCACCAGGGCAGAAGCCAACAAATACGCAGCTGGCGAATGGAAACGCGCCCATGCCCCACAGAAACTACTGGCATGGGCGCAGAGATACCACCGCTGGAGAAGAGGAAATACCAATTAATTGGGCAGTGATGGCCCTAGTGGTCGGATTTCTTATCGCCCAATTAGCCTCAACCATGGCCGGTGATCAATACTCGATCCGGGCTGTCAACTTCCTCAACTAGGACTGGGCGCTGAATGCAAAACGAATTTCAGGACCCTACAGCGCCTGCCTATCTATCCATCATAGTGCCAATACTTAATGAATCAGACCAGCTACCTGGTCTGCTTGAACACCTACAGAGATGGCAGCAACGGGGCTGTCAGATAATTCTGGTAGACGGTGGCAGCTGGGATAGTTCAGTTGAACTTGCAGGCAAAGCCGACTTTCCTGTGATTACCGGGCCCGAGGGGCGCGCACGCCAGATGAACACCGGCGCCAAAATTGCTGACGGCGAAATATTACTGTTTTTACACGCTGACACTCGGTTACCGGATAACGCCAATCTGCTGATAGGTGATGCCTTAAACGGCGATTCCGCTCCATTGGAAGACAGGAATGAAACATTGCCGCAGTGGGGACGGTTTGACGTGACAATTTCTGGTGACTCCTTTTTGCTCAAAGTCGTCGGCTGGCTGATGAATCAACGTTCCCGATTAACTGGTATCGCCACGGGTGATCAGGCAATGTTTGTTAACAGTCGAACCTTTCAACGGGTCGGGGGCTTTCCCGACCAGCCGTTAATGGAAGATATCGAACTTTGTAAGACGCTGCGACGGATCAGCCGACCAGCCAGCTTGAAACAAAAAGTCACCACCTCGGGCCGACGCTGGGAGTCAAAAGGTGTCTGCACTACTATCTGGTTGATGTGGAGGCTGCGCTTTGCCTATTGGCGCGGAGTACCGACTGCAATCCTCGCACAACGCTACCGATGAAACCTTTACGTATCGTCATCTTTGCCAAGGCCCCACTGCCGGGTTATGCCAAAACACGGTTAATCCCCGAACTAGGACGAGAAGGGGCGGCGAGACTTGCTACCCGGTTGTTGCGGCACACCGTTGAAGAGGCGTTGGCGGCAGATATTGGAACAGTCGAACTCTGCGTCGCGCCCAATATCGACCACCCCATCTGGCCAACTCTTGCATTGCCAGGCCCTCTTCAATGGAGTGACCAGGGTGATGGCGATCTGGGCAAGAGAATGTCCCGGCTCGCCCAACGGGTTATCGATTCGGGTGAAGCAGTTTTGGTAATAGGAACCGACTGCCCGGCGCTGACCAGTCAAATGCTGAAAAACGCAGCTAAAGCATTCAATTCAGCACCAGTCACATTGGTGCCAGCGACCGATGGCGGTTATGTGCTGATTGGCTTGACCCAATGTGATCCAACGCTTTTTACCGACATCCCGTGGAGCACCGGCGCTGTGGCCGAGTTGACCCGGCAACGAGCCGCCTCGCTAGGGTGGCCGATTACCGAACACCAGCCACTCCATGACATAGATGAGCCAGAAGACTTGCGGTGGTTGCCAGCTTCACTTCTCGAATAAGGGCTGCAGCTTGGTTACAGCAGGTATTTCCTACCAGCGGGTTGGGAGCTTGGCTAAATCTGCTGGCCGAGGGATGCCGTGATCCGCTGGTTTTATGGGGCGATATATTGATTGACGGTCACAACCGTTATGATATTTGCTCAAAGCATAATATCCCGTTCCAAACCGTTTCAAGAGACTTCGGTGACATAAGTGAAGCCTTTGTTTGGGTCGAAGATAACCAGCTAGGCAGGCGGAACCTAACCCCCGACCAATTCAAGTTATTGCTTGGCAGGAAATATAACCGGCTTAAAAATAAGCATGGCGGGGACAGGTTAGCAAGATGTCAATTTGACATCTTGCTCGAAGACTCCGCTATACCAAAAAACACCCTGGCAGAAAAGCATGGCGTGTCAGCTAGCACGGTAGCGAGAGCCGGTGCTGATATGTCGGCCATTGATATTAAGGGCGTTCCAGAACTAATTGACGCGGTGGAACAGGGTAGGGTTTCGGTATCAACCGCTGCGCACAGACCTTCTGTGCAGTTATGTCTATAAGGTATTTCAGCGGATTCAGTCGCTGTCGTTTTTAAATGGACGAATGTCTGAACACAAAACCTTACCTATACGTGCTCGGCGGGCGTAGTGCTGGTGCCCATGGTGCAGGAATCGGTCAGCCACCGTTGAAGAAAGAAGTGGCCGGGCAGCCTAAAGCTAAACAAAACGGGGTTGCAGTTGAGAATTCGGCTAACCCTTGTTTTTTTGGCCTCATGAATAACCAATCCACTGCAGTCATTAGTTAATCTTTACGATCGACAGCAGCCGTTCAGCCAACCTAGCGCAATGGGCGCCAGGCGCATCAGCGAGCCGTTGCCGCCAAAAGCCGGATCTACTTAGCCGGCTATCGGGTTTTGATATTGCTCGAAGCGTTGTAGCGCACCCTTAACAGTCGTCCCGATGTCGAAACAAACTCCGGTACTGCTTAAGGAACGTCTGAAATAGTGTTGACAGCACGACCAGAGCTTCTATAGTATGTGCGCTGCCCACTTTAAATTTTCGCTGAAATGAACTAACGCCGAATAAACCTATGCGGGTGTTGGAGTGCGTCGAGATAAACCCTAAAATCTAAAATGGAGCGTTTCGAGATGAACCCAAAAGAATTTCTTTCTAACTGCCTGGAAGACGAGATCGACCAGGGCGTCTTGCGCTTCGATCGGGAAGCGTATACGAACGAAGAATTGTTTAACCTTGAAATGGAAACTATCTTCGAGGGCAATTGGGTGTATGCCTGTCATGAAAGTCAATTGTCGAATCCTGGCGATTTTCTTACTCTTCACCTCGGACGCCAGCCTGTGGTTGTCCTGCGCGACAACGAGGGTGAACTCAAAGCGTACCTCAATACTTGCAGTCACCGCGGTTCGATGATTGTTCGGGAAGCAAAGGGTTGTAAGAAAACCTTTTCATGTCCTTTTCACGGCTGGACCTTCGACCTGGCCGGCAAGCTGGTCGATGTTCCGTATGAAGAACGAGGCGGCTATCCTGCGCAATTCGACAAGGCAGACTATTCTCTGAAACAGATTCCGAAACTGGACAGTTACCGTGGGTTCGTGTTCGCGTCGTTCAACGCTGAGGTGGGCTCGCTTGAATCCTGGCTTGGCGACACCCGCACTTTCATTGACATGATCGTTGATCAAGCCCCTGAAGGGCTTGAAGTCCTGGCAGGTTCTTCAACCTACACATTCAAAGCAAACTGGAAGGTTGGTTATGAGAATCAGGCCGATGGCTATCATGCCATTGCTACCCACGGAAATTACATCCGGACGGTACAAAATCGTGAGAAACTCCAACAGGCCGGTCAGGACGGTTCGATTCGAGCGATGGATCTATCTGCTCTTGCCGAGGATGGGACAGACGGTGGCTTTTACGATCTGGATAACGGGCATGTAGTCCTCTGGTGGGACTGGCCGGCGCCACAAAATCGACCGAGCTACCCAGGTTACGATGGCTACATAAAAAAGTTTGGCCAGAATACTGCAGACTGGATGATGCAACGCGCCCGTAACGTGGTTCTCTATCCGAATGTGTTGTTTACCGACCACATGTCAATGCAGATACGTGTATACCGGCCCGTGTCTGTCGATTACACCGAAGCTACTATTTATTGTCTCGGCGCCAAAAATGAACCGGCCGAGGTGCGTAACCACCGATTACGTCAGTACGAAGATTTTTTCAACGCTAGTGGTATGGCGACATCGGACGACGCGGCTGAGTTTGAGGCACAACAGCAGGGATTCGCTGGCAGCCGGTTTTCTCGTTGGAATGATCTCACCCGGGGGATTACCCATCTGACTGATGGAGCAGATCAAAAAGCTCAGGACCTGGGAATCGAGCCTTTATATTCAGGAAGCAGTATGGAGGATGAGCAGATCATGTGGGCACAATGCCGACACTGGCGCGATACCATGTTGGCTTATTGTGATAAAGCAAGCTAGGGAAGAAGCATGAGTAATGATGTGGCGCTGTGCCAGAGAGTTAGCGATTTTTTGGCCTGGGAAGCCTACTGCCTGGACTATCAGCTTTGGGATGACTGGCTGGCACTTTACACGCCGGATTGTGAATACTGGGTTCCTGCCTGGGACAGCGATACCGAACTGGTGACTGATCCGCGTCAACAGGTTTCGTTAATCTACTACGATAACCGTGAGGGGCTGGAAGATCGCGTTTATCGATTGCGTACCGGGACTGCTTCATCCGCTATGCCGCAAGCACGAACTAGTCATCAGGTGTCGGCTGTGAGAATTTTGGCGGCAAAGAACAACACTTTGGAGGTCGCAGCCAGCTGGAGCTGCCATTGGGTATGGCGCAAGGAATTCAATGCCTACGCCGGACGCTACGAATATACCCTGTTGGATAGCGACAATGGATTATGCATACAGAGAAAAAAGACCATCGTTATCAATGATCTGATTCCTCGGGTCATGGACTTCTATCATATTTGAAGTGACTTTTTCTGTGGTTTAGTAGCGCTGGCCGGGCTCTAAACGCGCCAAATCAGGATTGCCTGAGTTGGATAGCACTTTTGAAACAAACGGAAATAATTAATATGCGTGTCGATTTGCAGGCCGAAATCGATGAAGCCCCAATCGGTAAACTCCATTTTATCGTTCCTGGTTTGTGTTTCTGTGTGCTTTTTCTCGATGGCCTCGACCTGCAAATCATCAGTTACACCGCTCCACTGATCGCGGCAGATCTGGGCATCACCGATAGCCGCCTCGGCTGGATATTCAGCGCGGGATTGGCTGGTACTGCGGTCGGGCCGTTTCTATTGGCCCCTCTCGGTGATTATATCGGTCGAAAGAAAACGCTCATTATTTCTTTGAATCTCTTCGGTGGACTCGTGTTCTTGACCCCGTTTGCGGATAGCCTTTGGACCTTGATGGCGATTCGTTTTTTCACCGGTATCGGCCTTGGCGGCGCCATACCCAATGCATTGACGCTGGTGGCCGAGATCGTCCCGGTCAGGCACCGTGGTTTGACGATCTCATTCACGTATATTGGATTTATTCTAGGGGGGGCTGCCGCTGGCGTGTTAGTCATACAAGCGCTGCAATGGTTTGATTGGAAAGCGGCGTTTTACATAAGCGGCGCCCTGCCAATGGGTCTCGGATTGGTGCTGCTTGGAGCCCTTCCCGAATCTCTCCATTTCCTTGTCAAGTCTGGTAAAAAGCAGGCGGAAGTCGCCCGATTGTTAAGCCGATTAACTGGAACGCGCAATTATCCGGAGGGAATCCATTTTCACCTGAAAGACGGTGCAACCAAGACGTCCGTAGCAAGCCTTTTTAGCGGCGGCCGCGGGCGAAATACGATCTTGTTGTGGCTAGCCATGTTCGTGAACTTGGTCGCCCTGTTTGGATTACTCAACTGGGCACCCACGCTAATCTCCCAGGCGGGCGGAGAGCTAGATCGCGCTATTTGGCTCGTTGTTTATTTCTGGGGTGCCGGTGCATTCGGCGCCCTTGCACTCGTGTGGTTGTCGAGACGATTTGGCACAAGGAAGATGCTAGTGATGTATCTGCTCGCCGGTTCGGTTTTCGTCGCGGGGATGGGAGCCAACGGCACCGAGGATGAGTTCATTGTATGGATGGCTATTTTTGCCGGTTTCTTCGCTGCTGGAGGACAGATAGGGTTTTATCCGATCCTGGTGCAGATTTATCCCGCACCGATCCGCGTTATGGGAATCGGCTGGGCCCAGGGGTGGGGGCGCATGGGTGGTATTGCCGGCCCGTTAGTGATTGGTGGCCTAGTAGCGGCCAATTTACCATTTGGTGGTTATTTCCTGGTAATGGGGGCGCCGATTCTACTCAGCGGTATTGCCGTACTATTCTTGCACTACAAACAATGATGTAGTTTTCTGATTGGCAGGCCGTATTTGCACGCAATGATGCGTGAATCAGAGCTGTACGGGCATCCAGCGGGAACCCAAGCCTGTCTGGCATCATACGTCGCGGGATAATTTGGCCCCTGGTGTCGAACCGTAAAGTAAGAGGTTCGATGTGAAAATCCGCCGGACTACACTGATGGCACTTCGAAGTTACAATCCAAACTTCCCTGGCCAAGACATTCGGGAGTAGCCATGCGCCTTAACGATCTGCAATCTCTAGTCATCGACCAGCCCGACATCGGGCGGTTTGATGTAGCACGCCGCCTCTATACCGATGAGGAGCTTTTCGAGCTCGAAATGAAGCATATTTTCGAGCAGACCTGGATCTATCTTTGCCATGAGAGCCAGGTTTCAGCGCCGCACGATTATTTCACCACGCGCATAGGGCGGCAGCCAGTATTTGTTATTCGTGGAGAGGACTCCAAGCTTCGCTGTTTCATCAACGCCTGTTCGCACCGCGGCGCCACCCTGTGCCGTACTTCCCGCGGCAATGCCAAATTTCTCACTTGCTCTTATCACGGATGGACCTACGACGCAGCCGGGAACAACGTAGCCGTCAAAGATCTGAAAAGTGGCGGATATCCAGATGCCTTCCTCAAGCAGAACCATGACCTTACGCAGATCGCCCGCCTGGATAGTTATGCAGGCTTTATCTTCGGCTCGCTGGTCGATGAAGGACCAAACTTGCATGACCATCTTGGGGCGACCAGGCCCTTCATGGAGATGATGGATGAGATGGGACCGGAGGGCTGCGAAGTCCTACCCGGCCGGTCCACTTATACCTACAAGGGTAATTGGAAACCTCAACTAGAAAACGGTCTGGACGGGTATCACTTCACTTCGATACATGCGAACTATGTGGGCGTTATTAACCACAGAGCGAGCATGGCGACAAAGACAGGCGGTACGGAGAAGATTAAGGTGGCATTCGATGATTCCACCATGCACGGCAACAGCGGGTGTTACGACTTCCACGATGGGCACGGCTTGATATGGATTGATTTTCCCCTGCCGGAGAATCGGCCACTTTGGCAGGAACGGGAAAAAGTCCAGCAACGAGTCGGACGGGTCAAGGCAGATTGGATGCTCAAGCGCCAACGCAACTTGATGATTTACCCAAGCGTGCAACTGAACGAGCATGCGTCATCACAAATCAGGGTATTTCGCCCTCTCACTCCTAACCTGACTGAAACTACAATATATTGCATTGCTCCGAAGGGCGAAAACCCGGAGGCCCGTGAAATTCGCATTCGCCAGTATGAGGATTTCTTCAACGCATCTGGCATGGCCACTTCAGACGACCTTTCTGTGTTTGAGGATTGCCAGGTTGGTTTTGAGGGGCGTAAAGTGGAACAACAAGGCTATGAGCGGGGATACGGCCGTATTGCGATGGGAGCGGATAAGCTGGCAAATGAGTTGGGTATCGAGCCCTATTCTCATAGTTCGGATGCATGCGATGAGACGCATTTTCACGGCCAGTACCGAGCCTGGCTTCGCCTAATGTCAGACGGAGTGAATCGCGATAACGGCAGATAACGCGCCCTCAATCGGGCCGCTTGCCAAGATGGCACCCCGCACACTATCCAAGCCTAAAGTTTTTTATTATCAAGGACATGAAATCGACGCTTACTTCGGCGTTCCGCCATCGTAGCTAGAGCGGTTCCAGGTATTGTTCAGGATTCTGTCTCATTATCTTTAGTTTCTATGAGCGCAGTGAGCGTGTACCGCCTGGAGCAATTTTGGCGCGGATGACGGATCTATTCAGTGGTATCGATTAAGAAAAAGGCAGCTTTAAAAACAAGCTGGGATGTCCTCCTGCATTGCCTCGGCGAGCCTTGGATAAGCGTTCTTTAAAAGAGATATCTAGGTGTTTTCCAACGTGAACTAAATATCTTCATCTAACCGGCTACGCAACGCCAACAGTAAAGATTTAGGTAGTGTTCAGAATCCTGTGTCATTTTTTAAACTAGAACTAAAAGGAATGACTGATGAGCAACACATTCGGTGTGGCAGCAGCTGTCCAGGCGTTGCGTGAAGGTAAAGATCTTAGTGGTAACGAAAAATCATTGGCCTGTTCTCACTGGGCATCAACATCACCCTCTTCAGCTAGCTCTGTTTGTGGCCAGCGAGATATTACTGACTCTGAGCAGGAAGCAAAGCCGATGAATATCCATTTACACTAGAACGCGACCACTACGCCACGGATACAGTTAGAGATTCAGCAATCTGTATTGTTGCAGAGTCAGCTGACCGTGCAGTACAGGGTGGGCATTCAGACCATCCAGCGCAGGCGTAACCGGGACGGTGTAGAGGATCGTTCTCACACCCCTCACCTGTTACAAACCACCCCGCCTTCGGTGCAGAAGGAGTGGCAATTGAAACAACCTGGGTAATTTACTAAAACCTTTATTAATCCGGCTCTTTACATGAAGCCATGGTTTAGTGATTTAGCGCCGCTGAAAATAGCCCGTGGTACTGGTTGTAGCATCTGCCTTGGCGGATATTCAGACCTTCTGCTGGGCTTGCTGTTTGTATGGGTAGCGGGCCAATAAATTCCTTCAGCAAATCATGAAAAACAGGCAGGTTTGCGCTTGCCAATGCATCAGTGAACGCCAGTTCCAGGGTTTTCATTTCCAGGTTGAGCGGTTCCAGGTATTGCCTTAGCTCAATGTCGTCTTCAAACACGTCAATACACATTCTTAGGTTGTGATTGATGAGGTGCTTGCATAGCAAAAAGTCTTTGTGCGCATTTTTCCAGGCGTTGCCAATTTCGCACTCTTTGTCCCCGCGTATGGTGAAGGTTTTGACCGGTGCCGATGCTTTCAAACGCTGAAATTCCTGATCGTCATCGTTTAGGTCGGCATTGATCATTAGCCGCGCCCGTTCGTGCTCAGTCAGCTGTTGGTATTGGTTGGCCACGCTTTTGCTGTTAGCCATTATTTTCGCCCTCTCAGCGTTATTTCCAGCGCTTCTAAGCGCTGTGCTATTACGCTAATCTCAAACGCCTGGTGGTACTTTTCGATTAAGTGGCAGAGGGCTTTAGCCTCGCCGGGTAGTAGCTCGCCACTGGCTAGTTGATGGGTGATCTGTTCCAGGGCCGTGAGTACGCCCTGGGAGTCGCCAAGCGGCGGTAGAGTGATGCCGTCGATTGGCCGTTCTTTAACAGGGGGAATTAGACGCTCCAAGCAGAGCCTTAATGCGGTGGTATCGCCCTCTAACGCGATAGCGATGGCTTTTTGGGTCAGTACCGCAGTCTGCCCATCTAGCAGTTCCTGAGCCGCTACAGTGGCCCTGTTGCGTGTTCCCGGTGGTTTGCCAGCCTTATTGCCGCTGCATCCTTTTGCAAACTGGCCTGTTTCGGTTCGTTCAGTCATATCCGCCTGTTTCCTACCTGTATTTTCAGGGTAATAAATGAGCCGGTCATTCGTAGTGATTGATATTGATGCGTTGCCGTTGGTTGTGTTGGCATTAAAAGCAAACCTGATATCTCCCAGCTTGTTTAGTGAAAGCGGTCATGATCGGTCCACCACTCGTCCAGTCTTTCATCTGTTCTTCCCCTATAGCCGTTAGGGGCTAAGTCATTCCTCCTTGTACCCGCGTTTCCTTGCTGACGTTTTACCGTGGTTAAAATCACCCGTGGTTGAAACCGCCGGAAAGTCTTTATTGGTATGGGTATGAAGGGATTCCTTGTCTGGCATTCATGTCTGGCAGTTGTCCGGCAGTTGTCTGGCAATTGTCTGGCCAGTGTCCGGCTAGTAATGGCTGTCATAGGCGGTTTTGATCTGCTCGTAAGTGATGTTCAACGGAGTGATCGAAGTTTTTTCCAACCGGCCATCGGTGCGTGATGTGTCTAACGTGGCGGTAAACAGGAGGTCTTTCAGGTTACCCATGTAGTCATGAAAAGCACATAACCGAGGTGGGAATTTCAAGCCGGTGGCCTGCCAGAACTTATAGAAATAGAATTTTTTCGTTACCCGAAATTGCCCAGAGGGCAGTGGTGTTCCCGCTTCTTTGTTGCGGGTCTTTCTGGCACGGGTTAATTCAGCATTGAAAACGGTATAAGCGGATTGTGAAGTGCTTAAATTGATAAATTGCAGGGTCACGCCGCTTGCTTTGCCTGCGTTGTCGGTGCTGTAGTTTCCGGCGGTGTAACTATCGTACATAAAGCCATTCTGTTTAGTTAACTTGAGTATTTCGGTCAGCAGTTCTTCTTTGTGCTTGTCTAGCCATGTGGCGGGCACCTCTTTTCCCGATGCAGATATGATCAGGAGCCTACCGCTGACAATGGCAAGCTGATCACCCTTGGCGATCAAACGGGAAAGCAAGCGGCCGCTTTCATAGACGTGAGCGGTCAGCGACTTATCAGTCACAGCTGCTTGCCCATTCGCTTAGTTGACACGACAGAAATACCACAGCGGGTGGAGATGTTGGCTGACAATCCATCAGGCTCAACAGTGGGCTGGCGGGTTCATCATTTGACAGGATGCAACCGAGATCCCAACGCAAAACAGGACGCTATTCATCAGACCCTTTCCGAGCAGCATTAACTCGTTGGTCTATCCAGGCTCTTATTTCAGCCTCCAACCACGCGCTCGCGCGGCCCCCTTCGACCAACTTGATCGGCCTGGGAAATTTGTCCTTCAAAGCTAATTGGTGAGCATGACTGCGGCAAATGCCGGTCATGAGTTGGACGTCAGGCCACCTGAGCAGGCGATTAGTGGGTGGAGGGTTTTTGCTGGGTTCTTCGGCGGTAAGGGGGTGGGTGTTAATGGTCATGTCTTTTTCTCCATAGGCAGTAGTGTTTTGACCTGCACAGTGGAGCAAAAAAGGTTAGGTATCAGCCAAGCGGTAGGCCCTTAAAAACTACCCATACCTATTTGGGTGTGGCCTATAGGAATAAGGGCTACTGCTCTTTTTTAACCCGAAAGCTTCCATCGTTTTTATAAACATTCGGGGTGCACACGGATCTAACGCGGCCCTTCGCTGTTACGCTTAATTCCTTAGCATGAGTTTTAGCCCAAATATCAAACGCGCGGCTATGTGAGTGGCCTTCCGATCGGTTGCCATCTCGGTAGAGGTAGTTCCAAGCAGCTATCGCTATCGCTAATTCTCCGGGGTAGTTAGGGTTTTCCTTATCTGTTATTGCGGTTATTGCCGCATCACCACTGGGGGTGGTGTTCTTGGCAGCTATGCTGAGGGAGGTTGGTTGATTGGTTGGATCAACTGCTTGAGGGTTATTGAGCCTCTCGAATCGGTCTCGTTCCTCACGGGTTATGAAGTAATCGCTACCGCTAGAGGAAAGTTTTTCCAGTTCTAATTCTTGCTGACTGATAAGATTTTTATACGTCAGAGCTGATTTACCACCTGGCTGAGTAAGTGCCTCCAAAGTATCGCGAGACAATGCAATTAACCGATATACGTTTTGATTGAAGTCTTCGATTTCCCTAACGGGCTTGGGAAATGGTTGGATCGTTGGCCCATAATGGGCGTCGTAATAAATTTTAGGCTTGCGGAAATAGAGAATCGGTGGCGGGGGATCGGCTATGGCTGTAAGCGTGATGGATGTCCACGCAAGCTCTTGTCCCTTATAAGCGAATGCGGTTGATATTTCCTTGCCAATCGGGAGGTTTAAATTGTCGTGAAGCACTGCGGTAACCAGAACGTCTGATTTACATGCTAGACGTAACGATCCTTGCTCGGAGATGTAATGGCTAATCGTGTTGAAGTCACACCCCCACTGCTTCATGATTTCTTCGATTGAAAAGAAGTCCTTTTCTGGTAATTGAAAAGACAAAGAATGCACCCCCGCGCACCCATTAAAAGGAACCCAGGTCAAGGACAGTGGGTAACCATCCCTTTCGCCCCGTCGGGCTAGGCTGGGTTGTTCAGTTAATTCTGTATGCCAAACTTGACCGGTACCACATTTGAGCCGGTTGCTAGCTGATCAAGGTAGTCTGCCCACCACTGCATCATCGTCGTTCGGTCTTTGAGGTATTCGGCATGTTGCGTATATGCCCCCCGGACATGGTTACGTTCAAGGTGGGATAACTGGCGCTCGATAGCATCTGGGTTAAAGCCTTCCTCATTCAGAATTGACGACGCCGTTGTCCTGAAACCATGCGCCGTGGCACGGCTCTTATAGCCCATGCGATACAACGCATAATTCATGGTGTTCTCAGAAATTGGTTTGGCTCTGCTGCGCTCACCAGGAAATAGAAGTTCATAGTGACCCGAGATTGGGTATAGCGAGTTGAGTAGGGCGATCACTTGTCGAGATAATGGCACGAGATGCACCGTTTTCATTTTCATTCGCTCACCTGGAATGCGCCACACCTGCGCCTCCAGATCGAATTCGTCCCAACTGGCACCACGAAGCTCGCCGGGGCGCACGAAAGTTAGCATTAGAATTTGCAAGGCAAATCGGGTGAGGATATGCCCCTGATAACCCGATATCGCCTTCAATAAATCCGGCAACTCTGAACGGGTAACCGCTGCGCGGTGCTTCACTTTTCGGGTTTTAAGTACGCCGGTTAATTCACTAGCGGGATTAACCTGTGCACGGCCGGTTTGTACCGCGTAACGAAAAACGGCAGAACAGCGTTGCAGAACTCGTCCAGCGACATCAAGAGCATCTCGGCTTTCAATCTTGCGGATTATTTCGAGGACATCCGGCGGCTGGATTTCGGTTATCGCTCGCCGTCCCAAAAAAGGGAAGACGTCTTGTTTGAATGAGTCGAGAACTCGTTCAGCGTGATCGACAGACCAGCGTCCTTTCTGATGAACCCACCACTCTCGGGCAATCGCTTCAAAATGGCTTTCAGCCGACAGTTTTTTTTGCCGTTTTTTAAGTTTTCTAAGTAGGGCTGGGTCTTCATCGTTACGAAGCTGAGTTTTAGCCGTTGCAGCAGCCTCCCTGGCTTGAGCCAGGCTCACTTCTGGATAGACACCTAGTGCGAGCACCTTTTCTTTGTCGCCATAACGGTACTTGATGCGCCAGTACTTGCTGCCCTGATGATTAACGAGCAAATACATACCCCGGCCATCTGCTAGCTTGTAGGCCTTTTCGCGGGGTTTTGCGTTTTTAACAGCAATGTCAGTCAGGGGCATTATGGGGGTACTAAAAATGGGGTATTTGAAAGATGCCCCAGAAAATACCCCTAAAATACCCCCGCCGTCAATGGTCGTTGTTGGACGCTAATGAACCATTAAAAAACAAAATCCTTTTAAAAACAAAGGATTAATGGCATTACTGGTCATTGCTGGTCATTGAATTGGTGCCGAGGGTCGGAGTCGAACCGACACGGAGTTGCCCCCGCCAGATTTTGAGTCTGGTGCGTCTACCAGTTTCGCCACCCCGGCATTGCGTAGCGGGCGGAATTATAATCGCTGACCGATTTCAGTAATAGCCCGTTGAGCGGCTAAAAACAGGATCCTTGCGTAATTAATCGGGTCGCTTTTATCAAGCGACCCGAATAGCGCTGGACTGTGTTCAACCCTTTGGTATCATCGCGCGCCCATGCGCCGCTCCGACTTTCAATATGACCTGCCGAACGGCCTGATTGCCCAGCAACCGCTGGATAAGCGGGGCGATTCGAGGTTGCTGTATCTGCCCGCAACGGGTGACCGGGAGGATTGCCAGTTTTCTCAGCTCGGTGAATTTTTAAGGCCGGGTGACCTGCTGGTGATGAATAACACTCGGGTGATTGCCGCTCGGCTGTCCGGGCATAAGCAGAGTGGTGGGCGAGTCGAGCTGTTGATCGAACGCTGTTTGGGAGAGCATGAGGCGCTGGCGCAGATACGCTCCAGCCGCTCGCCAAAAGCCGGCGCGGTGCTCGAAATAAGCGGTGGATTTCAGGTCACGGTGACCGGTCGGGAGGGGGCATTTTTTAACCTTGAATTTTCTGCCCCGATTGGTGATGTGCTGGCGCAGGTGGGGGAGTTGCCACTACCGCCGTATATTGATCGGGCGCC
>Ga0070726_10001610_pt1 | contig 22264 bp, 21 predicted proteins | sample tdAd471_FD_67275 | JGI IMG/M metagenome (GOLD analysis project Ga0070726, IMG submission 67275) | Marine sediment microbial communities from the Atlantic coast under amendment with organic carbon and nitrate - tdAd47.1 | ecosystem: Environmental > Aquatic > Marine > Coastal > Sediment | place... | reverse complement strand
CGCTTCACCGCCTTCACGAAGTCGCCCGGAAGCTCCCCATCCTCGACATGGTTCAGGAAGGTGCGGCGCACATCCATGTTGGATATGACGGTATCCGCGGTGTAGGTGTTGCCGTTGTCCAGGACGACACCTTCGACCTTGCCGTTCTTGATCAGGAATCGATCCAGCCCGCTGCCGGCCTTGATCGTGCCGCCGGCCGCCTCGAACGCGTTTCCCAATGCCTTGGAAACGCCGCCCATGCCGCCGCGCGTGAACCCCCAGGCGCCGATGCTGCCGTCGACTTCCCCCATATAGTGGTGGAGCAGCACATAGGCCGTGCCCGGCGAATAGACGCCGAGCCCCGTGCCGATGATGCCGGAACCCGCCAGATGCGCCTTGATCACGTCGCTTTCGAAGAACTCCTCCAGGAACTCGCCGACCGACATGGTGTAGAAACGCAGCGTATCCGCCATGTCCCGTGCGCCGAGATCGTGGAACCGCTTGCCGAGATAGAGGAGTTCCTGAATATCGCGCGGCCGGAACCGAACCGGGTCCGGCGGCGTCCGCAGCAGCAGCGGCTTGATGAACCGGCACTGTTTCGTGACGAATTTGGAATAGCGGTCATAGGCGTCGACATCCTTTTTGGAATGCCGCGCGATTTCCCGGCGCAAAGCGTCATGGTCCGAGTAGTAGGCGAAATGATCGCCGTTGGACATGAAGGTCGCGCCGCTTTCGTAAGGGATGACCTGCAGGCCGTGACGGGCGAGATCCAGGTCCCGGACCACTTCGGGTCTAAGAAGGCTGCACACATAGGAACAGTTCGAATAAGTCCACCCGGAATACAGTTCCCGGCTGACCGCAGCGCCGCCGATATAGTCGTTTCGCTCCACGATCAGTACTTTCAAGCCGCTCTTGGCCAGATAGCACCCCGTTGTCAGGCCATTATGGCCCGCCCCCACAACGATCGCGTCATACCGTTCCGATTTCATTGCGCCAACCAAACCCAAAGTGAATGAGCCCATCCGAGAAACGTCGAACAGGCCCGCCAAACCAGGACCCCCCAAGTGCGATCGCTCGCATACCTTTTCCTGAGGTGACTTCCGGGACCAGGATCTCCCCGTCGCGGTTAAGGCTATTCCAAGCGGTTTGCCTCGTCCATGTTTTTTTTAAACACTTAGTTAAATTAATAATGGACAGATGCGCTGGACGACGTTACGGCTTACTCTGAGGCGCAGTTTGGGGAAGATTTCCGAATGGCGGAACAGACGAACAAGAAGCCGATAGGCCGGCCCAGAGGCGAGCAGGTCGAGAACGCCACGCGCCGGCGCAAGCAGCTCGTCGAAGCCGCCATCAACTCGATTGTCGAATTGGGCATGTCCGCCACCACGCTGGCGACCGTGGCAAAGGCCGCGGGCCTGTCGCAAGGGGTCGCGGTCTTCTATTTCAAGACCAAGGAAAATCTCCTCGTAGAGACGCTCAAGCATCACTACGAAGAATATGATGCGGTCTGGCGCCAAGCGATCGAGGATGCGGGCAGCGACCCGATCGACCGGTTGGCCGCGCTCGTTTTCGCGGATCTGGACCCGGCCATATGCTCAACCCGGAATCTGGCGCTCTGGAATTCCTACTGGGGGGAAGCCGCCGCGCGGCCCCGATTCGCCGCGATCTGCGATACCCATGACAAGACCCGCTACGACACCCTGGTCGCCTTGTGCGAGCAGGTGAAAGACCTGATCCCCGGGAATATCTGGACGCCGACATCCGTCGCCGACGCTTTGGACAGCATGACCGACGGCATGTGGATCCGTCTGCACATAACGCCGAACGCCATGGACAGGACCGAAGGCCGGCGCATCCTGGCCAAGTTCATGGCGACCGTGTTGCCCTCACAGGCCGCACGCATCCTGCGCCGGGCCGAAATCTTCGAGTAACTTCTCTTTTCCACCACGATACGGAATGGGCGATAACCATGCGCGACCCACGCTACGATGTTCTGTTTGAACCGATCCAACTGGGCCCGGTGACGGCCAAGAACCGGTTCTACCAAGTCCCGCACTGTTCCGGAATGGGCTGGCAGCGGCCGAAGATGCTGGCCGCGATGCGGGGCGTGAAGGCCGAAGGCGGTTGGGGCGTGGTTTGCACGGAATATTGCTCCGTCCATCCCAATTCCGACGACGGCGCCTACCCTTACGCGCGCCTGTGGGACGAGGACGACATCCGCGACAATGCCCTGATGACGGATGCCGTTCACGAACATGGCGCACTGGCCGGCGCCGAATTGTGGATCGGCGGGAACAGCGTCGCCAATCTGAGCACGCGGCTGCCCCCCTTGGGTTTGACCAGCCTACCGAACACCGCCGACGACAACTACCATCCCGTGCAAAGCCGGCGCGTGGACAAGGAGGACATCCGCAACATCCTCAACTGGCAGGCTGCGGCGGCCGAACGCGCGGTCCAGGCCGGGTTCGACATCGTCTATGTATACGCGACGCATGGCTACCTGCTGTCCGAATTCCTCAACCCGGTCACCAACCAGCGCACCGATGAATATGGCGGGTCGCTGGAAAACAGGACTCGCATCATCCGTGAATTGCTCGAGGTGACGCGCGAGGCGGTTGGCGACAAGGCCGCGCTGGCCTGTCGGTTCTCCGTCGACATTGCAAGCAACGAAGGATATGACGCGTTCGGCCTTCTGGCGGATATCCCCGACCTGTGGGACCTGACCGTTCCGGATTACGGTATCGAGATGGGTGCGTCCCGTTTCGTTAAGGAAGCCACGTTGCAGGACAGCGTCGCCAAAGCCAAATCCCTGACGACCAAGCCGGTCGTCGCGGTCGGCCGCTTCACCTCGCCCGACACAATGGCGCGGGTGGTGCGCGACGGTACGCAGGACATGATCGGTGCGGCGCGCCCCTCAATTGCGGATCCCTTCCTTCCCCGAAAAATCGAGGAAGGACGTATCGAGGATATCCGGGAATGTATCGGCTGCAATGTCTGCTACGCGCATGACACATTGGGCGTTCCGATCCGTTGCACGCAAAACCCCACCATGGGGGAGGAACATCGCAAGGGGTGGCATCCCGAGACCGTGCCCGCCGCGGCAAACAGCGAAAAGGTTCTGATCGTCGGCGCAGGTCCTGCCGGGTTGGAAGCGGCCCGAGTCCTGGGCGAGCGCGGGTTCGACGTCATGCTGGCCGAGGCGACCCGTAATTTGGGCGGGCGCGTGACCCGGGAAAGCCGGCTGCCGGGACTGTCCGAATGGGTCCGCGTCCGAGACTGGCGGGTCGGGCAGATCGAGAAGCTTCCCAATATCGAAATATTCCGGGAAAGTCGCCTGGGCGAGGACGATATTCTGGCTGTCGGCGCCGACCACGTCTTCCTGGCGACGGGCGCCGGTTGGACGGTTGACGGTTTGGGCCGTCGTAGGGATACCGCGATCAAAGTGGGAAGCGGCGCCATAGTCGTGAGCGCCGACAGTATCTTGGCAGGCGAAGAGACGCCGGCGGGCCATGTCGTGCTGTTCGATGATGATCACTACTACATGGGGCCGGTGCTCGCCTTGGCGCTGCGCGGTCGCGGCAACGAGGTCACGTTGGTTACACCGGCGGGGCGCGCCGGCGCCTGGGGCAAGTATTCCGGCGAAGAGTATGCCGTCACCCGCGGCCTGATCGAGTCCGGGGTGACCATCGTCACAAACCAATGTCTGGAACGTGTCGATGCGGGATCGGTGACGACATCCTGCATTTTCACCGGAAAGGATTCCACAATCCCGGCCGATTGGGTTCTTCCGCTGACGAGGCGCGAACCGGACGACGCCCTGTTCCAAACATTGAAATCCGCGTCGGAAGCGGGACGTGCCGGTGCGCCGAAGACCCTGCACCGGATCGGCGATTGTGAAGCGCCCGGCATGATCGCCGCCGCGGTCTATTCGGGTTACAAGGCGGCCGTGGAACTGGCCTGACGGGCCAACCGGCGGGCCAGCCGATCAGTACTCGATGGTCGCCAGGGCGCGCAGTTCTTCCGGCGTGGTCTTCGGATAGCCGTAGAATTCAAGATAGGCTGGAATCTGCTCGAACAGCATGTCCGTGCCGATCTGGGTCATGCAGCCGCGCGCCTTGGCGGCGGCGAGGAAGGCCGTTTCCTCCCTTTTCATCACCACTTCGCCGACGAAAGCGGATGGGGCGATGCGATCCGTGTCCATCGGCATCGGGTCGCCGTCCTTCATGCCGAGCGGCGTTGCATTGACGACGATGTCCCAGCCGTCCGGATCGTTCGACCCCACATTGACGGTCAGCGTCGGGTAATGCGTCCGCAGGCTCGACGCCAGTTTCTCGGCGGAGGCGGCATTGACGTCGAACACGCCGATCCGTCCGGCGCCTTCCTTGGCAAGAGACGCCGCAATCGCCGACCCGACGCCGCCGCTGCCGACGACAAGCGCGGAAGCGCCTGCAATCGCCCTGCCCTTGCGCATGACACCGCGGACGAAGCCTTCGCCATCGAACATGTCGCCGATCAGCCGGCCTTCGGCATCGCGGCGCACAGCGTTGCAGGAGCCGCAAACCTTCACCGTCGTGCTCATCTCGTCCAGCAAGGCGACGGTCGTCACCTTGTGCGGCATGGTGACCAGCGCGCCGGCGATGTTCCGAAGGCGAAAAACCAGCCGCAGGAAATCCGGAAAATCCTCCGCCTCGCATCCCATGGGGACGACAATGGCGTCGATTCCCTTGGCCTCGAACCAGGGGTTATAGATCATCGGCGCCTTGAAGGTTTCCGTCGGCACGCCGAGATGGGCGAGGAATTGGGTACGGCCGGATATCATGATCTTCCCTGAACCTCGTCTGGTTATTGGTTCTATCCACATTGAACGGCATTGAACGCGGGCCGCATCGTTGCAAATGGATGTAACCCAAGCAATGCTGATATTCCGACGAATCCGCGCCGACAGGGACTGATTATGAAAACAGCGATAGCGACCGTCTCGATTTCCGGCGACCTCAGCGAAAAAATGGCCGCCATCGCCGAGGCCGGTTTCGACGGAATCGAGATTTTCGAGAACGATTTCCTAACATTCGACGCCTCGCCGCGCGATGTCGGGGCCATGGCCCGCGATTTCGGGCTGGAAATATCGCTGTTTCAACCGTTCCGCGACTTCGAAGGCATGCCGGAGCCGCAACGCAGCCGGGCTTTCGACCGCGCCAAGCGCAAGTTCGACCTGATGAACGAGTTGGGGACGGACTTGGTCCTCGTCTGCTCCAACACATCGCCGTTGTCGCTGGGCGGCATCGACCGCGCGGCGGCTGATTTCCGCGATTTGGGCGAATTGGCCGCGGCGTGCGGCATTCGCGTCGGCTACGAGGCGCTTGCCTGGGGGCGGCATATCTCCGACCACCGCGACGCCTGGGAAGTCGTCCGGCGGGCGGATCATCCGAATATCGGGCTGATCCTGGATTCCTTCCACACGTTGTCCAAGGGGATCGATCCCGACAGTATCCGCTCCATTCCCGGTGACAGGATCTTTTTCATCCAGCTGGCGGACGCACCCAAGATCGACATGGACCTGCTGCATTGGTCCCGGCACTACCGCAACATGCCCGGCGAGGGGGACCTGGATGTCACGGGCTTCATGCGCGCGGTCGCTGCGACAGGCTATGACGGGGTGATATCGCTGGAGATTTTCAACGACCAGTTCCGGGGCGGATCGCCGAAATCCATCTCCGTCGACGGGCACCGGTCGCTCGTCTATCTGATGGACCAGGTCCGGCGGCTGGAACCGGACATCCGCATCAAAGTCGACGACATGCCCGACCGGATTCCGGTCGGCGGCATCGAGTTCGTCGAATTCGCCGCGAATGAGGAGGAGGCCGACACGCTCGCCGGTCTACTGCGCGGCCTGGGTTTCGTCAGGACCGGTCGCCACATATCGAAAAAGGTCGACCTGTGGCGGCAGGGCGATATCAACATCGTCATCAACACGGAGCGCACCGGCTTCGCCCATTCCTCCTATATCGTCCATGGAACGACGGTTTGCGATATCGGTCTGCGTGTCGACGACGCCCAGGCCACCATCAAGCGCGCGGAAGCCCTGGGGGCGGCCTTGTTCACCCAGGACGTCAAACCTGGGGAGTTGACCATTCCCGCGATCCGCGGGGTCGGCGGCGGCGTGATGCATTTCATCGACGGCAAAAGCGACCTCGCCCGCGTTTGGGAAATCGAATTCCGGCCGGTCGAAGACAATGATCCGAAGACGACCGATGCCGGACTAAAGCGCATTGACCATATCGCCCAGACCATGAATCTCGAAGAAATGCTGACCTGGCTGCTGTTCTACACAAGCATTTTCGAGACGCATAAGACCCCGATGGTGGACGTCGTCGACCCCGCCGGACTGGTGCGGAGCCAAGCGGTTGAAAATGATGCGGGCACTCTACGCCTTACCCTCAACGGCGCGGAAAACCGCCGGACGCTCGCCGGCCATTTCATTTTCGAAAGCTTCGGATCCGCGGTTCAACATATGGCCTTCGAAACCGAAGACATTTTCGCGGCGGCGGAAGCGCTGAGGCGGAACGGGTTCTCCCCGATCTCGATATCGCCCAATTACTACGACGACCTGGACGCACGGTTTGGTCTGGACGATGCGATGCTGGAGGCCTTGAAGGCCAACAGCATCCTCTACGACCGGGATGGTGCGGGCGAGTATTTCCAGATCTACAGCCCGATCTACCGCGAAGGGTTCTTTTTCGAGATCGTGGAACGGCGCGGCGGTTACAACGGCTATGGCGCCGCCAATGCGCAATTCCGGATCGCCGCCCAGAAACGCCATCTGCGGCGCAGCGACATCCCCAAGCGCTAGAGTGTAAAATTCGAACCTATCCGCCGACGATCCGCCGCAGCAGAACCACTTCACTGTCGGGATTGATCGGCTGGAACCAGCTGTCGTTATAGATCCTGCCGTCGATGGAGACGGAGACGCCGCGCTCCAGTTGCGGACGGATCGCCGGATATTTTTCCGACAACCCGTCCAGCAATTCCTTCAAGGTCCTGGCTTCAATCTCAACCTCCGCCTGCCCATCGGTGGCCGATGTCAGCGAACCCCAGATCTTCACCATGACCATGACATGTTCCCAGTTCTTCCGGTCCGGACCTGACCGTCTACCCTTTCTGAATCGCCGCCAGGACCTTCGGCGGGGACATCGGCAGGTCGGTCATCCGGACGCCCGCGGCCGCGGAAACGCTGTTCGCGATCGCCGCCAGCGGCGGGACGATGGAGGTTTCCCCGACGCCGCGCACCCCATAGGGATGGCCTGGGTTGGGGATTTCCAGGATCACCGTGTCGATCATCGGCAGGTCCGAGGCGACAGGAATCCGGTAGTCCAGGAAGCCCGGATTCTGCAGCCTTCCGTCCTTGCCGTAGATGTATTCCTCGTTCAGCGCCCAGCCGATGCCCTGCGCGGCGCCGCCCTGGAATTGCCCTTCCACGTAAGCCGGATGGACCGCTTTACCCGCGTCCTGGAAAACGGTGTAGCGCACGACCTTGACCGCACCCGTTTCGGGGTCGACTTCGGTGTCCACCATATGGGTGGCGAAGCTGACGCCCGCACCTTCGGCGTTCACCTCGAAATGACCGGCGATCGGGCCGCCGGTATTCGCGGCGATCGCGGCCACTTCCTTCAGGCTCATCGGCGGGAACTTGCCGGCATTTTCCCCGGCGGGACGGGCGCAGCCGTCTTCCCAGACGACCGCTTCGGGATCGATACCCCAGACCATGGCGGCCCGTTCGCACAACACCTTCTTGGCGTTGCGGGCGGCCTTGATCGTCGCCAGACCGACCGCGAAGGTAACGCGGCTTCCGTCGGTGACTTCATTCTGGCCGAGGGAGCCCGTATCCGCGATCACGGTTCGGACCTGATCATAGGGAATGCCGAGCTCTTCCGCCGCCATCATGGACATGGAGGCCCGCGATCCGCCGATATCGGGATTGCCTTCCGTCAGGGTCACGGTGCCGTCCGGCGTGATGTTCAGCGAAACACAGGTATCACCGCCGAAATTGAACCAGAAGCCGCAGGCGACGCCGCGTCCCTGGTTCGGCCCCAAGGGCGCGGTCCAATGCGGGTGTTCCTTGGCCGCCTTCAACGTGGCTTCCAGACCGATCGCCGGGAAGGTCGGACCGTAGGAGGATTTCGTCCCCTCCCGCGCGGCGTTCTTCAGCCGCACGTCAAGCGGATCGAGCCCAAAGCCCTTGGCCAGTTCGTCGACGACACTTTCGACCGCGAAGGCCGCCATCGGCGCGCCCGGCGCGCGATAGGCGGCCTGTTTCGGGCGGTTGGTGACGACATCCCAGCCGACGGTCTTCACATTCTCAAGATCGTAGGGCGCGAAGGCCGTCATGGCGCCCATGTCGACCGGCGAGCCTTGATAGGCGCCGCCTTGATACCGAAGCTCGGCGGAGGCTGCGGTGATCTTGCCGTCCTTGTTCATGCCGATCTTGACGTCGATGGAGGTCGATGCCGTCGGCCCCGTGGCGCGCAGGACCTCTTCGCGCGTCATCACCATCTTGACCGGCCGATTCGCCTTGCGCGACAGCGCCAATGCCACCGGTTCCAGGAAGACCGTCGTCTTGCCGCCGAAACCGCCGCCGATTTCCGAGGCAGTCACGCGCAGCTTGCCCTGGTCGATACCAAGAATCGCGGCACAGGTATTGCGCACCATGTAATGACCCTGGGTGCAGACCCAAAGGTCGGCGATCCCGTCCGCGCCCATTGTGGCAAGGCAGGCATGCGGTTCGATATAGCCCTGATGGGTGGCCGCCGTCTTGAAACTGCGTTCCAGCACCCTGTCCGCCTTGGCGAAACCGGCATCCACGTCGCCATGCCCGAATTCGACACGATGGGAGACGTTCTGAGAAACGCCGTCCGGGACAGTCTCGTTGCTCAACCCTTCGTGCAGGATCGGCGCGCCCGGCTTCATCGCCTCGTCCACATCGGTGACGTGGGGCAGGATTTCGTAATCGACCGCGATCAGTTTCAACGCCTTGCGCGCGACGGCGGCGCTTGTCGCGGCGACGGCGGCGACGGCATGCCCGTCATACAAGGCCTTTTCGCCGGCCATGCAGTTGTCGACGATATCGGCGACGCTGTCGTCGGCGGCGTCGAAATCGGCCCGCGTCACGACGGCCTTAACGCCCGGAAGCGCTTCCGCCTTTGTGGTGTCGATCCCCCGGATCCGGGCATGGGCGTGCGGGCTGCGCAGGATGCGGCCGATCAGCATGCCGGGCGCGTTCATATCCGCGCCGAAGCGGGCGCGGCCCGTGACCTTGTCTATCCCATCGGGACGGAGCGGACGCGTCCCAACAACTTTGAACTGCCGGGCGTCGCCGGCCTTGTGATCGTCGAGCGGCATCAGGAAGCCCTCCTCATCTCTTCGGCCGCGTCCATCACGGCACGGATGATCTTGTCGTATCCGGTACAGCGGCACAGGTTGCCGGCCAGCCAGTAGCGCGTCTCTTCCTCCGTCGGGGAGGGGTTCTTTTCCAGCAAGGCCTTGGCCGCCACCAGGATGCCCGGTGTGCAGATGCCGCATTGCAGGGCGGCATGTTCCAGGAATTTCTGCTGCAGCGGATGCAGTTTCTCGCCGTCGGCCATGCCTTCGATCGTATCGATTTCACGGCCCTCGGCCTCCGCGCCCAGCATCAGGCAGGAGCAGACCAGCCGCCCGTCGACGGTGACCGAGCAGGCGCCGCAATCGCCGGTGCCGCAGCCTTCCTTCGCCCCGGTCAGGCCGAGGCGGTCGCGCAGCACGTCGAGCAGGGTTTCTTCCGGATCGCAGAGATACTCGGTCGTATCCCCGTTGATTTTCGTCGTTACGTGTATCTGACTCATTGCAAATCCCTCACTCGCCTCTCGCTTACCCTTGGGCCCGCGCCAGGGCGATCTTCGCGGCGCGCTTGGCCAGCACGCCCGCTATATGGGTCCGGAACGCGATGGTTCCGCGTTTATCGTCGATCGGCTTGCAGGCCGCGGACGCCGCAGCCGCCAGTTTGTCGAGCGCGGCGTCGTCGACCTTGGTGCCGACCAGCGCCGCGGCGCCGTCTTCCACGGACAGGACCGTCGCTGCGACGGCGCCCAGACCGACCCGGGCCGCCGTGCAGGTGCCGGCATCGTCCAGCGTCAAGGAAACGCCGCAGCCGACGACCGCGATATCCATTTCCGTCCTCGGAATGAACCGCAGATAGGCGTCGCCGGACTTGGCATCCCGCGCGGGCAGGAAGACGGACGTGACGAATTCCCCTTTGGCGAGCGACGTCTTGCCCGGGCCGACGGGAATTTCCCCGACCGGAATATCCCGCACACCGTTCGGACCGGCCACACGAATCACGGCGTCCGCCGCGATCATCGCCGGCACGCTATCGGCGGCGGGAGAGGCGTTGCATAGATTTCCCGCCAATGTCGCGCGGCCCTGAACCTGGGTCGAGCCGACGAGTTCCATGGCTTCGACCACGCCCGGCCAAGCGGCGCACAGCCCGCCATGCTCGCCCATCTCGGCGCCGGAAACCGCCGCGCCGATTCGCCAGCCGCCATGCTCCTGCGTGATCGACTTCATGCCGTCGATCCGCTTGATATCGACGATCAGGTCGGGTTCTAGAACCCCGGACTTCATCTGCACCAGCAGATCGGTGCCCCCCGCCAGGACCCTTGCGGACCCGGTTTCCCCCGACAGCAATGCAACGGCGCTGTCCACCGTTTCCGGTACTTCGTATCTCATGAATGCCGCACCATAGGTTTGGAGTTTTCGGACCCTGCCCCGGATCGTTTCCCGGTATGCGGCGCCCTTCCCGTATGCCTCAGGAAGGAACCATAACCGGCTGTCTGGGAATCCGCCAGCATCGGAAATCATCCATAGCGTGAGGCGTTTCGACCCTGCCCGCGGCGCCACGAAGCGGGATGTTCAACCAGCGACAGGAGGGGCGGAATTCACTCCGGAAAGTCGTCGACGTCGATCTTTTCCAGAAACGCGCGCAAGGCGCCGTCGAGTTGGGTGCGCTCACCTTCCGACAGGACCGCGAGGAGCCTGCGCTGCGTTTCCACATGCGCCGTCACCGCCTCGTCGATGAGGCTGAACCCCTTTCCGCTCAGGCCGATGAGGAATCCGCGGCCGTCTTCGGGATTGGGCGTCCGCTCCACAAGCCCGGCCGCCACCAGCTTGTCGATCCGATTGGTCATCGTGCCCGACGTCACCATGGTCGACGCGATCAGGTCTCCCGGCGACAGGCGGTAGGGCGGCCCGGAGCGGCGTAATGTCGCCAGAACGTCGAAACTCGCCGGGTTCAAATCGAATTTCGCCCAGGTCCTTTCCATTTCCGTCCGCAGGATGAGGGAGAGACGGGAAATCCGGCCGATCAACCCCATGGGGCCGACCTCGAGCTCGGGACGCTCCCGGTTCCACTGGGTCAAAATCTTATCGACGCGATCCATGCGAGTTTTGTCCCGTGATTTTATCTTGACGTCAAGACAATTCAATATATCTTGACGTCGAGATACTTTGAAGGAGGACGCGATGACTCGCGGCACGGACATTCTTTTGACCGCTCTCGCCCCCGCGATCTGGGGCAGCACCTATTATGTGACGACGGAATTTCTTCCGCCCGGCTATCCAGTGACGGTCGCCATGCTGCGCGCCCTGCCGGCCGGGCTTCTTTTGCTGGCGATCGTCAGGCAATTGCCGAAACCCGATTGGCTGTTGCGCGTGTTCATCCTGGGTGCGCTGAACTTCGCCATTTTCTGGGTGATGCTTTTCATCACGGCTTACCGCCTGCCGGGCGGCGTCGGCGCGACGGTCGGCGCGCTGCAGCCGCTGATCGTCATCCTGCTCGCCTTTTTCGCCCTCGGCACACCGATCAGGACATTTTCCGTCATGGCGGCCCTTTCGGGGATCGGCGGTGTGGCCCTTCTGGTGCTGACGCCGGAGGCCGCGCTGGACCCCATCGGCGTTCTTGCCGGCCTGGGCGGCGCATTGTCCATGGCCGCTGGGACCGTATTGAGCCGCAAATGGCGGCCGCCCGTCTCCCTGCTGACCTTCACCGCCTGGCAGCTTACCGCCGGCGGATTGCTTCTGCTGCCTGTCGCCTTCTACCTGGAACCGCCTTTGCCGGTGCTGAGCACGAACAATATCCTGGGGCTCAGCTATCTCGGTCTGATCGGGGCCGCCTTCACCTACGCGCTCTGGTTCCGGGGCATCGCACGCATCGAACCGGCAGCGGTCTCGACCCTCGGATTCCTCAGTCCCGCAACCGCATTGACGCTCGGCTGGCTTCTCCTGGATCAACAGCTTGGCGGCCTGCAGATCCTCGGCATCGCAATCATTCTGGCCAGCGTCTGGCTCAGCCAAAAGCCGCCGCAACGCCCCCGTCTGGCGCCGGCAGCATCATGACAAAAATCAGATGAAAGGAATTAGGACATGAAGATCATCGTTTTCGGCGCCCGTGGAGAGGTGGGTAGCCGCGTCGTTTCGGAAGCCCTGTCACGCGATCACGACGTCACCGCCGTTGTCAGGTCGCCCGCCCACTTGAAGGGACAGCCCGCCATGCTTGAAACGGTGGCCGCGGATGTCTCCGACACGGATGCCGTCGCGTCCCTGTTGGCGGGATTCGATCTGGCCGTCAGCGCCATCCGACCGCCCGATGGAAAGGAAGGGGATCTGGTTCCGTTGACCGAGTCGATCCTGAAAGCGGCGGCGCGGGCGAATGTCCGCGTCCTGATCGTCGGCGGGGCGGCAAGCCTGCTCGTGCCCGACCGGAACCTGCATTCCGTTCTGACCGCACCGGGCTTCCTGCCCGATGAGGTGGTGCCCATCGCGCGGGCGAGCTACGCGCAATTCGAACTCTGCGCCGCCGACAGTCATGCCGATTGGACCTATATAGCGCCGCCGGCCATGCTTCTGCCCGGCGAACGCACCGGCCGTTACCGGGTCGGCGAAAACGCCCTGCTGATCGACGAGGACGGCAATTCCGGAATCTCGATGGAGGATTTCTCGGTCGCGCTGATCGATGAGGCGGAAACCCCGCGGCACCGCCAAGCGCGTTTCACCGTCGCCCATTGAGGGCCCGCTATCCGGCCGGTCAGTCCTGAAGCACATAGCTGCCCGGCGCCGCGCAGATCGTCGGGTAGCCCGCTTCCGCATTGCCGACAGGACGGGCGTTCACCTTGCCGCTCGATTGCGCGGCCAGCCAGGCTTCCCAGGCAGGCCACCAGGAACCTTCCGTAACCGGCGTCTGGTCTAGCCATTGTTCGGGCGCGACATAAGGGGCGTGCTCCTTCTTTTCCGACATCCGGAAATGACGGTGCGGATGACCCGGCTCACTGATGATGCCCGCATTGTGGCCGCCGCTGGTGAGCAGAAAGGTCACATCCGTATCGGCCAGCAGGTTGATCTTGAAGACCGATTGCCAGGGGGCGACATGGTCCCTTTCCGCCCCGACCACGAAGACCGGCAGCTTGATATCCGTCATCGCGACTGGCTTGTCGCCGACATAGTATCGCCCTTCCGCGAAATCGTTGTTCAGGAAGAGGGAGCGCAGATATTCGGAATGCATGCGATAGGGCATCCGCGTCGCATCCGCATTCCAGGCCATCAGGTCCGTCATCGGGGTCCGCTCGCCCATCAGGTAGTCCTTGATGAGTTTCGACCAGACCAGATCGTTCGAGCGCAGCAGCTGGAAGGCCCCGGCCATTTCCTTGGTGTCGAGATATCCTCTGTCCCACATCAGGTCTTCCAGATAGGCGATCTGGCTGTCGTCGATGAACAGCATCAGTTCCCCGGCCTCGGTGAAATCCGTCTGGGCGGCGAAAAGGGTCATCGACTTGATCCAATCCCGGCCGTCCCGGCAAATCGCCGCCGCGGCAATCGAAAGCAAGGTGCCGCCGATGCAGTAACCGACCGTATGGACCGGGATTTCGCCGACGATTCCGCGCACCGCGTCCAAGGCGCGGTTGACGCCGAGATCGATATAGTCGTGAAACCCGGTATTGCTGTCCTCCTCGGCCGGGTTCTTCCAGGAAATCATGAAGACCGTATGCCCCTGGTCGACCAGATACTTCACCATGGAGTTCGATGGCGAGAGGTCGAGTATGTAGTATTTCATGATCCAGGCCGGAACGATCAGAATCGGTTCCGCACCAACCTTCTTGGTCGTCGGTTCGTACTGGATCAATTCGATCAGCCGATTGCGGTAGACGACCGACCCCTTCGTCACCGCCAGATTGCCGCCGACCGTGTAGGCTTCGGTCCCCAGCGGCGGCCGCTGCAGGACGGCGCGTTCCCAATCCTCCAGGAGATTCTGGGCGCCGCGATAGAGGTTGAGGCCCTTTTCGTCCATCGTCCGGCGCAGCACCGTCGGATTGGTGAGCGGGAAGTTCGACGGAGAGAACATGTCCAGGATCTGCCGCGCCGAGAAGGAGACGACATCCTCGTGATGCGGGGTGACCCCGCCGATCCCGACCGTCGCGTTGTGCCACCACTGTTGCGTCAACAGAAATCCCTGATACCAGCAGGAGAAAGGCAAGGTCTGCCAGTCGGGGGATCGAAACCGGCGGTCCTGCGGCAGGGGATCGATACAGGGGTCAACCTTCCGGCCGAGCATCGCCTGCTGCACATGGGCGGCGTAGCGCAAATTCTTGCGAACCGCCTTTTCGACCAGTTCCGCCTGCTTCCCGGGCGAATTCGCCAGATGCACGATCCAATCGAGATAGGCCGCCATGACAGAGGCCGGCGACAGGCCCGACGTCGCGCGCGCCTCCGCGGCATGCAGAAACCTGTCGATCGGGTGAATCTTCCCGCCATGCGCAGTGCTTCTAGCCATCAAACGAACTCTCTTTCCCGCTCCTGATCAAGAAGGCGTCGAAATGCGGTTCTTGAATTAGCAGAGCTTCTTTGCCGCAGCGTGACGGCATCAATGTTATACAACAGATCGTATCGACATTGACCCTGGTCAATGTGGCAGAATGGCTGATCGCTATAGCAACGCTTTGGGTTCATACTCGCGAAATGTCTCCTGACACCATGAATGACGCGCAAGCACAGGTAGACGGGACGACGGGCGCCACCGGCCACGTTGTCGCCGTAAGCGGGTCCGTCGTCGATATCGCCTTTCCGGGGGGACAGCTTCCCGCCATCGGCCACGCGGTCGAAATCGTCATGGATGACGGGCGCGTCCTGACGATCGAAGTGCAGCAGCATGTCGACCAACGCAAGATCCGCGGCGTCGCGATGCAGGAAACCGCCGGATTGGGCGGCGGCATGGCCGCAAGGGATACCGGCGCGCCGATCCTCGTCCCGGCCGGCAACGCCGTGTTGGGCAGGCTGGTGAATGTCGTGGGCGAACCGATCGACCACGGGGCGCCGTTCCCGGCTGATGTGCCGCGCCTTCCCATTCACCGCAAGGCGCCGAAAATCAGCGAACAGAAAGGCAGCCGGGACATCTTCCTGACCGGCATCAAGACCATCGATCTGCTGGCGCCGCTGATCCAGGGCGGCAAGGCTGCGATGTTCGGCGGCGCGGGTGTCGGCAAGACCGTGCTGATCATGGAATTGATCCGCTCGACAGTCGAACATCATTCCGGGATTTCGGTATTCGCCGGGATCGGCGAACGGACCCGCGAAGGCCACGAATTGTGGCAGGACCTGAAGAAATCAGGAGTCCTGGAACGGACCGCGCTCGTCTTCGGTCAGATGAACGAGCCGCCGGGCGCACGCTGGCGGGTGGGCATGACCGCCCTGACGATCGCCGAATACTTCCGGGATGTGATGGAACAGAATGTCCTGCTGTTGATCGACAATGTCTTCCGCTTCGTGCAGGCGGGCAGCGAAGTGTCCGGCCTGCTCGGCCGTCTGCCGTCGCGCGTCGGCTATCAACCGACCCTGTCGACGGAAATCGCCGAATTGCAGGAACGCATCGCATCCGTCCGGAACGCGTCGGTCACCTCGATCCAGGCGGTTTACGTGCCGGCGGATGATTTCACCGATCCCGCCGTGGCCGAGACCTTCACCCATCTCGATTCCTCCATCGTGCTGAGCCGCGAGATGGCGTCGCAAGGCCTCTATCCGGCAATCGACCCCCTGGCTTCGACATCGGTGCTGCTGGATCCGGGTCTGGTCGGAGCGGAACATTACGAGACGGCCGAAGAGGCCCGCCGCCTGATCGAGCACTATCGCGAGCTGCAGGAGATCATCTCCCTCCTCGGCATGGAGGAATTGAGCGCATCGGACAGGCTGGCGGTCGGCCGGGCGAGGCGCTTGATCCGATACATGACGCAGCCCTTCGCCGTGACCGCGCAATTCACCGGCATGAAGGGCGTTTCCGTGCCTTTGGAACAGACCCTGCGCGACAGCCGGGCCATCATGCGCGGCGATGCGGACAATATTCCCGAAGGCGCCCTGTACATGATCGGCTCCCTCGACGACGCGTCCGGAAGGAGCGCGGCATGAGGCTTGTCGTCACCACGCCGACAACGGTCATCCTGGACAGGGACGATGTCGGGTATGTCCGGGCCGAGGATGAAACCGGCGCCTTCGGCATCATGCCCGGCCATGCGAATTTCATGACGGTGCTGACCGTTTCCGTCATCACTTGGCGCAACAGTGACGAGAAGGACCACTACATCGCCGTGCGCGGCGGGGTGCTGACGGTCCAGGACGGATCGACCATCGAGGTCGCGACGCGGGACGCGATCAGCGATCAATCTCTGGGCACGCTGCATGATAGTATCCTGGACCGTTTCCGCCGCGACGAAGAGGCCGAGGAACAGACGCGAGTCTCGACAACCCGCCTTCACCTCGCCGCGATCCGGCAGATCCAGCAATACCTCCACGCGGGACGGCAAAGGGGCGGCCGTCAAATCCTATCGGCCGAGGCGCCTCCGGACCGGATGGAAGGTGACTGATGGTGGAACCTCCCCCCAATGGCGGTCAGAAGGAACTGCACCAAGCGGTCAAACTGCGCGAAGAGCGCAGCGAGCGCTGGCGCCGCGAAGGTGAGCGCTCGATCTGGCAGAATCTGTCGATGATCGGCGCCCTGGGCTGGCTGATCGTAACCCCGATCCTGATGGGGGTCTTCGCCGGGCGCTGGCTCGACCAGAGATTCGAAACGGGAATATTCTATTCCGGTGCGTTGATTTTCCTGGGCGCCGCCATCGGCGCCTATCTGGCATGGCATAGGATTCAGTCGAAATGACCTGGACCGGCGTGATCGAAAGCAGTCCCTATGCCGCGGCCGGCGCCGCGTTGGGGACGGCCTATTTCCTGCTGCTGTTCGCCTCGGTGCGGATGCACGCGGCGGGCGCGTCCTTCATCCGGGTCCTGCCGCTATACGCTCTGCGTCTGGCAGGGGCCTTGGCCGGATTTTGGTATTTCGCCCAGCAGGGGACGGCGGAATTGTTGATGGCCTTGGCCGGTTTCATCCTTGCCCGAACGGTGACACAGCGCTTCATCGGAAAGGTGGCGAGATGGATGTAAGCCCCCTCGCCCCGGATATCCTGTTCCAACTGGGCCCGGTGCCGATCAGCCGCGCGGTCGTAACGACCTGGGCAATCATGGCCGTCCTTACCCTGGCGTCATGGCTGGGCACGCGCCGCGCGTCCATTCATGCGCGCGGCTGGCAGGCCGTCATGGAAATCGTGGTGGAAACCCTGGAGAAGCAGATCAAGGATGTCATTCGCCGGGATCCTTGGCCCTATTTGCCGATACTGGGCACCCTGTTCATATTCCTGGCGACCGCCAATCTTGCCGCTGTCATTCCGGGTGCCAAGCCGCCCACGGCGCATCTGGAAACGCCCGCCGTGCTGGCCCTGATCGTATTCCTGTCGGTACATTATTTCGGGGTCCGCTCGCTTGGCGCCGCCGATTATCTGCGGCGCTACATCAGGCCCAATCCGATGCTGTTGCCGTTGAACCTTCTGGCCGAGGTCACCCGGACCTTTTCCCTGATGATCCGCCTGTTCGGCAATATCATGAGCCACGAATTCGTCCTGGCGATCGTGGTTTTTCTGGCCGGCCTGTTGTTGCCCATACCCTTCATGCTGCTCGGCATCATGATCGGCATCATACAGGCCTATATCTTCACCATCCTCGCCGCCGTGTTCATCGGCGCAGCCGTCAGCGGCGAGACTGAATAACGGAGGGATCATGGACGGAGCTATAGAGATGCTCAGTATCGTCTGCGCGGCCGTCGCTGTTTCATTCGGCGCCATCGGCCCCGCCTTGAGCGAAGGGCGCGCAATCGCCGCAGCGATGGACGCCATCGCACGACAGCCTGAAGCGGCGGGCACGGTTTCCCGGACGCTTTTCGTCGGGCTGGCGATGATCGAGACGATGGCGATCTATTGCCTCGTGATCGCCCTGTTGCTGCTTTACGCCAACCCGTTCGTGGGCTGACGATGCAAATCGATTGGTGGACGCTCGCCCTGCAGGCGATCAACTTCATCGTCCTCGTCTGGCTGCTGCACCGCTTCCTTTACGGTCCCGTGAAGGAAGTGATCGCGCGGCGCAGGGCGCTGTCCGAAAAGGCTTTGGCGAAAGCGACGGCGAAGGAGGCGGAAGCCGAGGCGGTGCGGCTGCGCCTTGAGGACGAGCGCGCCGCCCTGGCGCAGGAGCGCCGGCAGATGCTGAAGGAGGTCCAGGATCAGACAACGGAGGCGCGTGAAAAAGCCGCCGAAAAGTCCCGCGATGACGCCCGGCAGATGTTGGAGGAGGCGCGGACCTCGATCGCCAAGGAGAGGGAAGAGGCCCTTGCCGGCATGAAGGAGGAAGTCGCCCGCCTGGCAATGGATTTGGCCGCCGGCATCCTGAAGCAATCCGATGCAGCTGCACTCGCCAATGCGTGTTTCGACCAGTTGGATACCCAGCTTCGCGGATTGAGCGATGCGGACCGGGCCGAATTGCGGAACGACGCGGCGGAGGGGAATGCCGGCATCGCCGTGGTCACGGCGGAACCGCTTGCGGCCGATGACCGGGACAAATGGAAGACGATGATTTCCGCGCATCTCGGTGAGGCTTGCGATATTCGCTTCGAAACGGATCCGGCCCTGATCGGCGGTGCCGAACTATGCTTCCCGCATACGGCCCTGAAATTCTCCTGGGCCGACCGGCTGGAACGGGCAAGAAGGGTGCTGCAAAGTGACGACACCGCTTCGTGACGCGCTGACCGACTGGCTGCCCGAAGCCCGTTCCCGGTTGAACGCCCGGGCGGACAAACCGGTTCTGGAGCATGTCGGCATCGTCGAGCGTATCGGCGACGGCGTCGCCACCGTCTCCGGCCTGCCCAGAACGCGCCTGGACGAGGTGTTGAGGTTCGAGGACGGAACGCTGGGCCTCGCCTTCCGTTTGGAAGAAGGGAAGATCGGCTGCGTTCTGCTGGGAAGCGGAGAAACGATCGGCGCCGGCCACAAGGTTTGGGGAACCGGCGAAATCATTCGCGTCCCCGTTGGCGAGGGCCTGCTGGGCCGTGTCGTCGACCCGATGGGGATCCCCCTGGACGAAGGCCCCCAGATATCCTCCGCCCGCCGCGACCCTATCGAGCGCCCGGCGCCCGGCATCGTGGATCGTGAACTGGTGACGGAACCGTTGATGACCGGCTTGACGGTCGTGGACGCGATGATCCCGCTGGGCCGGGGGCAGCGCGAGTTGATCATCGGCGACCGGAAAACCGGCAAGACCGCCATCGCGGTGGACACGATCATCAATCAACGCGATACGGATGTCATTTGCGTCTATGCCTGCATCGGGCAGAAGACCTCGACGGTCAATCAGATCATCGAAGCGGTGCGGAAGCACGGCGCGATCGAAAAGTGCATCTTCGTCGTCGGCGCGGCGGAAGCGCCGCCGGGCGCCCAATGGATCACGCCTTACGCGGCCTGCACCATGGCGGAGTATTTCCGCGACCAGGGCCGCAGCGCCTTGCTTGTGATCGACGACCTGACGAAACACGCGATCATCTATCGGCAGCTGTCCCTGCTTCTGCGCAAACCGCCCGGCCGGGAAGCCTATCCCGGCGATGTCTTCTACGCCCATGCAAGGCTATTGGAGCGCGCGGCCAAACTGTCGGACGAACTGGGCGGCGGATCACTGACCGCCCTGCCGATCGCGGAGACGCAGGCGGAGAATCTGACCGCCTATATCCCGACGAATTTGATTTCGATCACCGACGGGCAGATCTACCTGGAACCCAAGCTGTTCTACGAAGGCCAGAAGCCCGCCGTGAATGTCGGCATGAGCGTGTCGCGCGTCGGCGGTCAGACGCAGGCAAAGGCGATGAAGAAGCTGGCCGAGACGCTGCGGCTCGAATATGCCCAGTTCCTGGAGCTGGAGGTCTTCACCCGGTTCGGCGCCATGGTGGACGAACGCACCCGGCGCACCATCGAGCACGGCAAGCGCATCCGCGCCGTCCTGGCCCAGCCGGAATACCGGCCCATCCCCCTTTCGATTCAGATCGCCTGCCTGCTTGCCCTCGGCGAAGGCAAGCTGGACGACGTTCCGTTGGACGCCGTCCCGCGCTTCAAGGCCGATATCGGCACATGGCTTCAGGATCATTGCCCGCACACGCTTTCGAACATCGAGGAGAGCGGGGAATTGTCGGACCAGGACAGGGAAGATCTCGGTTTGGCCCTGGACCGGTTCCTCACCCTTTTCCACGGGCGCGCGTCCGGGGCGGCGTGAGATGGAACAGCTTTCCCGCCTCAAGGAACGCATCGACAGCCTGCACGATTTGGGCGGCCTGATCCGGGCCTTGCGCGCGCTGTCGGCCTCCCACGTCCAGGAAGCGCAATCGGCCCTGGCCGGCATCAAGAGCTACGTGGAAACGGTTGAGGACGCCGTCGTCCAGGGTATCGATCTGTTGCCCGAATCCCAGCCGCTGGACCTCGTCGACGGCAAACCGCGATCGGCGGTGTTGATCGCGGTTTGTTCGGAACACGGTTTCGTCGGCGCCTTCAACGAACGTCTGCTCGAAAAGGCTGCCGGGCATCTGACGGAAAAGCCGGGGGCGGACCTGGCCATCATCGGCCGGCGCGGCGCGATCCTGGCGGATGAACAGCAGATGGACGTGGCCTGGAGCTTTCCGATGGCGACGGATGTCGCCGGCGTGCTGCGTTCGGCGCGTCACGCGGCCCAGACGCTCGCCAGGGCAACCCATGCCACGGTGGTCTATGCCGATTATCGGCCGGGCGGGAATTACGAGATCGTCACCAAGGATATTCTACCGCTGGACCCGGCCCTGCTTGCCCGCGCGGGCAAACGGAGCCCGCCGCTGCACCACCTTCGGCCGGAGATTCTTCTCCAGCGCCTGGCCGATGAATACCTGCTCGCCGAGATCACGCGCGCCATCATGCAGTCCCTCGCCAGCGAGAACGGCGCGCGCCTGCGGGTCATGGAGGCGGCGGACCGCAACATCGACGACAAACTCCACACGCTGCGCCGCAACGAACGCGCACAACGCCAGGAGGCGATCACTGCCGAATTGCTGGATGTCGTCACCGGCGTCGAGGCAATCGGCGACACTCCGTAACGGTTTTGAAGCCTCGGCTCCGCGTTACTCCGCCGGAACCGGTTCCGCCTCTTTCTTCTTCCGGCTGGGCATGATCCGCCGAACGACGACGAAGAACAGCGGCACGAAGAGGACACCGAGCACCGTCGCCGAAATCGTCCCACCGAGCACACCCGACCCGATGGCGTTGCGGCCGCCGGAACCCGCGCCGCTGCTCAAGACCAAAGGCAGGACGCCGAGCGAAAAGGCGACCGAGGTCATGATGATCGGCCGGAATCGTTGACGCGCCGCCTCGACCACCGCCGTCAACAGCGGCTCACCCGACTTTTCCTGCCGGTCGCGCGCGAATTCGACGATCAGGATCGCGTTTTTGCCGGTCAAGCCGATGACGGTGAGTAGGCCGACCTGGAAAAAGACGCCGTTCTCGAACCCGCCGAGAAGCGCGCCCAGCAAGGCGCCCAGCGCACCGATCGGCATGGCCAGCATCACAGCGAAGGGAATTGCCCAGCTTTCGTAGAGCGCCGCCAGACAAAGGAAGATCGCGGCAAGCGACAGGACATAGAGCATCGGCGCCTGATCGCCGGACCGCCGTTCCTCGTAGGACAGGCCGGTCCAGGAAATACCGTAGCCGGGCGGAAGTTCGGAGACGAGCCGTTCCATCTCCACCAACGCCTCGCCCGAGGACACGCCCGCCGCCGGTGTACCCTGAATCTGCATCGCGGGCACGCCGTTGAACCGTGTCAGGCCCTGCGGACCATA
>Ga0070726_10001608_pt1 | contig 22317 bp, 22 predicted proteins | sample tdAd471_FD_67275 | JGI IMG/M metagenome (GOLD analysis project Ga0070726, IMG submission 67275) | Marine sediment microbial communities from the Atlantic coast under amendment with organic carbon and nitrate - tdAd47.1 | ecosystem: Environmental > Aquatic > Marine > Coastal > Sediment | place... | reverse complement strand
AGACTGCGCGCTTCGCACCGGGGAACGATACCGCTCACCTCGCCTTCTTCCCGACCGAAGCGGCCATTGCCTGGTATCATGGCAAGGCGGACAAGGCGAAATGGAACGATGACTTTGCCGCCTTCGTCACCGACGCGCGCACCTACGCGATCGAGACCTTGGCCCCTGCCCTGATCCGCGGCTCCACCCTGTCAGATGCCGAGGAAACTCAAATCGCCAATGAGATGAGCGCCTATCTTGGCGTCTCGGCTGAATGGATAAAACTGGCCAATCTGCGTGTTGACCCGACGCGCTTCCGCAAGGAGTTGCTACGCCGCGAAAGCTACACAGTTGGGCGCTTCGACGGACGCTACAAAGGCATCGACAGCGAAGGCACCAGCGACATGCCGGAAAACGATCCATCAGGGTACGGAATGGATGTCGCCTATGTGGCTGCCATCAATGACTATCTGACGCGAGAGCTGAAAGTTGATTTCACACGGCCTTACAAGGTTCTGACTGGAGAGCCGGGGTCTCAGTGGAACTGGGACATGAATAATCGCGGCTGGCCTTCCTATGTGAACGTCACCCCTTGGCTTGGCAAAGGGATGAGGGAAAATCCTGATTTGAAGGTTCTGCTGGCTTCGGGCTGGTATGATCTGGCCACGCCATTCTTTGGCGCAGAAATGTCCCTCTACAAGAATGGCGTTGTGCTGGATCGTGTGCAGTTCGACTACTACGATGCGGGACACATGATGTATCTGAAGGAAAAGGATGGTGAGAAGCTGTCCCAAGATGTGCGCGACTTTATCGAAGCCGCGCACTGATACGCCTAAACTGCCTTGCGAACGAGGGCCGTATTCATGCGCGCCCCCTCGACGATAACGGCTTCCCCTTCACTGATGGTGGAGCCGTCTGATGTCTCTGCCCCCCAGACAGTATCGCCGATCTTGATGCGGCCACTACCGGCCGCAGAAAAGTCCGTGGTGGCGATGCCGCGTTGGCCTACGAGGCTGGCCATGCGCTTGTTGAGTGTCGGGTGTTCTTCCCCCGTGCTACGCATGCCCGACAGCACTGTGCGTCCCAGAAGGACAAGCGCGAAAGCCGCTACACCGAACACGATAAGCTGGCCCTGCCAGGTCGACAGGCTGTCCGGTGCAAAATAGGCAAAGGCGGCCGTCAGCCAGGCTGCGATGGAGACCATCAGCAGGTCGAATGTACCGGTCATCATCTCGATACCGAACAGCAGCAGACCAATCGCCAGCCAGTGCCAGAATGTCAGCTCCGTGAAAATCTGTTCCATGCGTCAGTCCTCCTTCTTCTTGGCGTCCGTCAGTCCCTTGATGCCTTCGATTGTGCCAATGATGCTGGAGAACTCCGCCGGAATGATGACCGTCTTCTGCTGGTTGGAGGACGCCAGCTTCTCAAAGGCCTGAACATAGGCCTGGCCGAGGAAGTAGTTGATGGCGTTCACGTCACCGGCTGCGATGGCCTGACTGACCATTTCAGTTGCCTTCGCTTCTGCCTCGGCCTCACGCTCGCGCGCTTCAGCGTCCCTGAAGGCTGCTTCCCGGCGGCCTTCGGCCTCCAGAATTTGCGCCTGTTTCTGGCCCTCGGCCTTCAAAATGGCGGACTGCTTGTCACCTTCTGCGGTGAGGATTTCCGCACGTTTCAGGCGCTCTGCCTTCATCTGGCGGGCCATGGCTTCTGTAATGTCAGCGGGTGGGCTGAGGTCTGCGATCTCTATGCGGGTGACCTTTACGCCCCATGGATTGGTCGCCGCATCAATAACGGTCAGGAGGCGCGCATTGATATCGTCGCGATTCGACAGTACTTCGTCCAGATCCATTGAGCCAACAACCGTACGGATGTTCGTCAGTGCCAGATTGGTAATGGCGTGATGCAGATTGTTGACCTCATATGCCGCAGACACGGCATCCACGACCTGGATGAAGACAACGGCATCGCAGGAAACCATGGCGTTGTCCTTGGTGATCACCTCCTGCTGAGGGACATCCAAGACCGTCTCCATCATGTTCATCTTGCGGCCGACCCGGTCAAAGAAGGGGGTGATGATGGACATGCCCGGCCCGAGCGTGCGTGTGTATCGCCCGAACCGCTCAACCGTGTAGTTGTAGCCCTGTGGCACAAACTTAAAGGCAGATGTCAGGCCGATCAGACCGACAATAGCAACCAGAATAACGACAGCAAAAATCGGGTCCACGGTCCCTCTCCTTTATTATTACCTGTATTTAAGGTGGGGAGAGTTTTCCGTTATTCAATAAATTTTGGACGAAAAAAAGGTGCGCCCGGCCCCACCAGACGCACCCTTTATGTCTCAGTTTGCTCGAAAAAGCTCGCGGGAATTAGAGCTGGTTCAGCATGTAATCCGCGCTGGACACTTTGAACTCACCGCCGTCTTCGACATTGAGTTCAGACACCACGCCATCTTTCACGATCATGGAGTAACGCTGGGAGCGCTGGCCCATGCCGAAGCCGGTCGCGTCCAGTTCCAGGCCAACAGCCTTTGCGAAGGCGCCATTGCCATCAGCCAGCATGCGCACGCTTTCATTTGCGCCGGCATCCTTGCCCCATGCGCCCATGACGAACACATCGTTGACCGAGGTACAGACAATATCGTCCACACCTTTGGCTTTCAGGTCACCGGCCTTGTCGACAAAGCCTGGCAGGTGACGTGCCGAACAGGTCGGCGTGTAGGCGCCCGGAACAGCAAACAGGGCAACGGTCTTGCCGCCGAACACATCCGCAGTTGTGCGGGGTTGCGGGCCATCTGCCGTCATTTCCATGAAGGTAGCCTCGGGAAGCTTGTCGCCGACCTTGATGCTCATATCTTTCTCTCCTTGATCATCGTGCAGTTCAGATAGGTCTTCCACCCTCATGCGACAAGCGCGCCATCCCTTGCCAAGGGCATGCATTTGCCTCAGCATCGTGGCTTAAAGGTATACGGACGTATGGATGCTGACCTGACAGGAAAAGTATTGATTGCCTTGCCAGGCATCGGGGATCCGAGATTTGCCCGGTCAGTCATCCTGCTATGCGCCCACTCCCCTGAATTCGCGATGGGCATCGTGCTCAACAAACCAATGGTTGGCCTGAAGCTGCCACAGCTTCTTGAGCAGCTGGAGGTACCTCTCGAGATCGACATATCCGATTCCTACGTGCTGGATGGTGGCCCGGTCAGCAGTGATCGCGGCTTCGTGCTTCATACCGAAGATGTGATGAGCGAGGGTGCAACGCTGGAGGTCAACGAAGATCTCTGCATGACCGCGACACGCGACATCCTGCACGCCATTGCCTCGGAGGCAGCACCGCGCCGCTCTGTACTCGCTCTTGGCTATTCAGGCTGGGGCGCAGGACAATTGGAGTATGAATTGGCAGAGAATGCCTGGCTCGTTGCCGATCCGGACCCTGAACTGGTGTTTGGAGAGGCCCATGAAGAGAAATGGCACAAGGCCATGAGCAGTCTGGGCGTGGATAGCGGGCGCCTGCAGGTCGATCCCGGACGCGCCTGATCAGCCCAGCAGAAACTTCAGGGCAGCTTCTTCATCCATTGGCCGCGCGAACGCAAATCCTTGCGCATAGTCAAAACCAAGGCTGCGCAGGCGGGCTGCATCTTCCTTGTTCTCGACGCCCTCTGCGGTCGTCGTCATACCCAGCCGGCTGGCCAGTAGAGTAATAGCCCCAAGGATTGTGTCAGTCCTGTACTGGCCCAAACGTCTCGTCAGGCCATGATCCACTTTCAGACTATCCGCCGGAAAATCCGCCAGCCAGGCGAAAGATGAGTGTCCGGTTCCAAAATCATCCAGTACCAGCCCCGCCCCCACGGCCTTTAATGCCATGACAGCGGCCAGCGCATGATTCTCATCACGCAGCGCCGCTTGCTCCGTCAACTCGATCCGGATGGCGCGCTCAGGCAGGCCGTAGCCATTCATCAATGCCTCAACAAGTGCAGGCAGGGCATTTCTCGCCAGATCCCGCGCCGTCAAATTCACATGCATGAACAGATCATCGCGCCCGGAGGCTTCGCGCAACTTTGACAATGTCTCCGCCGAGCGGATCAGCATGTTGGAGGCAAGCGCCTCATCCTCGTACCGACTTGGGGGCGCTTTCACGTCACCATCATCCCAGCGCGCCAAGGCCTCAAACCCGGCGATGCGGCCATTGGCAAGCGAGACAATGGGCTGGAAGACAGGATGCAAATCCGGGCCAGGTTTCAGGTCCGACGGATCCATGTCCGAAAACTCAGAGCCGCTGAGCAGCAGGCCATGCGCCTCGGCATCGCCAATAAACGCCCCAACAAGATGAATATCCTCACCACGAGACAGGCGCAGCGCGCATCTGACCGGGCCTTCATTATCCGAAAAGGCTTGCGCCAGACGCCCTCGGCTCAGGCCTTCAAACATCTGTTCGATGGCATCCAGCGTCCAGTCCCCAGCCAATTCCGACAATGCACTGCCATTGCCCGCCTCAATAACCAAACGCCGCGTTGGCGCGAACCAATGCCAGCTGCCTTGAGGCTGAGTTGTCGGGCCAAGGGTCATATAACCATATGTATCGCTATGACTCCGGCCTGACGAGGGCGAAAAGGACATGATCGCGGCGTTCGCCCGCGATTTCGAGATAAGCCTTTGCATGTCCCTCTTCCTGAAATCCGTTTGTTTCCAATACTTTCCGGGAACGCAGGTTTGATGCCAGAATGCCGGCTTCTATGCGATAAAGTCCCAATTCACTGAAAGACCATTGGCAAACAGCCCCGACTCCTTCAGCCATGTAGCCATGGCCCTGGAAGTCCTTTCCGAGCCAATAGCCCATGCTGGCCGCGCTGGCGGGCCATGGGCGAACATTGGTGAGGGAAATACCGCCGACAAGGCGGTCATCCTTCAGGCGCCGCATCAGGAAGACAAAAGCCCGACCGGACTTCCAGCCATTTTTCCAAGCATGCGTGCGCCGCGTCCAGTCTGCCCTGGAATTGGCATCCTTGGACCACAGCGGCTCCCACCGCTCCAGATGCTTGCGGCTGGATTTACGCAGTTCAGACCAGTCCTCAAAGTCAGATTTCCGCGCCGGTGTGATCACCAGGCGCTCCGAAACAAGGACCGTATCCTTTCTTCTCGGAGGCATGACCTACCCGGTGATCTCTTCTACGCGCGCACGTACAGCGCCAAGATTTGGTTCGATGCGCTCAAACACCTCTTCCTGATCACGCAGGCCTTTGACACGGTCCGGCAACGGACAGTCACGCCCCGTCGCCTCCAGAACCGTTTCAGGGAACTTCGCAGGAGACGCCGTTGCCAGCACGACCGTTGCCACATCAGCCTGCGGCAAGGATCGCGCAACATGCGTTCCAACGGCCGTGTGCGGACAAACCAGCCAGCCGGTTTCAGCCTCAACTCTCTTCATCTCTGCCATCGTGTCGAGATTGCTGACACTTGCCGCCTTCATGCCGGAACAGGCAAGCCGACTGGTGACGTTTTCCGGCAGCACGGCCTCTCCGGACTGGGCAAACGTATTATAGGCCACACGCACGACATCGCTGTCACGTCCTGACAGTTCAAACAGCAGGCGCTCGAAATTGGACGGGATGGAAATATCCATGGCGGGACTGGGCGTGGAAACCGCAGCCTCTCTCGCCATGATGCCCGTATTGAAGATACGCGCCAGGGAATCATTTTCGTTCACGGCACAGACGATTTCCAGGCCACCTGTCAGCATTCCGCAGCGTGCGGCCACATAACCTGCCAGAGCATCGCCCATATTCCCGCTCGGCACCACGAAGCGGATGGGCTGAGCCAGCGCAGCCTGAGCTGTCGCGTAATAAACCATCTGCGCCGCGATACGCACCCAGTTGATGGAGTTGACGCCAGAGAGGCCAACGCGTGTGACAAAGTCTCGATCCGAGAACAGGGATTTCACAATCGTTTGACAATTATCGAAATCACTATCGAGCGCTAGATTGAAAACATTGTCCGCCCCGGTGGTCGTCATGAACAGGCGCTGCACCGGAGAGATACGCTCAAACGGATGCAGGATGACCAGATTGGCATTCTTTGCTCCAGCAAAAGCCGCCGCCGCAGCACCGCCGGTATCACCAGACGTCGCGCACATGATCGTCATGCGCTGGCCGGTCTTGGCCAGCAAATGGTCATACAGCTGACCGATCAACTGCATTGCAACATCCTTGAACGCCAGCGTCGGGCCGTGGTGCAGTTCCAGCAGCCAGCTGGCCGGACCAGTCTGCGTCAGTGGTGCAACAGACTGGTGCGCGAAAGTGCCGTAGGCTTTTTCGCAAAGGCCCAGCAACTCATCCTGGGACAGGGTATCGCCCGCAAATGCAGACAGGATACGCGAGGCAACCTGCGTATAGGTCTCGCCCGGTTTGGCCGGTGCGATGGACGGAAATGTTTCCGGAACATACAGCCCCCCATCGGGCGCCAAGCCAGCCAGACACGCCCCGACAAAATCAACAGGTTCAGATTGTCCCCGTGTGGAAATATACTTCACGATCCATTCCTTCCGCGTAGCCGCAAGCGGCCTTTCTGGTGATGGAAAGCCAGATACACAGCCAGCAAGGCCATGGCGAGCCCCCACCACGTAATCGCATAGCCAAAATGCCGCTGGGGCGGCAGTTGATCATCCATTCGGAGCCGAGCGAACGGGTTGCGTCCCGCCTTTGCCCGCCCATTCTCGACCATGCGCAATGTTTGAGGTTCAAAGACATCCGGATTGACGCGCGCCGCATTTTCCGGTGACAGCAATTGCGAAAGTTCCGCAGGTTTATAGGAGTAGAACACGCCAGAGGCAGGATGGTCCTTGCCTGCGAACGGGTTCTTTCCACCCGGCGCCTTGTAGATTCCCTCTGCCGCAAATTTGAGATTGGATCCGCAATCTGGCCCCTGACACGGCACCGGCGCATCGACCTGATACAACAGTTCAATTGTGGTGAAGACAATGTCGTCGCCGCGATCGATCGCCACCACCCGGCGCCAGGCGGAAGCCCCATCCGCATAAGCGTAGACCATGGCTTCGCTGCCTGGCACGACGCGGCCTTCCAGCATCTGCCATTCAGGCTCCATCTCATCCAGTGCCATCTTCTCGCTGAACCGGCCATACTGCCAGTTTCCCAGCATGACCAGGATGACCAGACTGACCAGCGTAAACACCGTCATCACAGGATATGGCCGGAAGCTCATGGAAAACTCTACCTTGAAAGAAATCAGGCCCGCCAGGCATGTCGCCGGCGGGCCTGGTGTAGATTAGCTCGTCAGCAAGATTGCCTAACCGCCATGAGCCAGGAATGGCACCACATAGACAAAGGCAAACAGGAACAGCCAGACAACATCAACGAAGTGCCAGTACCAGGCAGCAAACTCGAAGCCCAGGTGTTTCTCTGACGTCATGTTGCCAGCCATCAGGCGCAGCAGGCAGACAATCAGGAAGATCGTCCCGATCACAACGTGAGCACCGTGGAAGCCGGTCGCCATGAAGAAGGCAGAGCCATACAACGTGCCGTCAAAAGTGAACTGGGCGTGCTGGTATTCGAAAATCTGCAGGCAGGTGAATGCCATGCCGAGGATGATCGTCAGCAGCAGGCCAAGCTTTGCACCGGAACGGTCATCATGCTGCAGGGCGTGGTGCGCCCAGGTAACTGTTGTACCGGACAGAAGCAGAATCAGCGTGTTCATCAGCGGCAAATGGAAGGGGTCAAAGGTCTCAACGCCAACAGGCGGCCAATCCTTGAAGCGGGCAAGCCCGTCAGCGAAAAGCGGGTTTGCAGAGTCCCAGTTTGGACCGACGCGAGCGCTTTCAAAGATCGCGAACTCAAAGAAGCTCCAGAACCAGCCCGCGAAGAACATGACTTCGGAGGCAATGAACAGGATCATCCCGTAACGCAGACCAATCGTAACGACTGGTGTGTGGTCCCCGACACGGCCTTCTTTGATGACTTCGCGCCACCAGCCGAACATGACCCACATGACCATAGCCAGGCCGAGGGCGAGCAGCCACCAGGTGCCCTGTTCAAGGCCGAACAGGCCTTTCATGAAGGTTACCCCGCCAAGCGCCGTAACGACGACGGACAAAGACCCCAGCAATGGCCAGGGGGAAGGATTGACGAGATGGTAATCGTGTTTGACTTCGTCGTGAGCCATGGCCTTTTAGACCCCTCTAGAAATTCACATGAATCAAATCGCTCTTTAGCCCGCTCCGCATAGGAAACGCAACTGTATCAGCCGGGTTTGGCCGAATTCGCCGCACCTTTCACAGCGGCTTCCTTTGGCCCTGAATAGGCCGAGCTTTCAAAGAACGTATAGCTAAGTGTTATAGTCTCCAGATTTCGCGAAACGCGATCATCCTGCATGTCTGCGGAGACGAAATAGACAACAGGCAATTTCTTGGTTTCCCCAGGCGCGATGACGCGCTCTTCAAAGCAGAAGCATTCCAGCTTGTAGAAGAACGGACCGGCATAATGCGGGGTCACATTATAGGTGGCGACGACGCGGTATTCGCGGTCTGTCGGGTTGGTCACCTCATAAAAGGCAAGGCCATGCTGGCCCAGCTTCAACGTCTGATCGGATTGCAACGGACGGAAGATCAACGGCATGTCCGCGACGTTCGCGTCAAAACGGACCTGCACCATCTGATCGGCTACCTTGTCCGGCGCAGCCGTCGCGATTCGGGTCGTACCACCAAATCCGGTGACACGGCAGAAGGTATTGTAAAGCGGGTCAGCCGCAAAGCCGAGGCCCAGCATGCCCCCAAAGACAGCAAGCGAAATGGCCGCGACCTGCATATTGGAAAGCTTCATTACAGATCCTCCCCGCGCGGCTCATCCGCCTCTGGCTCAACTGGCGTCAGACTGGGTGGGGGAGCAGCCTGGTCCGGATCCATGCCGGGCGGCAACTCCATCTCCTCATCAGCTGCCTTATCCTTGAAATTATAATAGAAACCGCTCTTGCTGAGATCTGATGAAGACAGGCGAATAAAGGTCACGACACCGACCAGAATAACAAAAGCCGCCAAGGCAAAGCCCAGAACACGGTTACGGCTGCGTCGGGCAAGCTGCTCCTCTGCGCTTGGCGTATAGGGCGCCGTAAACTGCCCCTCGTATTTGTTATCCGGCTCAGTCATCTCAGAACACCTTTACCGGAAAATACAGCCCGAACGCGTGCTCAACGATGAGGGCCGCAAAAACCACGAACAGGTAAAGGATCGAAAACAGAAACATGCCCTTGGCCAATTTCATGTCAGCCGGCGGTGCGCCCTTGTCGCCTGCATTGGACCGCCAAACACGGACAGCATAGGACAGGAAAACCAGGCCCAATACACCCGCAACGGCCCCATAGAGCCAACCGCCAAGCCCTGTCAGAAGCGGCGCCATGGCCAGTGGCACGAGCAGCAAAGTGTAAAGCAGGATATGGTTACGCGTCGTCTTGGCTCCGTGCGTCACCGGCAGCATGGGCACACCGGCCTTCTCATACTCGCCATGCGCCAGCAGGCTGAGCGCCCAGAAATGCGGAGGCGTCCAGAAGAAGATGATCGCGAACAGGATCCAGGCATCCAGCGGCGTGTTGCCTGTTACGGCGGCCCATCCGATGACCGGGGGAAACGCCCCGGCTCCACCACCAATGACGATGTTCTGGGGCGTCGAGCGCTTCAGCCACATCGTGTAGATGACGCCATAATAGAAGATGGAAAAGGCCAGCAAGCCCGCCGCGAGCCAGTTGGACGCGAGCCACATCAGCATCACGGAAACACCGCTCATGATCAGGCCCATGGCCAGCGCTTCCTCACGCGGCACCGCGCCGGACGGGATCGGCCGCGTCGAAGTGCGGGTCATGATCTGGTCGATATCGGAATCGTACCACATATTGATCGCGCCCGCCGCACCAGACCCCAATGCAATGGAGAGTGTGGCAATGGCCGCCATGATCGGATTGATCGACTGACCGGTCACGCCGACAGCCGCGATCAGACCGGACACGGCCGTAAACACAACCAGCATCATGATGCGCGGCTTCAACAGCTGAACATAGTCACCTGCCGTGGCGTAGCGTTTCGTTTCGGATGCAGACATGTCGGTCATGGGTGCTCTTGATGAGGACTTAGAAGTGAAACGGCCCATGCGCCTTTGTACGCTGGGCCGCCCCGTGTTTCATTCAGACTGGCAGGAGGGCCGCGCCCTCCTCCCTTGAATTAGTGGCCACCCTTCGCAGTAACGTGCGGCAGCTCGTTATACTGGTGGAATGGCGGCGGAGATGACAGCGTCCACTCCAGGGTCGTCGCGCCTTCACCCCACGGATTGGCGACACCCTTGCGGCGGCGGACGAGAGCTTCAACCAGGCCCACGAAGAAGACCAGAGTTGCAACCAGCGTGATCGCATAGCCGATGGAAGAGATGTGGTGCCAGGTGGCGAAGCCGTCAGCATAGTCGATATAGCGGCGCGGCATGCCCTGCAGACCCAGGAAGTGCTGCGGGAAGAACAGGACGTTAGACCCGACGAACATCAGCCAGAAGTGCAGGCCGCCAATGAAGCCATTATACTTGATGCCGAACATCTTCTCGAACCAGTAGTACCAGCCCGCGAACAGGCCAAACACGGCGCCCAGAGACAGCACGTAGTGGAAGTGCGCAACGACGTAGTAGGTGTCGTGAAGGGCGTGGTCGATACCGGCGTTTGCCAGAACCACACCGGTCACACCGCCAACAGTGAACAGGAAGATGAAGCCGATTGCCCAGAGCATCGGAACCTTGAATTCAATAGAGCCGCCCCACATTGTGGCGATCCATGAGAAGATCTTGATGCCCGTCGGAACCGCGATGACCATGGTTGCGGCCACAAAGTAGGCTTTCAGGTCAACATTCATACCGACCGTGTACATGTGGTGCGCCCACACAACAAAGCCGATCACACCGATGGAGACCATAGCGTAGGCCATGCCGAGATAGCCGAAGATCGGCTTCTTGGAGAAGGTCGAGACGATGTGGCTGATGATGCCGAAGGCCGGCAGGATCATGATGTACACTTCCGGGTGACCGAAGAACCAGAACAGGTGCTGGAACATGATCGGGTCACCGCCACCGGCCGGATTGAAGAACTGCGAACCGAAGTTACGGTCGGTCAGCAGCATGGTCAGCGCGGCAGCAAGGACCGGCAGAGACAGAAGCAGAAGAACCGCCGTGACAAGAACGCCCCACGCAAACAGCGGCATCTTGTGCAGCGTCATGCCAGGTGCGCGCATGTTCAGGATGGTCACGATGAAGTTGATGGCGCCGAGGATGGACGCGATACCCGCCGTGTGCAGCGACAGGATCAGCACATCCATGGCCGGACCAGGGTGACCGGTCGTGGAAGACAGCGGCGGATAGAGAACCCAGCCACCGGCAAAGCCATTACCGGCAGATCCACCCGGGACCATCATGGAGATACAGGCCAGCACAAAGGCAGCTGCCGTCAGCCAGAACGAGATATTGTTCATGCGCGGGAAGGCCATGTCCGGCGCGCCGATCATCAACGGCACAAACCAGTTGCCGAAGCCGCCGATCAGAGCCGGCATGACCATGAAGAAGATCATGATCAGGCCGTGATAGGTGATCACGGTATTGTAGAAATGCTTGGCATTCTGAATGGCAACATCGCCTTCACCGGAAACGAATTGCGTCAGCACACCGATACCCGGCTCAGCCAGTTCCCAGCGGATCAGGCCAGACAGGGTGTACCCCACGATACCCGCGATCAGCGCGAAGATCAGGTAAAGCGTACCGATGTCTTTATGGTTTGTGGAAAACAGCCACCGCTTGAAAAAGCCGGGCTTATGATCGTGTGCGTCGTGATGGTCGAGGGCAACTTCATCCATAGGCATGGCGATTCACTCTTCTCTCAGATTACTGTTTGGCGGCGAACTTGGTCGCCTGCTCAGTGGATGCAACTTGACGAACAGAAGCGGCTGCGGCGTCATAATCGCCAGCCAGCATCAGCTCGGCCCAACGGGCATATTCTTCTTCGCTGACAACCCGAACTTCGATCGGCATGTAAGCGTGGTTTACACCGCAAAGCTCTGAACACTGGCCGTAGTAAACGCCCGGCTGATCAACGAGGAACCAGCCTTCGTTCAGACGACCTGGAACAGCATCCGTCTTCACACCGAAAGCCGGAACGGTCCAAGAGTGGATCACGTCAGCCGCAGCTGTGTAGTAACGGATATAGCGGCCAACCGGGATCACCATCGGGTAATCAACAGACAGGTTGCGCACGCCTTCCTTGGAGTCCGTCGACAGGCCAACCTGAAGCGGGTTCGACACGAACTCCAGCGGATAGCCAGCATCATCAACGATATCCGGATAGGTGTAGGTCCAGTTCCACTGGTTGCCTTGCGCCTTGATGTTCACAAAGCCCTTCTCAGCCGCTTCCGGGAAATAGTTCTTGGTGTAGCGCTCATAAGCGCCTGTCTTGCCATCGGCCTGCAGCTGCTTCGACTTGCTGGTGATCTGCTCCAGGTTCGGAACCACATCCTGATAGTACAGGTTAGGAAAGGATTGGCTGGCGATCGCCACCAGGATCAGGGCCGGAACCACCGTCCAGACAACCTCAACCAGGGTGTTGTGGCTGAATTTGCGCGGCTGCGGGTTCGCCTTTTTATTGTGGCGGAAAATCACCCAGAGCAGCAGGGCCAGCACGAAAATCGTGATGATGGTGATGATAACCAGCACAAATCCATGGAACTGATGAATGCGTTCCGCGATACGTGTTGCAGCGGGCTGCATACCCAGCGCGCCGTCGGTCGGTTCGAATGCCAGCGCCGGACCAGCCAGAATGGCGGCGCACATGGCGGCAAGAAGGTGTCGCACGAAGGAATCCTCGTCTCGTTGGAATCTGTGCTCCTGTATCTACAATACGTATTAGCCGCAACCTACCACTTTCCGCGCTCAATATTGTCGCAGGTTGTCGCCGGACTGCGGCTTCTATGGTATTTTCGAAGAATAGCACAAAGTCACACGAAAGGCCCGACCAGCATGAAAAAGACCATAAGTCTGGCTGCGCTTGCGCTTATCGCCGCGACACCTGCCTCATTTGCACAGGTCATGATTCTGGGTGGAGGCATCGCCAAGGAGTGTTTTGAAGCCGCCAAATTTGAGCAGGTAAGCCCTCAGGCAGGTGAAGAAACCTGCACCCGCGCCATCGAATCAGAGGCCATGAATCCCGGCAATCGTGCCGCGACCTATACAAATCGCGGAGTTCTGCGCATGCGTGCAGGCAAGTACGACAAGGCTTTGTCAGATTACGAGACGGCTAAAAAGCTCAACCCCGAGGCAGGTGAAGTATACCTCAATGAAGGCGCGGCCTACATCTTCCTCAAGGATTATCCCAACGCGCTGGAGGCTCTAACCACGGCAATCGGCCTGCAATCCAGTGACATCCATGCGGCCTATTACAACCGCGCGATTGCCAAGGAAAAGCTTGGAGACATCCATGGTGCCTATCTGGACTTCCAGAAAGCGCTGGAGCTGAAGCCGGAATGGGAGCTTGCCCAGTGGCAACTCTCCCGGTTTGAGGTCACGACAAACTGATCCGCGATCTGCGGCTTTGCCCTTGCGGGCGGCTGAGGCGTCGCGCATCTATTCTGCATGACACAGACTCCCCTGCCCTTCGACCTCGCCAAAGCTTCACAAATTCTCTCTGATGCCACGCAAGGGGCAGATGACGGCGACCTCTTCATTGAGCGCTCCCGCTCTGAAAGCTTCGTCTTTGATGATGGCCGGTTAAAATCAGCGGCCTTCGATACGGATCAGGGTTTTGGCTTGCGTGTTGTTGCGGGAGAATCAACGGGCTCCGGCTATGCTTCCGAACTCTCCCTGGATGCGCTGAAGCGCGCCGCCAGTACGGCCTCTCAGGCCAGACGAGGCCATAATGGCAAGCTGGATGTCGGCCCCACGCCGATCAATCGTCGCCTGTATGAGCCGATCGACCCGACCGCGGCGCCGGACTTTTCCGTAAAGACGGGTCTGCTGGCGGAAATTGATGCCTGGACCCGCGCTTATGACCCGCGCGTCGTGCAGGTCTCCGTCTCCCTCGCGGGCAGTCACAAGGAAATCGACATTATCCGCCCTGATGGCGCGACCTTCTCTGAAGTACGCCCTCTGGTCCGCCTCAATGTTTCCGTGACGCTGGAAGAGAATGGCCGCCGCGAATCTGCTGGCGCAGGCGCCGGTGGCCGCGCGGCCTATGAAGAATGGATCCAGCCGGAGCGCTGGCAGCAAATGGTCAAACGCGCGATTCAGAAGGCGTCCGTGAACCTGCAATCCATTCCGACCCCCGCCGGCAAAATGGAAGTTGTGCTCGGCCCTGGCTGGCCAGCCGTTCTACTGCATGAGGCCGTCGGCCATGGCCTTGAGGGAGACTTCAACCGCAAGGGCACCAGCGTCTATGCAGGGCGCATCGGCGAACAGGTCGCTGCGAAGGGTGTGACCGTGATCGATGACGGCAGCATTGAGCAGCGCCGCGGGTCTCTCTCTTTCGATGATGAGGGTACACCGACCCAGCGGACAGTTCTGATCGAGGATGGCATTCTCAAGGGCTACATGCAGGACCGCCTGAATGCGCGCCTCATGGGCCAGCAGCCAACAGGTAATGGCCGCCGGGAAAGCTATGAAGCCTCCACCATGCCGCGGATGACCAACACAGTGATGCTCGGCGGAGACAAAGATCCGGAAGAAATCGTCTCCTCCATCAAGCGCGGCCTGTGGGCCGTCGACTTTGGCGGCGGTCAGGTGGACATCACCTCTGGCAATTTCGTCTTTCAGTGCACGGAAGCCTATCTGGTCGAAGACGGCAAAGTCGTCGCGCCGGTGAAGAATGCCACCCTGATTGGCCACGGGCCGACCGTTCTACAAGATGTCACCATGATCGGGAACGACTTCGCCATGGATGACGGCGTCGGCGTGTGCGGCAAGGCCGGCCAGTCCGTGCCGGTTGGCGTCGGACAACCAACCCTCAAAGTGGGTGCCCTGACCGTAGGCGGTGCAGGCTAAATTTACTGTTAGACTTGGTTTCGGCTCTTGCCCGGACTCATCAGCTTTGACACTTTATCGCCATATTTGAGTCCCTGCCCGCGGGCAGGTCCGTATGGGGTTGAGTATCATCATGTCTGGCCGCCTATCTCGTTTGCTGCTGGCAGCAACTGTTGCAACGACCATTGTGTTCTCGGCGAAGGCAGATGTTGAAACCCTGCCCGCCGATGCAGCGCACAAGCTGGTTCAACGCGGCGAGATGATCCTGATTGATGTGCGCACGCCAACCGAATGGGCGATGACCGGCATGCCGCGCGACAGCGTGGGTGCCACCCTGCAGGATGTCGATTTTCTGGCCCAGGCACGGGGCGCCGTGCTGGGCGATCTCGAATATCCCGTAGCTGTCATCTGCCGATCCGGCAACCGCTCCTCCGAAGCGGCCAAGCGGCTGGCTCAGGCAGGTTTCACACACGTCTTCGATATAGCCGAAGGCATGACCGGCCATGAGGGTGCTGGTGACGGCTGGATCAAGCGTGGTCTGCCTACGGATCAGTTCCTGCCGCCAGATCGCTAGGCTGCATTCTGATACATGCAAAAAAGGGCGGTTCTTGCGAGCCGCCCTTTTTCTGTTTCCAAAGGCCTCTGTTCAGCCTAGCCAAGCGACTTATCGGGTGCCCCCGGATCAGTATTCGATCCGAAAGTATCGACCGTAGGAACATCATCCGTCGCATCATCTGCAAGTGTATCCAGATGCATCAGCTTGGTGAGGAATGGAGACGCGATGGCGAACAGCACGCCGACGCCGATCGCGAACCAACCGACCTTGGAATAGACAGACAATACCTGCCCGACACCTTCGCCGCCTGATGCCGTCGCCTGAGCGATAATTGCGGCAACCGCATTACCGGCACCGGAAGCGAGGAACCACGCCCCCATCATCAGGCCGACCATGGAGGTGACCGACAGGCGCGTCATGGCCGAAAGGCCTACCGGGCTCATGCAGAGTTCGCCGGTCGTGTGCAGCAGATAGATGAGGAAGATGAAGATAACCGGCGTCATGACTTCGGAGTTCGACCCCCACACCAGCACAAGGAAGCCGAGCCCCAATTGCATCAGAGCGAGGGCAAACTTCATGGGCGCACTCGGCTCCCAGCCCTTCTTGCTGAGCCACACCCATAGCCCGGCAAACAAGGGCCCCAAGGTCATGATGTAAAGCGCGTTGATCGACTGGAACATGGAAGCCGGCACTTCCCAGCCGAGCAGGTTCCGGTCGACATGCTCATCGGTGAAGATGTTGAGCGACGATCCCGCCTGCTCGAACAGCCCCCAGAACAGCACGTTCGTCGAGATCAGCACGAGGGCAACGAAAATACGGTTACGTTGGTGGGGTGTCAGTTTCGCAACGGCCCGCCAGAGGACAAACCCGTAAGTCAGGATCATGGCCGCCAGCAGCAGAATGTTCACCGTGCCCTGGCTGCGAACCAGGAACCAGACGATGAAGGAGGTGACGATGGCCCCCAGCCAGATCATGTGCTCCCGATTGAGTGGTCCGACCATCGGAGCAGCAAGCTGAGCGGGGTTGCTCGGCTCACCTGCACCGCGCAGAGCGGGCTTGCCCCAGACAAAGACGACCAGGCCGAGCAGCATACCGACGCCTGCGGCGCCAAAACCGTATGCCCAGCCATATGTCTCACCGAGATAGCCGGCGATCAGCGCGCCAAGGAAAGCGCCCGCATTGATGCCGACATAGAAAATCGTGAAGGCCGAATCCCGCCGCCTGTCGGTCTTTTTGTAAAGCGAGCCAACGATTGTCGAAATATTGGCCTTAAGAAAGCCGACCCCGACAATGATGAGCGCAAGACTGAAATAGAAGATGTTGAGAACACCCGGGTCTGGCGATTGTCCCGCCTGCACAGGATCACCTTCGACCGCCATACCGAGGTGCCCGAGGACCAGAAAGATGGCGCCGATGGTGACCGCTTTGCGCGCCCCGAGATACCGGTCAGCCAGATAACCGCCAATAACCGGCGTGATGTAGACGAGCGTCGTGTACGCTCCATAAAGCCCATAGGCCGCTTCACGATCGAACAGAAAATGCTTTGTAAGATACAGAACCAGCAGCGCCCGCATGCCGTAATAGGAGAAGCGCTCCCACATTTCTGTAAAAAACAGGACGAAAAGTCCTGTTGGATGGCCAAGAAAAGTCTTGCCTTCCTCCGCCCCGGTGGCAATCGCGTTGTCTGTCACCCGTTCTCTCCCCTCAGCTGACCTGAATTTCGCATATTGAACGTGCTACGCAGCCAAGCTCAAGGTATTTTCTGCTTTTAGGAGCTGATACGGAACAAAGAAGTGCCTCAATAAGCCTCTTCCGTAAAAACTGGTTTCACATCCCTGTTCCATGGCCCGTAATATCGTTCAAGCAATCGCTCGGCGGGCGTAATGCCTGTTTGGGCAATCTGATCCAGCTCTGACAGGTATCCGGTCTCGTCATCCCCTGAAACGGAGAGTTTGGCTCGGCGTTTCAGGCCAGCGCGAGACAGTTCCAGCACTTCCAGCGCCAGATCCTGCAACGTGCGGCCGCCAGGAATCGGTGCCTTCAGCCCCAGCGTACGGACACTCTGGCGCAGCGCTTCACGCTCGGCCGCAGACCAGCCCTTCACCAAATCCCAGGCCGCACCAAGACTGTCGGAACAATAAAGCAGCCCTGTCCAGAAAGCAGAGAACGCGCACAGGCGGCTCCATGGGCCGGCATCCGAGCCGCGCATTTCCAGGAATTGCTTCAGGCGCACTTCGGGGAAAATCGTCGAAAGATGGTCGGCAAAATCATCTATGGCCGGTTTTTCACCCGGCAGGATCGGCAACTTGCCATCCATGAAGTCCCGGAAGGAGAGCCCGCTCGCATCGAGATACTTCCCGCCCCGGCGCACGAAGTACATTGGCACATCAAGCGCATAGTCGACATAGCGCTCAAAGCCGAACCCGTCTTCGAACACGAACGGCAACATGCCCGTCCGGTCCGGGTCCGTATCGGTCCAGATCTGCGAGCGGTAGGATAGAAAGCCGTTCGGACGCCCTTCCATGAAGGGAGAGTTCGCAAACAGCGCGGTGCCCAGCGGCTGCAGGGCCAGCGCCACGCGGAACTTCTTCACCATGTCGGCTTCAGAACTGAAATCGAGGTTCGATTGCACCGTACAGGTGCGGAACATCATCTGGCGGCCAAGGCGACCAACCTTGTCCATATATTCCATCATGATCTTGTAGCGGCCCTTGGGCATCACCGGCGTCTCGGCGAGGCTCCAAAGCGGGCTCGCCCCGAGCCCCAGAAAAGCGACGCCCAGCGGATCGGCAATCTGGCGGACTTCCTTCAGGTGCTGGCCTACCTCGTTGCAGGTCTGGTGCATGGTCTCCAGCGGTGCGCCAGACAGCTCAAACTGGCCGCCCGGCTCAAGCGAGATACTCGCACCATCCTTCTTAAGGCCAATCAGGTGCCCGCCCTCATTAATAGGCTGCCAGCCAAAGCGATCTCTCAGGCCTTCCAGAATGGAAAGAACGGATGCCTCCCCATCATACGGCAGCGGCTTCAGACCATCGCGCAAAAAGCCGAACTTCTCGTGCTCGGTCCCGACGCGCCATTCGGCCGCCGGTTTGCTGCCAGCTTCAAGAAATTCAACAAGTTCCGATTTCCCGGAAATGCGAACGGAGGACTCATCGATGTCCGACGTGGGCGTGGTCACAACGAAAGGCTCCCTCAAACTCCTGATGACAGTGCACATAGGGATGTTTCATCCGAGCGCCAACCGGGTTATTCTGATTACTTGGTTTAGAACTCCGGAAGCATCCATGTCGCGATTGACCACAGAAGAGCGTGATGACCTGAAACTCTGGGCACGAATCCATGTGCGCGGCGGGTATGAACCTGTGGAAGAAATCGAGGAGATTCTTCTCGATCTTTCAGAGGAATTCGATTCTCCGCTGTCCGAACGCGATCGTCAGACCGAAGTGCGCTCTGCTGTGATTCAAGCCATTGAAGTCCTGAGGGAAGAACAGACCGGCTGGCCCGTGCTGACAGATTTCGACCGGCTGGAGCTCGCCTTCGACATGCTGGAAGACAAGGACATCGTGGCCCGCCAGAATTTCACCTGCTGCGGAACCTGCGGCGCATCAGAGATCGGCATTGAGATCGAGGATTTCGAATCCTTCGGCCGCGCGGCCCGCGGCTATGTCTTTTTCCACCAGCAGGACACCGAAAGCGCCGTTGAGACGGGCAATTTGTATCTCAGCTATGGCGCAGCCAACAATAATGCCGATGTCGTCTTCCTCGATATCGGCCAGGAAATTCATGATACGCTGAAGGCCGTCGGACTGAATGTCCATTGGGATGGCCAGCTGGAACACCGGATCGGCGTCACCATGGATTGGCAGAGACGCTGGGAAGGCGCGATCCCGAAGCCAATGAAACGCTGGCCTTTCTAGGCCGCGCTCCAGTCTCCGCAAATCGCCTGCCACAGGGTCAGGGCTGACACGACGGCCGTTTCAGCGCGCAGAATTCTCGGCCCCAGGCTGACAGGGTGTGTCCCTTCACGCTGGCGCAAAAAGGCGCGCTCTTCCGGGCTGAAGCCGCCTTCCGGGCCGATGAGTATGGCAGCAGGCTGCCCTTTCAGACCCTCGATCACGGACGCAGCTGACCTGGCCCGCCCAATCTCGCCGCCCCACGGCTTGCCCTCTTCATCGCCAGCCTCATCGCAAAAGATCACGACGGTACCCTGCGGCAGGCCATCCAGCGCCTTGTCGAGACCTGTCAGGTCATGGATCTGTGGCAGGTCCAGTCGTTCGGTCTGCTCGGCCGCCTCCAGGGCAATCTTGTTGAACCGGTCGAGTCGCACGGTGCGGGTTTGCGTGAACTGGGTGACAACAGGCTGAATGGTCTGCACGCCTAGCTCGGTTGCCTTCTCGACGATAAAATCCGTCTCTGATTTCTTCACCGGAGCAAACAGCAGGGTGAGAGGCGGTGCCTCGGTCCCCGTTTGCGGCCGCATCTGCTCCACGGGGCTCAGGATCGCCTGCTTGCCTTCCGGCGGCGCCAACTCAGCCAGCCATTCGCCGTCCTGGCCATTGAACACTCGCACCCTGTCGCCCGGCGACAGACGCATCACGCGCAGCAGGTATTTCGACGCTTCATCGTCCAGCCGAACTTCGACGCCGGGCTTAAGATCAGCTTTTACATATAGTCGGGGTTGGGAACTCATGCTGGCGATATACCTTAAAAGAGCAGGAAGTTAAGCAAGAGGTGATCATGTCAGACCAGACGGTAAAATCGGTAAACCCGGCAACAGAAGTTCTCATAGAGGAGTTCTCGCCCTTCACCGAACCCATGATCGACTCTGCCATCGCCAAATCCGATGACTGCTTCAGGGAGTGGCGCAAAACCAGCTTTGAGCACCGCGCCGAGTTGATGAACAAGGCCGCCGATGTGCTGGACCAGAATGCCGAACGCTACGCCCGCCAGATGACGGCGGAGATGGGCAAACCCCTCGCCCAAGCCAAGGCGGAAGTCGAAAAGTGCGCCTGGGTCTGCCGACACTATGCCGAGCATGCTGAGGAATATCTCTCTGACGAACCGATGGAGAGCGGCGGACAGAAGGCCTATGTGCGCCACCTGCCCCTTGGACCCGTATTGGCTGTAATGCCCTGGAACTTCCCGTTCTGGCAGGTCTTCCGCTTTGCCGCGCCAACCCTGATGGCTGGCAATACAGGCCTGTTGAAACACGCCTCCAATGTCTGGCGCTCTGCGCTGAACATCGAGGAAGTGTTCCGGGAAGCAGGCTTTCCCGAAGGCTGTTTCCAGACCCTGCTGATCGGCTCCAGCGCCGTAGAGGGCATCATTGAGGATAGCCGCGTAAAGGCGGTGACGCTGACCGGCTCCGGCCCGGCCGGGCAATCTGTCGCGGCGACTGCAGGCAAACAGCTCAAACCCTCGCTGCTGGAGCTTGGCGGATCGGATGCCTTTATCGTCATGCCCTCCGCAGACCTTGAGACAGCGCTGGACACAGCGGTGAAGGCGCGCACGCAGAACAATGGGCAATCCTGCATCGCCGCGAAACGCTTCTTCGTACACGCCGACATTTTTGACGCCTTCAAGGAAGGCTTCGAAGCCCGCTTTGAAGCCCTGACAGTCGGCGCCCCGATGAGCGATGAGACTGACATCGGCCCCCTCGCCACAGGCCAGATCCGCGATGAACTGGCCGAGCAGGTGGAAAAGTCTAAGCGCTCTGGCGCGAAGGCCTTCCATGCGGGCGCAGGCCTGCCGGAGAAGGGCTATTGGTTTGATCCCGCGATCCTCTATGACGCCCCCGATGGCAGCCCCTCTGCGGAGGAAGAAATGTTCGGCCCCGTCGCCAATGTCTGGAAGGTGGAGAGCCTTGAAGACGCCATCGCCCGTGCCAATCGCAGCATCTACGGGCTCGGCTCTGTCATCTTCACCCAGGATGAGGACGAAATGGACATGGCCATCGACCATCTGGAAGCCGGCGCCACCTTCATCAATGCGATGACCGCCTCCGATCCGCGCCTGCCCTTCGGCGGTATCAAGCAATCCGGCTATGGCCGTGAGCTTTCCGCAGACGGCATCAAGGCCTTCGTGAACCGCAAGACGGTGTATCTGGCCTGAGCAAATGCAGATGGAATTCGCCCAAAACGGGTGAATGGCTGTTGGATGCGCTGTTTTTCGGTATAAGCCGCTGCGATGGATGAAGATACGCGGACCATACCGGCGGATAGCGCCCTGCCCGGCTGGCTTTCGAGCCTGCCCGAGAGCTGGCGCCCCTATGCCATGCTGGCCCGACTGGATCGCCCCGTAGGCATTTGGCTGCTCTATCTGCCGTGCATCATTGGCCTTGCCTTTCAGCGCCTCGGCTCTGGCGTCTACATCGCAGACATCGCCTGGACCCTGCTGTTCCTGATCGGTGCCACGGTCATGCGGGGCGCAGGCTGCACCTGGAACGACATTACCGACCGCGACATTGACGCCAGCGTCAGTCGCACGGCCCAGCGCCCGCTGCCGTCCGGGGCGGTCACGCTGCGCCAGGCCTATATCTTCCTCGCTGCGCAGCTGCTGGTCGGCCTGCTCGTCTGGCTGTGCCTGCCGTTGGACGCAAAGATTGTTGCCCTCCTTTCCCTGCCGCTGGTGGGCGCATATCCCTTCATGAAGCGTGTTACCTGGTGGCCGCAGGCCTGGCTGGGCATGACCTTCAATTGGGGCGTTCTGGTAGGCGCGGCGACGGCCAGCATCATCACGCCGCAAGTGATCATCCTGT
>Ga0070726_10001605_pt1 | contig 22373 bp, 13 predicted proteins | sample tdAd471_FD_67275 | JGI IMG/M metagenome (GOLD analysis project Ga0070726, IMG submission 67275) | Marine sediment microbial communities from the Atlantic coast under amendment with organic carbon and nitrate - tdAd47.1 | ecosystem: Environmental > Aquatic > Marine > Coastal > Sediment | place... | reverse complement strand
TCGAACCGTCGCAGCAGTGCGGCTCCGGTCGAAGTATCACTCCCGTGGTGCGCCGCCTTCAAGAATCCCGCCTGGGATGGCGGCAGGCGACTGACGATTCTTCGCTCCCCTTCGGCCTCAAGATCCCCCGTGAGCAGGAACACTTGCTCGCCGTATCGCACTGCCATGGCCAGCGACCGATCGTTTGCCGATTCCGGTAGCGGACGTTCCGGCGACAGAACCTCGATCGACGCTTCACCCAGCTCGATCCAGTCGCCTGCGTGCAACCGTCTCGTCGGGATTCCAAGACGCCCGGCGATGTCCGTCAATTCGCGGTATTCCTCCTCGAAACCGTCATCGGCCAGCCATAGCTCGTCGACTTGAAAATTTCGTAGGACCGCTGCCGCTCCCCCCATGTGATCGGCGTCCGGGTGCGTCACGGCCAATGCGCGGAGCCGCTGAATCGACCTTGACCACAAGTACGGCGAAACCACGGCTTCGCCCACGTCGAATCGAACCGGCCGGCCGCCGTAGTCCGGCAAGCCGCCGGCGTCGATCACCACCGCGTCGCCCTGCGGGCCGACCAGCAGCAGGGCGTCTCCCTGTCCTACGTCGATCGTCGTCAGTTCCATTCGGCCCGCGTCCACCTGGGGCGCGAAAGGGTGCCAAACGATGAGGCAGAAGGCCGCCGCGACCGCCGCCCCGGCGCTCCGTCGCCAGGGGCTCTTGCGGCTGAGCGTCCACCACCAAATCGTCAGGGTCACGAGCATCGCAGCCGCCAGCCAATCCGGCGGCTGCGGCGTTCGCAGGTCGAGGTTGGCGTCCGCCCCAAGGCGCGCGGTCGCCGCGAGTCGCTCGGCCAGCCAGGCGGCTACCGAGAACAGCGTTGCGGAATTGGTCGCCAGAGCCAAAAATCCCACGGGAACCAAGGCGGAGACCAGCGGCATCGCGGCTAGGTTCGTGATTGGAGACGCCGTCGCAATGCGCTGAAAGTGCATCGCGGAGGGGACGGTCAAGGCCACTTGCAGCACAGCTGAGACCAGGACTGTAGAGATCCCGATCCACAAGCATCGATGTGCGCCGGACCAGAGCCCGAGCGGCGTCTTGGTCACTGCGGCCAGCGGTTCCAACCTCCGGCGCAGGGCCGTTCGCCTCTCTGTAGTCGCGGGCCCCAAGTGAAGATCGAGGTCGCGATTGCGCAGGTCCCGGCTCGCCTGCAAGTGAGGCGAGACCCATTCGTCGATGAGCGGCACGGCGATTCCGGCGATTGCCGCTACGGCTCCGAACGACAGCTGGAAGCCCGGCTCAAAGAGCGTCTCCGGGTCGACTGCCAGAAACCCAAGCGCCACCGCGGCCAACGCATTGAGCGCCCGCCGCCTGCGGTAGAGCAAAGACGCCGCCACAAACGCCGCCAGCATCCAGGCGGCGCGCATCGCCGGCAGCGGGGACTGCAGCAACAGAGCATACCCGGCCGCCGCCAAGAGACCAGCCGTCGCCGCTAGAGCGCGCGGCGCGCCGATCGTGACGAGCAGCAACCACAGCGAGCCCGTCAGCACGCCCACGTGCAATCCGGAAACCACCAGCACGTGGTACGTACCCGAGCGCTGAAACTCCGTCTCCGTCTCGCGGTCCAACGCCCCCCGGTCGCCCAACAGGGTCGATTGCAGGATCGCCGCGGCTGGAGCGCCTTCGGCGCCGGACTGGAAAGCAAGGCTCTCGAAGCGGCGCGCCACGGCGCCGCGCAGAGTCCACGAGAGGCCCTCCCATCGTGAGCCGCCGCGACCCTCCAACGGCAGCAGCGGAGCATAGGGCCGCGTCGTCCCCGTCATGTAGATGCCTTGGCGGTGCAGATACCGGACCCGGTCGAACGACCCTGGATTCTGGTAGCTGTGCAGTCTGCGCAGCCGAGCGAGCACCTCCACTCGCCCGCCGTAGCGAATGTCCAGCGCAGGATCGCCTTCGTTTCTGTGGATGGTCAGGCGGACGCCTCCGCGCACCGCCTTTCCGTCGAGCGCCGTTTCGGCCTCCAATACAATCCGGTCCGCGTCTTCGAACCGCTCCGGCGGCTCGCGCACCCACCCGCTCAGGCGAACCGGAATCCCAAGGTCTAGACCCGCCACGGCGCCATCAATGCGGACTACGTCGGAGGAGGAGGGCAGGGCGCTCGGCAGCGCGGCGCCGGCCAAGGCCATGCCGAGCAGACAGGCCGTCTTGCCCGCCCATAGGCGGTCGTCATACAGCCCCAGAAGGGCCAGCGCGGCGCAAAGCGCCCCGGCTATCACAAGTTGTTCATCAGGGAGCGACGCATATCGGGCCGCAAAAACGCCGCCGGCCACAGCCGCCAACGGCGCCGCCATGGGCTCCCGCATTCGGTCCCAAGCATACACCCCCGCTACCATGAAGAACGCTTGCGATGGTCGATCCTCCGCATCTAGCCGAGCTCCGGGAGATAGCCGCCTCGCTGCCTGCAACCCCCGGCGTCTACCTATGGAAGGACGGCGCCGGCAAGGTGCTCTATGTCGGCAAGGCCAAGAGCCTACGGGACCGCGTGCGCAGCTATTTTCTCGACGACAAGCGCGCCGACGCCAAGACGGGCGGTCTGCTCTACGCCGCTCGCGACGTGGAGTACATCGCGGTCGCCAACGAGAAGGAGGCCCTCGCGCTTGAGAACAATCTCATCAAGCAACGCCAGCCGCGCTTCAACATCCTGCTGCGCGACGACAAGACTTACCCCTACATCAAGCTCACCGGGGAAGAGTGGCCGCGCGTCTACGTCACGCGCCGTCTCAAGAAAGACGGTTCCACCTACTTCGGACCCTATTTCCCGGGCAATCTCGCCCACCGCCTCGTCCACTTTATTCGTCGCTGGTTCAAGATCCCCAACTGCCGTATCGACATGCGGCGTCACCATCCGCGGCCGTGTCTGGAGTATCACATCCACCGCTGCTGGGGCCCCTGCGTGAAGGATCTGGTCGAACGACAAACCTACGATCAGGCCGTCGCCGACGTGCGCGCCTTTCTGGAGGGCCGCCATGGAGACCTCGCGCGCGACCTTCGCCAACGCATGCTCGCCGCTTCCGAGGCTGAGGAGTTCGAGCGCGCCGCTTCCCTCCGCGATCTGATTTCGACCGTCGAGGAGATGAAGCAGCGGCAAGTCATCGCGTCCGCCGAGGGCGCCGACGTCGACGTCTACGGTTTCTATGCGGAGCCGCCGTTGGCGGCCGCCAACCTGTTTCACGTCCGCAACGGACGAGTCGTCGATCGCCGGGAGTTCTACTGGGAGGACCTGCCGCGCTTTGATCCGTCTGAGTTTCTCTCGAACCTGCTGACTCAGATCTACCTCGATCAGCAATACGTCCCTTCGCTGATTCACGTCCCGGCAGCGTTTGAGGACCAAGCCGTGCTGGCCGAGCTGCTCACTGAAAAACGCGGTCTCAAGGTCGAGATTGCCACGCCTCAGCGCGGTCCCAAAAAGTCCATGCTCGACCTCGTCGTTTCAAACGCCCGACACGCCTTCGAGCAGCGCTTCCGAGTGATGAAGCCCACGGCCGCGCAGATGGCCGCCGCCTGGCGCGACGCCCTCAATCTCCCCGAGCCCGACGAGGGCGACGAAGCGCCGTCGGACCGCATCGAGTGCTTCGACGTCTCGCACATCCAAGGCTCCGACGTCGTCGCCTCCATGGTCGTCTGGGAGGACGGCCGCATGAAGAAGTCCGACTACCGCAAGTTCATCGTCCGCCGCGCCGAAGGCCAGGGGCATCGCGGCAACGACGATTTCGCCTCCATGCACGAGGTCGTCTCGCGGCGATACTCCCGCCTCCAGCGCGAGGAGAAGCCCTTTCCGGCGCTGATCCTGATCGACGGCGGTCTCGGCCAACTGCACGCGGCCGCGCAAGCGCTGGAGGAGTTGTCGATCGTCAACCAACCGCTCGCCGCCATCGCCAAGAAAGAGGAGTTGATCTACGTCCTAGGCCAAGAGGACGACCCCATCCGCTTGGACCGCTTTTCGCCGATCTTGCGCATGGTCCAACAGATCCGCGACGAGGCCCACCGCTTCGCCGTCACCTTCCACCGCAAGCGCCGCAAGACCACTCGCATCGATTCGTCGGAGCTGCTCGAAGCGCCCGGCGTCGGACAACAGACCGCCAGAAAACTCTTGAAGGGTCTCGGCAGTCTCAAGCGAGTCAAAGCGGCTTCCGTCGAGGAGCTCGCTGCCGTCGTCGGCCCCGCGCAAGCGGAGAGAATCCACGCCCACTTTGGAAGCAAGGACTCCTGACTGCGGCGAAGCTGACGTACAGCCCCCGCTGCTCGGCTCGCTCCACAGCCGTGCCGGATTTCGCGAAAGCTTCGTGAGTCGGGGTAACATGGCCCACGTGATCGGCAGCAGTATCAGCCATTACAAGATTCTCGCCAAGTTGGGCGAGGGCGGCATGGGCGTCGTCTACAAGGCTGAGGACACGCGGCTTGAGCGCTCCGTCGCTCTGAAGTTTCTGCCCGCCCACCTGCTCGGCAACGAAGAGGTACGTAAGCGCTTCGAGCGCGAGGCCAAGTCAGCGGCCTCGCTGATCATCCCAACGTCTGCCACGTGTATGAAATCGACGAGGTGGAGGGCAAGACCTTCATCTCGATGTCGCTGGTCGAGGGCGTCTCGCTGGACCAGAAGATCGCCGAGGGGCCGCTGAAGCTCGACGAGGCGCTGTCGATTGGACAGCAGATCGCCAAGGGCTTGAACACCGCCCACAAGCGGGGCATCATCCACCGCGACATCAAGCCGGAGAACATCATGGTCGGCGAGGACGGGCACGTCACGATCATGGACTTCGGTTTGGCCCAGCTAACGGAAGCCTCCCGCCTGACTAAGACGGACGAGACCGTCGGTACCGTTGCCTATATGAGCCCGGAGCAGACCGACGGATCGGGGACGGACCATCGTACTGACATCTGGTCGCTCGGAGTCGTGCTGTATGAGATGGTCACCGGCCGACAGCCGTTCCAAGGCGACTACGACAAGGCGGTCATGTACTCCATCCTCAATGAGGACGCGGAGCCGATCACGGCCCTTCGCACCGGCGTCCCGATGGAGTTGGAGGTCTTTGTTGGGAAGGCCTTGAAGCGATCGGCTGATCAGCGCTATCAGACCAGCGCGGACCTAGCTTTAGATCTGCAAGGTCTGATTGGAATGCCCCAGCCGCCGACCGGCGGCGCCGACCTCACTCAAGCCGTTCATCCATCGACCGCGAGCGGCCCCAAGGGCCACTTCGTCTTTGTCCTAGGACTCGTGCTCGTCGCCGCGCTGGGGTCAATGATCTACCAAGCCATGCAGGCTTCGATTCCCAGGGAAAGCGGGCCATTACGACGATTTGCACTTCCATTTGAGGGAGAGACTGTTCAGGATGTCGTGATCTCGCCCGATGGCAGACATGTGGCGTACACGACGGGCGAAGCTCCTAACCTCGAGCTCTGGGTGCGCGATCTGGATCGTTTGTCGCCCCGCAAGATCGTTCTCCCGACCTCGGCGCTTTCGCCTTTTTGGTCGCCGGACAACGAGTTTCTGGCTTTCAGTACGTGGGAACAGGGCGGAAGCGGCGAGTTGCAAAGGGTCTCGATCCGAGGAGGTCCGTCCCTGACGGTGACTAGGTTGCCGGGAGCACTACTGGGCGGCACTTGGAGTAACGATGGCGCTTCCATCGTCTTCAGTTCCGCCGGTGCGGGACGAGGTCTGCTCTACGAGGCGCCTGCCCTAGGAGGCTCATATCATCCCTTGGATGTGACAGACAGCCCGGACGAGCGAGCTACCGCTGCGTTCACCCCTCATTCCCTGCCGCCTGACGACGGAAGACGGACGATGCTGTTTGTAGCGGGGGGAGAAGCGTCGCCAACAATCAAGACTCTCGACCTCGAGAGCGGGCAGTCCGCGACCCTTGTTCGTGGAGAGGACCCCGTGTACTCGCCCTCCGGTCACGTGATCTATTCCGGGAGCGGCCTATTGTGGGCGTTGCCTTTTTCCCCTCGCACGCTACGAGCGATCGGAGATCCGTTCCCGCTGGCAGCCGGGGGGGCCAAGCCGAGCGTCTCACGCGACGGCACATTGGTCTACGTTCAGGGACAGACCGAGGACCTGCGCCGCCTGGTCTGGAGAGATCGACGGGGCCAGGAGATGGGCACGATTGGCCATCCTCAGCCGCAGCTTAGAATGCCGGTGCTCTCGCCAGACGACACTCGCGTCGCGGTGGTCGCGAACGAGGGGGACAACGCCGATATTTGGATTCACGAGACGGGTCGCGCGCTCGCCCGTCGCCTGAGCGTTGATGAGGCAGGCGAGGACAGGGCCGCGTGGATGGCGGGCGGGAGAGACGTCACCTTTACCTCAACTCGAACAGGCAGAGTCGATATCTTCATGAAGCCGTCCGACGGAAGCCGCGAGGCGGAGGAAGTATTCAAGAGCGACGAGCGTGACTACGGCTATGAATGGAGTTATGACGGGAATTTTCTCGTAGGCTCAGGCGGCGGAAAACTCTGGTACCTGGAGAAGGGGCGAACAGGAGCATATGAGAAGAAGATGCTCATCGACTCGAACTATGACGCCGTGGCACCGAGCCTGTCGCCTGATGCCAGCCTTGTCGCTTACGAGTCGAACGAATCTGGACGGTATGAGATTTATGTGCAGCCGTTTCCAGACGGCGGTCCCAGGTGGCAAGTCTCGGCTGATGGAGGCAGGCAAGCGCGCTGGAGCATGGACGGGCGGGAGATTCTCTACGTGAGGGGCAACACACTGATGTCGGCGGCGGTTGAAAGAGAATTGGAGTTCCGCGTCACGCAGGCTGTGCCGCTCTTCGACCATCCAAGAGCATTTGTTGGTCGAGGGCTGCGCTATGACGTTTCTCAGGATGGCCAACGTATATTGCTGTCGGAGCCGCTGGCGGAACTGGATTCCAAGCCATCAATAGTCGTGGTCGAGAACTGGTACGAGGAGTTTCGCGACCGGGAGCGGGTCGAGTCGCGATGATCGGCAGTAGTATCAGCCGTTACAAGGTCCTCGCCAAGCTCGGTGAGGGCGGGATGGGCGTCGTCTACAGGACTGAGGATGCGGAGTTCGATCGCACGGTTTCGCAGGAATGCATGCAGACTCCGACGTCCGCTAGCCGCACGTCTCAGAACTGGCTCCAGGAATTCCGCGCCCGCCGGTAGCTCCGAACCGCGGACATGTGGCCCGTTCGGAGTCGACCGACCTATTCTCCATGAGCAGGATGTAACATCCAAACGATGGACGCCGCCCCCGACGGTCTATACACTGATCAGGGTGTTGGTTGGGGTACGGAGTCCGACGTCTTGATCGGACCTGGGGAGATATGCGCATGCTGAGATTGGCGCTTGGACTGACGTTCGTCGTTTCGACCGCTTTTGGGGCCGTCGCCGACGACGCTCTTCGCCTGGAACGCTCGGGCCGCGCCTTGGAGGCGCGCGACCTCCTGGCCCGCTCCGCCGCCGACGCCCCGTCTGATTCCGCCGCCCAGCTCGCCTACGCTCAGTTCTTGGACCGCTACGGCGATCCAGCCGCCGCCGCCGCCTACAAGACGGCCGTCGATTCCGGTCTGTCCGGGCCTGCCAAAGAGTCGGCCCAAGGTCGCCTCGCAGCCCTGTCGCTTGCGGCCGGCAAGACCGCGGAAGCCGCCGCCGTCCTATCGGACGTCACCTTCACCCCCTACGACGAGGACGCCGACTACGGCTATGCCGAGGTTCCCGGCCTCTTCAACTCCTTTCTGCGCATGGCCGCACTTTCGACGGACCTTGAGCCCAAGCAGCTTCTACCCGCTCTCGCCCGCAATATTGTGACCGGCGGATACCGCTCGATTCGCGGCGAATCCCTTGAGAAGACCGAGTACCTGAAGCTGATCGAGCGCTATCTCAGCCAGGCTCGCGAACTGGCCCAGCTTGCCGGCCCGGAAGGCAAGATCGTGATTCCCGCCTGCGAATCGAGCGAAACCGCTCAGCTCCTCAAGATCCTCGGCTATCGACTTCGCGGCGAATGCGGACCCGAGGCCGTCTTGGAGACCGTCAACCCGTCCCGCGCGTTCCTCTCGATCGATTCCGCCTTCCCTCTGGCCGACCTCGAAGACGCCTACCGGCGCGACCAAGGCTTTGAGCTGGAATACAAGCCCACCCGAGTCCCCGTCCTGTTCGGACCCGAGTATTGGATGAAGGCCGTCGACGGGAAGGCGACCAACTTTATCGATGCGTTCCTCTCCGATCCGGCGACGGCTCGTCTATACGTCTCGCTCGCCAAGCTACATCGCCCCACCGCGTCGGCTCTCCAGACGGGAGTATCGGCCAGCCGCCTCAAGAATTACTCCAATGTATTGGACTTCTTCGGAGCTTCCTATGAGATTCGAGACGGCGCCGCGGTGATCCCCGGCGGCCCGTCCGCCGCCAAGGTCTGGGCCGATTTCACGGGCGCCTCGCCGTCCGACGGCGCCGATTTTTTCCAGAAGCTGACGGAGGCCGACGACGGCTGGATGGCCGCCTACTACGACGCGATCGCTCGTACCTCGGGCTCCAAGCGGGCCTACTTCATGGACCCGGCGCGGATTGAGCGCTTCTACAGCGCCATGCGCGGGCGAGTCACCAGCCCCGGCCCAGCCCGGCCCATTTTTCGGGCGACCGCCGAGCTGCTCATGCTGACCGCGCGTCTCGATTTTCGCGACTCGGCTACGCCGCGAATCCCCGGCGGCCTGGCGCCCTGGAAGCAACTGTTCGTCGAGCATCCGCACGGCAAGTATGACGGGAAGCTGACGCGGTCCGCCCGCGATTGGACCTCGGACGACGATCTGGTCGAGGCGCTCTTCGGGCTCTCTCGCAAGGTGATTGAGAACGAGCCCTTGCGCATGTTCCTGGCGATCAGCAACCTTGACCGGAATCGCTCGCAACCGCTGAGCCCCGAGGCGGTCCAGCGCCTGATTTTGGCTTTCCCACGCTACGGAGCCCAATTTGCCGTCGTCAATGAGACGGAACTGGACGAGGCCTCCATCATCGATTTCCTCGATACGATCGAGCAGGTCAGCAAAATCCGCCGTGTGACCCGCCGCGCCGATGCGGCCGGTTCGGTCCAGGCGTTGGCCGCACTGTGGCAGATCTTTGTCCGTCAGGGCCACATCGAGTCCTCCACGGCGGGCCAGGCGCTCCAGGGCGCTGTTTCCGGCTTCAAGCAGATCGACGGTGAAGCCCAGGTGTTTATCGCCGCTCGCGACGGCCTGATGCGGCTGTTGAAGGCTGCCGGCGTCGAGTCCGGAAATCCTCAGGCGTCGGTGGTGAGGCTGCTGGCCGGACGCCCCGGCGAGGGCGAAGCGTCGGTCCACGGCGAACTCGCCACGCGCATCAACCAGCTCTTCAACCAGCAACGTCTAATTTCGCTCGACACTCTTGTGGATCTCGCCGATCACTTCGAGCGCGTCCGGCGAGGCGAGAGCTTCAACGTCGCCATGGCCAACCGGCTGGCGGAGACCATCAGCGAGAAGCGCCTGCCTGAGTCGGAGCTGTCCACGCAGGAGAGTAACGTCTTGAATCCGGGTGATTGGGTCAACAATCACATCCGTCGCCAACGCGCGCTCAATATCCGGCGGTCGGTCGATCGGGCGGCGGGAGACAACAATGCTCTCGGCGACATCCTGGGCGAACTCGCGCCGCTGCTCCGCGACACTCTGGTCGGCTTTACCTACATCTTCTACTCGCCCCCCGGCGCGGAGCTGATTCGCTCCAACCCGCTCTTTGTGCGTTCGCACGACTTCGTCGGTTCCGATCCGGACCGCTCCTGGAGAGCGGCGCGTTTGGCCGGCACCGGTTGGCCCAACAGTTCGGGCGGCCAGTTGGCGGGCTCGCTGGCTGGATTGCCGTATGCCTTGAACGACGCCGAACAAAACTTCTTGATTCCCAGCGAGCGCCAGGCGCTCATCTGGCAGGACCTCGCTCCGCAGGTGCTCCTGGGCGCCACGACTCTGCGTTGGTGGAACGTCTCTCCCGACGAGCTTCACCTAGTCGGTCTCCATCTCCGCCTCGGGCGCGCCCTCTTCGCGGAAGCTGCTTTGGATGAGAAGCTCCGCGCCGACGTCTTGGCTCAACTCACCCCGCGCGTCGAGCCGGCCCGACGCTGGACTATGAGTCGACACTTGGCCGCCGGTCAGGTGGACCGCGCGCTGCAAGTCATCGCCCCCGCGGAGCTTTTCCACCTCGCACGCCTCGCCCTCTCGGACGCACGGTTTTCCGGACGAGGCGAGCCCTTCGCCGCCTCCGCCCGCGGACTCCTCGAGGACAACGACCTCACCTATGAGGCGATCGGATTCCGCTTCGGCCAGCCGCACCCGATGCTCTCCACCAGCTACCGCTCGGAGCTGCTCGGTCTGCCGCTGTTCCCCACCATGATGGGCTTTTCCTCGCGCATTCTCGCCGAGAGTTGGGAATCGTCCAATCTCTATTGGGCCGACCTCGCCGACCAGATGCACGTCCCCCCAGCTGAACTCAATTTGCGGGTTCCGGAATGGACGCAGCGCACTCTCGAACGCATTTTCGCCACCCATCTGGAAGATTGGCCCGCCCTCCTCCGCTCGATGCGCATCGTCGGAGACCGCTACCGGATTCAACTCGAAGCGCAGATGGCGGGCAGACTCGCCGCCGAGAACACCGCTGAGAACGCCCTACAGTAGAATCATTCTTCATATCCAACGGGACTCTTCATGAAGCATCATCGACCCTTCTCGCTGTTTCTCATATTGCTGCTGGCAGCCGCTCTTCCGGTCGCTGCCCAGGAGCCCGACGCCCTCGAGGGCGAGGACTCTCGTCCGCTGTTCCGCGTCGAAGTGGACCTGGTCGTCTTGAACGTGGCGGTCACCGATCGCCGCGGTCGCTACATTCAGGGGCTCCAACCGTCCGACTTCCGAGTCACCGAGGACGGCATCGAGCAACGTCTCGCCACGTTCGGCGAAGGGAGCACGGCGCCCATTCGTATCTCCGAGGTCGAGACGCGTGAGGGCGAGCCCCAGGCGGAAGAGGGTCCGGAGGCGCTGCCCGAGGCCGCACTGCCCACCAGCGATTCTTTCGCCGGCGCGAACGTCTTCGTGCTGTTCGATACCTCCAACTTCATGTACCGCAGTTTCGTCTACGCCGAGGACGCCATCGCGGACTTCATCCGCGGCCTCGACCAAGCCGACTCCGTCGCTCTCTACGGTTTCTCGCGCAATCTGACTCGCCACGCCCAGCTCACCGGCAGCCGTCTCGACGCCATCCGCGGCCTTCGGCGCGCCGTCGCCGGCGATGAAACGGCGCTCTACAACGCCCTTCTACTGACCTTGCGCGATGCCGCGAAGATCTCAGGCCGCAAAGTCGTCATCGTCTTCTCCAACGGTCCGGACACCGCCTCCACCATCAGCCCGGACGATGTCGGCGCGATCGCCGAGGATGAAGGCATCCCCATCTACGTCATCTCCACCAAGGAGCTTGGCAAGGACCCCATCTCGTCCAACGCCTTCCGGCGCATGACGGCCCGTACAGGCGGCCGCGCGTACTTCGCAAAAACCTGGCAGCGCCAGTCCGAGGCCTTCGTGAATATCCGCGAAGAGTTGGCCAGCTCCTACACGGTCACCTACTACCCCCAAACCAATCCCAACCGAGGCTGGCGCAACATCGAAGTCGAGCTGGTGGGCGAGGCCAACAGGAAGTACCGGGTTCGCACCCGCAACGGCTACCGGCCCAAGTTCTAGCGGCTCGAAGGCTTCCGCTCTGGTCTGCCTCCTGGATCGCGAATTTCCTAGGCCCCGACCTTCTCGGCCATCACGAATAGCCTGCCTTCCCCCAGCGGCATCTTCCAGTCTCCGTCCGCCGTCAGGATCGTTGCACCCTCAAACCCTGCTCCCTCCAGCGCCTCCAGTAGGGCCGCTGTCGGGTGGCAGTATTCCGGGATGAGCGTGTCCGATCGCTTCCAGCAATCCCCCTCGCGTCGAAAGATCGTCACTTCCGACTTTCCGATCTGGAGCCCGGCCTCGTAGCGGCTGCGGACGAATGCGGCGCGGTTCTCATCCACCGAGAAATACTCCTCCTCGTCGTTCGCTCGGAAGCCTTCGTCGGTATTGACGTCGAAGCAAAACCAGCCGCCGGGAACTAAGGACCGCGACACGTTTTGGAATACCTGAGCCACCTCGGCGACGGTCTCCAGATGATTGATGCTGTCGAAGGTCGAGAGCGCCGCGTCGGCCGGTTGTTCCAGCTGGAAGTCACGCGCGTCCGCCACCTGAAACTCGCCGTTGGGCGTATTCAGTCGAGCGAGTTCAATCATCGCTCCGGAGCCGTCCACGCCGACCGCCTCGAAGCCTTGATCGGCGAACCATCGAGCCATTCTGCCGGAACCGCAACAGACGTCCAAGACGCGCCCGCCCGGCGGAACACGCGGGATGAAATAGCGCTCTAGCCCCTCCCGTGCGTCCGCCAGATACCCCTGCGCCCAGTGCTCGTCGTAGATCTTGGCGAACTCGTCATAGAGGGTGTATGTGCTCACAGTCCGAGTCTCTTCTTGAAAAGGAATGCGAGGTTTTGGAACCCGTCCCGCCACGGGTTCAGCTTAATCTCGCCGAGCCGCGAGCTGTACTGTACGGGGATCTCTTCAAAGCGAATCTCAGGATGGAGGATCGCTTCGATCTTGATCTCTTCCGAGAACGCCATCCCATCGGCCTCCAGGCGGATCTTCTTCAAGATGTCGCGCCGAAAGACCCACATTCCCGACTGGGAATCCGACACCCAGCGGAAGAACAAGACCGACGTCGCGAACGTCAGAATCCAGTTCCCAAACTTGTGTTTGAAGCTCATCGCATTTCGGTCTCGCACCGGAAACCGAGACGCATTCAGGAAGTCCGCCCCCAGATGCTCGCGTGCGCTGAGCAGGTAGCTCAACGCGTCTACCGGGTAAGAATGGTCGCCGTCGAGCGTCACGATCACGTCTCCGGTGGCGTGGGCGAAACCCTTCTTATAGGCGCGCCCGTAGCCGCGTACCATCTCGGGAATCACTTCAGCTCCGTAGGCGCGCGCCACCTCCGCCGTTCGATCGGTGGACCCGTTGTCGACGACAATCTTCTCGTCGACCCACTCCGGCATGCGAGCCAAGACCTGCTCGACGCCCTGCTCCTCGTTGAGACAGGGAATGATCGCCGTGATTTTGAGACCGTGGTACATCGGGCGGTTGATCCGCTGACCGTAGATCGGTTGATCCGGTGCGAATGCCGATCGACCATTATGTCGAATCCGTTAGCGGTCGGCGGCCTCAATCTCCACCCGAGCGATCCGGTTCCTGTCCATCTGCTTGACCGTCCAACGTCTCTCTTCGTACTCCACCGACTCACCCGGCTCTGGAATGTGACCCAGCCGGCTCAGTAGGAATCCAGCGAGAGTCTCGAAACCCGAGTCATAGGGCAGCTCAATTCCGTACTGCGAATCCAAATCACGGATCGGGATGTTCCCGTCCAACTCGACCGGCCCTGCCAGCGCGGCCTCTCTCGGATGCTCCTCGTGTTCCTCTCGAATCTCGCCGACAATCTGCTCCAGCGCGTCCTCCGCCGTAGCCAGCCCGACGACCGTGCCGAACTCGTCCACCACCATCGCCAATTGCGTGCGCCGCTGCTGGAACTCCTCCAGCAACTCCCAGACCATCTTGGTCTCGGGCACGTATTCAACCGACTTCACAAAGGACCGAAGCAGGAACTTCGGCGCCGGGCGCTCGAGCGCACGCCAGCGCTCCATCTTTTCCACAAAACCCCACAGGTCCTTGGCGTAGACCACGCCGACGACGTTCTCCTCTGCTCCGTCATAGACGGGCAACCGCGAGTGCCGGCTGCGCGCCACGCGGTCGATCGCCTGTTCCAGAGAAGAGTCGAGCGGCAGTCCGGCCATCTCCTGGCGCGGCACCATCACCTCGCGCACGGTGAGGTCGTAAAAGTCGATCACGCGATGCAGCATCCCCTGCTGCCGTTCGGCGTGCTCCCCTTCGCGCCCGCTCACGCTCACGACTAACTTCAGCTCTTCGGCCGACAGCCCGTCGTCGGCCGGAGACATCCGCAAACCCAGCATCTTGGATAAGACAGCCGCCGTCTCCTTGACGGCGTGCACGAAGAAGCTGGTCGCCGTGGCGAAGATCTCCAGCGGAGGGCCGACCGCCAGCGCCAGCCGTTCAGATCGCTCCATCGCCAGGTTCTTGGGAACCACCTCGCCCAGAACCATATGCAAGTAGGTAATGAGCATGAACGAGACGACAAACGCGACGCCGTGGGCCACGCCTTCTCCAGCCGCGGCGACGACCCATCGCAAGGCGGGTTCAATGAGGTTGTAGACCGTGCTCTCGCCCGCCCAGCCCAGCCCCAAGCTGGCCAGCGTCACGCCTAGTTGGGTTGCCGAGAGCATCCGGTCCGGCGTCGCCAACAGGCCGAGTACCGTATCGGCGCGAGAGTCGCCGGCTTCGGCAAGCTGCCGCATGCGGGTTGCGCGCACCGAGACCAGCGCGACCTCGGCGGCCGCGAAAAAGCTGTTGATCCCCAGCAGCAGGATCAGTACGCCCAGGCGCAGCGTCAGTGAGAGCTCATCCATCAGCGATCGCGAAACGATAGGCTAGCGGTTCACGACCCTTTCTAGGACCTCTGCAGTCCCGGCCGCCCGTCCTCAATAGTGAACGCCGCCCGCGTATTCAGCGGAGCGCCGCGTCGACTGACGTACTCGACCATCTGGTATTTCGCTTCCATGCGTTCCGGCGTAACCAAGCAGCTGACGTAGCCGCGCTCGCGGTTATGGAAGTGCAAACATGGGTTCGCGTCCCGCAAAGCCTTGGCTTCAGACAGCGAACGCCTCCCGTCGCCGCCGGAGCTGATCGAGGTCCCGACCAACTCCGTACCCACAATCTTCGGATTGTCGGCCGAATAGTCTTCATAGAGATCGTTCGCCCAATTGGAGTGGATGTCTCCCGTCAGCACGACCGGGTTCGACGGCTTCTTCTCGCCCAAGAATTTCAGGAAACGTTCCTGGGAGGCGCGGTAGCCCGGCCACTGGTCCATTGAATACGCGGCTGCGGGGCCCGGGTCGCGGTCGATCGGGGCGACCATGATCTGCTGCGCAACCACGTTCCACTTGGCCGGCGAACGCTCCAAAGCTTGGAAGAACCACTTCTCTTGCTCGTCGCCCAGCAAGTTGCCGTCCGGCGAGCGGTCGTCGCCGCAGCCCGGACCGTTGCGGTCGCCGCAAGGCTGGTCGGTCCGGTACTGGCGCGTATCGAGCACGGTGAAGTCCAGCAGCCCGCCGTAGGGGACGCGGCGATAGAGCTGCATGTCGTGCCCCCGGGGCTTGGCCCCCAGACGCAACGGCTGATTCTCGTAGTAGGCCTGGTAGGCGTGGGCCCGCCGGGTCAAGAAGTCGTCGATCGCGACGTCCGGCTCCTCGGAGATCCGGTCCGCATAGTTGTTGTCGACCTCATGGTCGTCCCAGGTCACCACCCACGGCGCCGCTGCATGCGCGGCCTGGAGGTCCGGATCCGTCTTGTAGAGCGCGAGACGATTGCGGTAGTCGTCGAGCTCCATGATCTCTTGGCCGGTGTGCTTGCGGACCCGCCCGTCGCGCCCGGAGCCCTCGTAGATGTAGTCGCCCAGGTGAAAGACGATGTCGGGAGCCTCGCGCACCATATGCTCGTAGGCGGTGTAGTAGCCCGTCTCATAGTGCTGGCAGGATGCGAACGCGAACCGGACGCGGTCCGCGGTCTTTCCGGCCGGAGGGGCCGTCTTCGCGCGTCCGGCCTGCGAGATCTCGCTGCCCGCCCGGAAACGATAGTGATACCAACGCTCCGGCTCAAGTCCGGAGACCTCGACGTGCACCGAGTGCCCCAGCTCGTGCTTGGCGGCCGCCTCGCCGCTCGCCGCCACGTTCCAGAATCCTTCGTCGGTCGCCACTTGCCATTCGACGCGCACGTCTTCGCGCGGCATGCCGCCGCCTTCGAGCGGTTTTGGGGCCAGTCGCGTCCACAACACGAAACCCGACGGATCCGGATCTCCAGAGGCCACACCGAGCGAGAAGGGATAGTCGGAGAACCGGGTCGCTCCCGCCGGTCCTTGGACGGGTTGCTGCGCCAGCGCGGGCCAGGCGGAAAAGGCGGCGATCAGTTGTCGTCGGGTCATGTGGAAGGCTCCTTGTCGGTTCGCCTCCCAGCCTACTCCTCTCGGGTTCGGAGAGGGTAGCGAATCTGGAGACTAGGCGGCCGCGCCGCCGCTCAACCGGGCTCGTCTGGCCGCCGACGCCTGCGATCGGCCGTAGGCCCGTTCCGCCAGGCGGTCGGTGATCTGCGTGAGCAACAGCGGGACGTCGACCGGTTCAATGAACAACTCGTCGCCGTGGCTCTCCGACAGTTCCGACGAGATCGTCAGCGTCGCCGTCGCCGGGCGATGGTCCTGCGCTTCCGCGACTGCGAAGAGTCGCCGACAGGCGTCGTGGTCCTCGTTGCAGGAGGCGCACAGGACCATGTCGTACGCGCAGCTCTCGATCTTCTCCATCGCAGCCGTAGGGGAGACGGCCGTATCCACCAGATAGCCGCTTTTCTCCAGCAGAGTCTGGAGCGTCAGCCTTGCTGCGACCGCATCCGAGGCGACCAGGATCCGCGCGGCTCCGAGCCCGCCGAATGCGCGCCGTCCGGGCCCGCTCCATGCATGCGACTGCATTGCTGTTTGAGTCTCCTGGTGAAGATTCTATCCGCGGAAGCGGGATAGGCCAAGTAAATTCGGTATCTGAACGGATACCGAAGCCTCGACGGTGAGTAGGTTACCAAAATTCAGTAACGGAGGATACGTTCCCGGGTGCGTCCGAGGCTCGAAGAGGGGCTAGGAGCGTCTTCCGAAGACCCGTTCGAAGATGCGGTCGACATGCCGTAGCTGATTTTCGAGCGAGAACGCGTGGTCGTAGTGGGAGTCCTCGAGCGCCGCGCGGATCTCTGGATCGGCCTCCACCAAGGCCCGGAAGTCGCCGTCCTCTTCCCACGCCTGCATCGCATTGCGCTGGACCATGCGGTAGGCCTTCTCCCGCAGCACTCCCTGCGAGGTCAGCTCCAGCAGCAACTGGCCCGAGAAGATCAGTCCGCCCCCGGCCGATAGATTCTTCTTCATGCGGTCGGGGTAGACCAGCAGCTTCTCAATCAGATTGTTCGTCTTGTAAAGCAGATATTCGGCAAGGGTCGTCGAATCGGGCAGGATGACGCGCTCCACCGACGAGTGCGAAATATCCCGCTCGTGCCACAAGGCGATGTTCTCGTAGGCCGCCTGGACGTTCGAGCGCACGACGCGCGCCAGGCCGGTGATTTGCTCGGAGGTGATCGGGTTCTTCTTGTGCGGCATCGCCGAAGAACCCTTCTGCGACTTGGAGAAGTACTCCTGCGCTTCGCGAACCTCGCTGCGCTGCAAGTGGCGGACCTCGACGGCGATCTTCTCGCACGTCGCTGTAATCAGTCCCAGCGTCGACAGATAGTGCGCGTGCCGGTCTCGCTGCAGTACTTGGCTTGAGATCGCGGCCGGCTCCAGCCCCAGTCGCTCGCAGATCTTCTCCTCTGCGTGCGGCGAGATGTGCGCGAAGGTGCCCACTGCGCCGGAGATCTTGCCGACCCGGATCTGCTCCCGCGCGTCTTCAAAACGCTTCACGTGACGCGACACTTCCGAGTACCAGTTCGCCAGCTTGAGCCCGAACGTCGTCGGCTCGGCATGCACGCCGTGGGTCCGACCGACGATCACGGCATCCTTGAATTCCCAGGCGCGCTTCTCAAGAGTCGCCTGAAGTTCGCTCAGCCGTTCGGCGACCGGCGCCGAAGCCTGTTTGATCAGCAGCGCCTGGGCCGTATCTACGACGTCGTTCGAGGTGAGTCCAAAGTGCAGCCAGCGCGAGTGCTCCGCCTGCCCGGCATCAGCCATCTTCTCGGCGACTGCGGTCGTGAACGCGATGACGTCGTGACGGACTTCCGCCTCGATCTCTTGGATGCGCTCGACGGAAAAGTCCGCGTGGGCGCGCAGGGCGGCGGCGGACTCCGCCGGGACTTCGCCCAGTTCAGCTAGGGCCTCCGAGGCCGCCAACTCGACTTCCAGCCACTGCCTGTACTTGTTTTCTTCGGACCAGATGCGGCCCATTTCGGGCCGGGTGTAACGCTCGATCAAAACCGAAAAACCTCGCTCGGGGCGTTCTGCGCCGCCGTCATCAGCCGTACGTCCGAGCAACCGACCGAGGCTAATGCAGCCCCGACCTCCAGCTCGGCCGTGGCCGGATAGTTGTTCTCGCCGCTCAAGTGTCCCAGCACAAGCGTGCGCGCGCATCGATCGAAGTCGGTGCGCAGAAATTCCGCCACGGCGTGATTCGACAGATGTCCCGTCTTGCCCGCAACGCGCTGCTTGACCGACCAAGGATACGGCCCCACGCGCAGCATCTCCGCATCGTGGTTCGACTCCAACAATAGGAAGTCGCAGCCCTTTACATGGTGCTTTACCGACTGCGGGATGTACCCCAAATCCGTCACTAGCCCGGCCTTCGCGCCTTCATGGCGCACCCGAAACGCAATCGGGTCAACGGCGTCGTGGGGAATCGTGAACGTATCGATCTCCAGGTCCCCGATCGCCAAACGCGACCCGGCCTCGAAGGTCTCCAGCGTCGGATCGAGCCCCTTCCACTCGTCGCCTTCAAAGTCGATCGCCCGCGAGGTGCGCTCGGTCATCCACAGCGAAGCTTCGGTCTTCTTGGCCAGCATCCGCAGACCGGCGACGTGATCGGAGTGCTCGTGCGAGACCACGACCGCATCCAGATCTTCCGGGTCCTCGCCGATCTCGGCCAGCCGTCGTCCAATCTGGCGATAGCTGAACCCGGCGTCAATCAGCACGCGCACGCGATCGGTCGCGACAAACGTCGCGTTTCCGCTCGATCCGCTGCCGAGGATGGAGATGCGCAGGCTCACAGGGGAGTGTCCTCAAGTGTAGAATCGTCGACCGGGAAGGGCAAGGTGATACCCACTTCTTGCGGCAGACCAGACGGCAGATACTAGATTTTGGGGCCTGCGAGGGCTTCTTCCAGGACTTCCGCAGGAACGACCGAGAGCGGAAAACCGCCATTTTCGCCCGGGCTGAGTTCGACCTCGCGGGTCCAAGGCGCCAGCCGACGACGAACCTCGGAGGCGTCGAGCCGTCTAGTGTCGGCGCCTGCGGGCAGCACTCGGACGGCGTAACGGCCAGGGATGATGTTCCGCACCTTGCATCGCCCGTCTTCTGAGCAGGAACCTCGCGCAGGTCGCGTGAAATCGTCTTGGAGCGGCGTCAGCAAGACTCGCAGGGTCCTCGCCTGCTGCCCTTCGGGTATGCTCAGGTTCGCGCTGAACTCAGCCGTTTCACGACTGATCGTCACTCGTAGGTCGGAAAGGTCGACGTTCTCGCTGACGTCGAGCATAGGATTCGTCAGTTCGCGTCCGTTCCGGACGACGCCGGAGACATAGCCCCTACCGGGAATGCCTACCGACAATTCGTAGCTGCCAGGCTCCGCGGGCTCGAACTGGAACCGCAGGTCCTCCGGCGGCCCGGTCGTTTTGGCGCCGCGTGAGGAGAAGCGGTAGGTAGAGCGCCGGAGTCCATCGGGAAGCCGAGTGATGCTGAGTCGTAGGGGGGAACTCCGCACCGGGGACCTCCGCTCAGCGACCCCTTGAACGACGGTTCCCCGTAAGGCCGTTCCGTGCAAGAGGGGCTCCCGGCGGCCCGGTTCGGAGTCAGCCCCCGGAGCGAGCTTGACCCGGCCCGAGACGACGATTGGAGGTCGGCTAATCAGTTCGTAGCTCTCAAAGCCCGCACCCGCGACAGAGAACTCCTGCGTATTCGACCATTCGTCTCGAACCGATCGACGATCGGTCACTCGAAGGCGGTAGCGGCCCGAGGGCAGGCCGACCAACCGCACGCCGTAGCTTTTCGGCGGCTCATGCGAACGAACTCGACCGCTGTGGACTGGATATAGAGCGTCTCCCTCGACGCGCAGAAGATCGTACGAACAGCGTACGCAGTCTTCGCCCGTCCTTCCCGAGCGCACCCGAGCCCAGACGCCCGCGTCAGGCGCCCACGGCAGAGTGACGTCTCGGCGAACCTCCGGCTGGTCGAACGCCGCCTCTACCGCCTCAGCGCCTGCCAGATTCGGCGAGTTGGGCGCGAAGGCAAAGCGGACATGGCGATCGCCTCCGCCGTAGCGGTACTCAGAGACCGAGTGGGAAGCCAGCACCCAGTAGCGTCCCGGCTCCTTGAGGGCAAAGCGGTAGACTCCGCGATCGTCGGCTGTCATCGAGTCGGCCTGCTCGACGGGCGAACCTCTCCGGGCGTGAGTCTGCTTGACCAGCCGGACGCGTGCACCGGGCAGAGGGTGCCCGTCCGAGTCGGCAACTAGGCCGGTTATCACAGGCTTGCGGCGCAAGCGCCACTGCCTGGTCACGCTCTTGCCGCTCTGGACGTACGGTCCCGGACCGCTGTTGAGAACGTCGACATGGCCGCCCAGGTGTGCTCTCAACGCGTACGTGCCGGACGGGAGGCGTCGGAACCGCACTAGCCCGGCGGCGTTCGTTGTCCCTTGACGGCGGGTCTGCTCGGGACCAACGTGGTGCGCGGTCACCACTGCTCCAACCGCCGGGGCGCCACTCGGCCCGCGCACGACCCGAACCTCCAAGATTCCGGTCGCCTCATCGGCAGCCCGCGCCTGAGAGGGGGCGGCGACACAAGCCAGCGCCAACAAGGCAAACAGCGTCAAACAACGTTTCATCGCGGCTCACCCTCAGCGACGGCGGTCAGCCGGAGATCCACGTCGGCAGTCTCACGATGCTCAAACCGCCGCACGGCCTCTCCGGCGCCGTCCCAGTAGGAGGCCTCCCGAATCCTCTCTCGGTCAATCGCCCGCCAGGCCGCGATCTGCCAATTGCCCGGCCGCAGGTTGTTGATCGCGATCCGACCGTGTTGGTCCGTCGTATAGGTCACTACGCGGTCGCCGTCGCGCAGCGCCACGACGTACCGACCGTCCTCCGATTCCTGCCGAACTCCGTCCGCCCCGGTCGCTGGAACCACCGTCACGCTCAACCGTCCAAGCGCGAAGCGAACCGCCAAATCGAGTTCGAGCGTTTCCCCCTCCCCGACTGCAATCTCGCCGGAGAACGGACTGCGCGTATCGCCCTCAGAGACCTCTTCCAGCACAGGCCCCGGCCCGTTGAGAGCAAAGCCGTAGCGCCCCGCCTGTTCGATCTCGAAATCAAACGCGAAGTCAGGCGCTTCGACCGGGATGATGCGGTAGACATGCGGCAGTGCAGAAGGATCTAACCGCGGCAGGCGGATGACCAGCGAGTCTCTCGGGACGTTCCCGCCCTCCGGCCAAAGTACCTCGCTAAAACGCCCGTGCACCCTCGCCGGCTCACGCGGCTCAAGCAGCGCCCGCGGCGGCGCATCGCCGGCCTCACCCATTCCTAGGTAATGCGTGCGAGTCCGTGGCGTCTCGTCCTCTCCCCGATGCTCCATCCAGTAGACCGAATACCTTCCTTCGGGCACGCCTTCGATCTCAAACGAGCCGTCGGCCGCAGGGTAGACGCTGTGAAACTGGCGCATGCCGTCTGCCGACCGAAGTTGCAACGTGATCTCTCCGGCGTCAGGCGGCAGGCCCGAGATCCGCCCGCGCAGCGTCGTGCGCGCCACCACCCGGAGCGGAACCTGCAATCCCAACGCGTCGGCGCCTTCCGCGATCGAGACCGGCAGCGGGTCGCCCTCCCAAACCGGCTCGTCTGGCCTCATGCGAAGTGCGTTGACGGTCAGCTCATAGTCTCCCGGACGAATCCCGTGGAAGCGGAACCGGCCCCGGTCGTCGGTGCGCGCACGCGGAACTCGGCGAGACCGTCCAGGCTCCGACGGCAAGGCGTCGGGATGTTCCAGGTGGAATTCCACCCCTTCCACCGGCTGGCCCTGCGCTCCGACCGCCGTTCCCTCGACCACGGCTAGTCGCTGTACTACCAACTCCGCCACCCCGCAAGGCCCACCGGCCGAGCAGTCGAACTGTGGTCGCGAGCCGTCTCGACCGTTGACGGCAGTGATCCGATACCCGCGGTCGTCTTCATAGATTGAAACGCTCGCTTGCGGCGGAAACGCCAGTTGGAACCGGCCCTCGTCATCGGTTCGGCTGCGGACAAGTCGGCCTTGTTCGCTCGAAAAGGCATAGACGGGAAGATCCGAAACGGGCAGCAATCGGTCGCCGCGATGGACCACGGCGCGACCGGTGATGATCGCTTCGGCGGCCTGACTTGACGAGGCGGCGAGCAGCAGTCCGAAGACGGCAAACAATAGCTTTCTCATTACGCTAGAACG
>Ga0070726_10001603_pt1 | contig 22386 bp, 15 predicted proteins | sample tdAd471_FD_67275 | JGI IMG/M metagenome (GOLD analysis project Ga0070726, IMG submission 67275) | Marine sediment microbial communities from the Atlantic coast under amendment with organic carbon and nitrate - tdAd47.1 | ecosystem: Environmental > Aquatic > Marine > Coastal > Sediment | place... | reverse complement strand
GGGTGAAGGTCACCGCGAGGGTCGCCTCGGCGAGGCCGTAGCAGGGGAGCAGGCTCGTGGCGCGGAAGCCGGCGGGGGCCAGGTGCTCGGCGAAGCCGCGGAGGGCGGGCGGGTGCACGGGCTCGGCGCCGCAGTAGGCCACGCGCCACGACGAGAGGTCGAGGCCCTCGAGCCTCTTGGCCGGCACGCGGCGGGCGACGTAGCCGTAGGCGAAGGCGGGCGCGGGGGAGAGCGAGCCCTTGTAGGTGCTGATCGCTTCCAGCCAGCGCCGCGGGCGGCGGAGGAAGGTCAACGGGCTCATGAGCACCAGGTCCAGGTTCCAGTAGATCGCGAACAGGAGCGTGCCCACGAGGCCCATGTCGTGATACAGCGGCAGCCAGCTGACGACCACGTCGCCGGGGCGGACCTCGGAGCCCCAGCCGATCTGGTAGCTGTTGGCGCGCACGTTGGAGAACGGGACGCGCACCCCCTTGGGCGCGGCGGTGCTCCCGCTGGTGAGCTGCACGTGCTCCCAGGTGGAGGGGTCCGAGTCGACCGGGGGGCCGTCCTGGGGGAGGGTCTCGGCCGGGATCAAGGGCAGCTGGCTGTCCACGGCGAGCTCGAGCCAGGTCTCCAGCCCGACGAGGGCCTTGGGGTGCAGCGCCAGGCGCACGGCGTCCACGTGGGCTTGCCAGGCGCCGGGTCCCGAGATCGTGCGCGGGGGCGCGACCGGGATCGGGATCGCGCCCAGGATCAGCCCGCCGAGGAACGCGCGCACTCCGTCGAGGTCTCCGGTGGCCACCCACAGGAAGCGGTCGCCGGGGCCGAGGCCTTGCGCGCGGAGGCCCTCGGCGGCGCCGCGGATCAGCGGCAAGAGCTCCGCGTAGCGGAGGTGCGTCCCCTCGCCGCGGCCGGGGTAGAAGCAGATCCCGCTCGAGGCGCTCGTGTCTCGAAACAGCGCGCGCTCGGCGACGGTGGGTTTGGCGTGGTGCGTCTGGTTCGTCACTAGCCCAGCCCCTTCACGAAGCGCTCGACGGCGGCGAGGGTCTCGAGGTGGACGGCGTCTTCGGGGGTGATCTCGACGTCGTATTCGTCCTCGAGCTCGGCGAGGAGTTCCTGGGCGCGGATCGAGTCGAGCCCGGCGTCGGCGAGGGGGGCGCTCCAGAGGCCCTCGAGGGTCTGGACGTCGTGCCCGGTGAGGCCGGTCACGATTCGGAGGAGTGTCTCGCGGTGCTGCGCCATGACTCGGTCCCAAAACTAACCCGTCCGGGCTTGGACAACCAGCGCACACTTACTGCGCGGATCGGGAAAACGTTTCAATCCCGGTCTGTTATGGGTCGTATTGGCGGAATTGTGAGGGTTAGGATTGGTGCGATGGTTGCGCGTTAGTGCTCTGAGACCAGCGGGTCGGAGCACATATGAAACGTTTAGGCATTAGTGTGGGAGCCTTGATTGGGGTGTTGGCGTTGAGCCTCCCCCTCATGGCGGAACCCTCAGGCAACGCAGGCACTTACGACCTGCAAAACGGGGGTGAGAGCGTCTCCCTCTGGATCACCGAGAACGATCAAGGCGAACACCGGATCGTCCGTCAGGTCCAGGATGGAAGCGCTGACCCCTTCACCGAGCGCGGAGACGCGCGGGTCTTGGACAGCGGGATCCTCCTGGTGTTCTTCGAGGCCCAGGAAGGCGTGGCCAACGCCCTCACCGGCGGCGCGGTCAAGCCCGGCAAGGCCGCCTACCTGGTGCGCGGCGACCGGATCTACGGCCTCTATATCGACGGCGACAACCAGCGCTCCAACGAGCGCGGGGTCCGGATCAGCGACACGCCCGTCCCCGAGGACCCGGCCGACGACGACGCGGACGACGACACGGACACCGACGACGACGACGACGACGGCAACGACCCGCCGCCGATCTCTGGCGACGTGCGCGTCGACGCGCCGCTCAACGGTCACGTGGTGCTGGCGGGTTCGACCGTCGCCCTCGAGCTGACCCCGAGCAACGCGACGCTCCAGATCGAGGGCCCGGCCAAGCAGACCGACGCCGGCCTCGTGATCGAGGGCCCAGGCGCGATCAAGCTCACGCCGAAGCTGGCCGACGAGGTCGGTCAGGTGATCGAGCTCAACGCGGTCGAGTGCGCGGTGACCAAGGTCGAGGTGACCCCCTACGTCGACCTCGGCGACGAGCCGCAGTTCGAGCGCGCCCTGGGCAGCGACGAGGCCCCGGCCTTCAAGCAGCCCGCCGTGATCCAGCAGGGTCAGCCCCTGGAGCTGGAGGTCACCTTCCAGGCCGAGGCGTCGCTGAGCGAAGCCGCCACCGTGGCGATCGTGGCCACCAGCTCCAGCGGCCTGCGCCTCACGGGTGAGGCCTCGCTGGAGGACCTCGAGCGCGGCGTGTCGGTCAAGCTGACCTCCGCCGAGCCGCTCAACGAGGCCGTCGCGATCAACGCCCTCGAGCTCAACTGGTCGGTCGCCGGCCAGAGCGCCGGGGTCAGCCCGCTGCGGGTCTACACCACCCACCTCAAGCCGCGGAAGAACATTCGCAACGACCGAATGAACCCGGCCTCGGCGATCCACTTCGAGAACGCTTGCCGCTGGGCCAACGGCGCGAGCAAGAACATTGGCCAGGGCGCCGAGTCGATCGCCCACGCCGTGGACAACCTCATGCGGCACCTCGTGCACCCCAGCGACCAGCAGGGTGTCGAGATCGCCGTCCCCGACTACGCCGCGGGCGCCGAGAAGCCGATCAACTACGACGACCTCGGCGGCTCGATCTCCTCGAGCACCGGCGAGCGCTCGGTGGGCAGCCTGTTCTACCCGCCGCTCGAGCCCGACGAGGACTACGAGAAGTACACCCACTACCGGAACAACTTCGGCTGGTATCTGATCGAGAACCCGACCCACGTCGGCGGGCGCTGCAACCAGCAGGCGGCCCTCGTGGCCTCGATCCTCGGCACCCTGGGGGTCGAAGCCCGGATCCACTACCTCGAGCGCACCGGCCGCGGCAAGCAGACCGGACGCCCCATGCGCAACTACTGGTATGCGCAGGGCGGCGGCGGCCCCTGGAACTTCCACGGCGTCTGCGCCGTGACCATGGCCGACGGCACCGAGCACCTCTACGACGGCTCGTTCAGCTGGCCTTCGGCGAGCTACGCCCAGTGGGGCGGCCGCAAGAACGGCTCGCTGGAGTGGGCCGAGAACCAGGGCGGTCCCTTCATTCAGGCCTTCCGCGACGAGAAGGGTGAGATCTGGTACTACGAGGACTTCGGCGGGCGCGTCCCGGTCGCCGACATTCCCGAGGACGACGCCCTGCGCGGGATCCCGCGCAGCGACGCCGATAAGGCCAAGCTGGCCGCCGACCGCGCCAAGGCCGCCAACGCCCCCGCGGCCGTCGCCACCGCCGGCAACAACTAAGAGTCAACGCAGCGCGATCCCGAGCCGCGCTCGAGCCGCCCGCTCCCAGCCTCTGGGAGCGGGCGTCTCCATGTACGGGGCCTGCTGCTACTTGGGCAGGTTCTCGGCGAGCATCACGAACTTGCGCTGGTCGACGTAGGGGTACCACTCGTTGAGCGGCTTGGCCCCGAAGGCGAACTTGCGCACGCCGTACTCCCACACCTGCACGTAGCCCTCGCGGCCCTCGAGGGGGCGGGCGACGTAGACCCAGAAGCGGTCGTATTTGTAGGGCTCGTTAGTGACCCGGTAGGTGCGGCGGACCCAGTCGCCGCCAGCGGGGACCTCGCTCACCAGGTCCTTGCTGGTCCAGGTGCCCTCGACGGTCTTGAGCTCGCTGCTGACGGCCACGGCCAGCGCCCCCTTGAAGAAGCCGCGGGCGATCTGCTGCAGCTTCTCCTGGCCGGCCTTGGGCGCGGGCAAGCGCTCGCTGGCGATCTGGGCCTCGACCCGGGCTACGATCGCGTCGCGGCGGGCGCGGACCTGGGCGTTGAGCTGCTGGAGCGCCTCGGGCACCTCGCCCATGGCCTCGTGGAAGGCGAGCGCCTTGCGCAGGCTGTCCACCGCCCCCACGATCTGCCGCGTGCCGAAGTCGGCGAAGTTCATGCTGCGGGCCATGTCGCGCAGCTCCTTGACCGTGAGCTTGGTCTCGAAGTCGGCCGAGTCCTTCAGCGCCTTCTGGGCCTCCTCCTCGATCCCGGCGGTCATGGCCTTGGCCCTGGCGACGACCTGCAGCGCGGTGCGCTCGGCGGCCATGGAGCCGTTCTTCAGCTCGACGTGGTAGCGCCCGCGGACGCGCAGCCGCGGGTCCCAGAGCCGCACCCGCCGAATGAAGTCGAGCTGCTGTTGGGTGGTCTCGATCCCGGGCTTGAAGCGGGTCGTGACCCACGTGCGGATCTGGGCCGGCGACCAATCGCGAGGGAACTTCGGCGCGCGCGCGTTCCCGTTCTGCTTCAGGTCGGCGACGGTGGCCTGGATCTTGGCCTCGTAGTCGTCCTGGGCGTGGAGCGCGGCGAGCTGCTCGCGCGACTCGGCCTCGCGCGCGGCGTAGCGCGCCTGGGAGGCCTCGAGCTGGGCGTAGGCCGCGACCAGCTTGGCGTTCTCGCGGTCGCTGACCCGCCCAAGGTAGACGCGCGCGTTGGCGTAGCGCTGGGCGTAGGGCGTGGGCTTGCTGAGGTCGGGGGTGGAGAACACCGTCCCCTGGAGCTTGGCCAGCGACTGGTCGGCTTCGTCGATCGACTGCGCGGCCTGGGTCAGGAGCTTCTGGTCGGCCGCGTTCAGCGGGCGCTCGACGCCGGGTCCCGTGGGCGGCGCCGCGCTCTCTCCGCCGGGCTGCTTGGGCTCGGCGGGGGCGGCCGGCTTTTCGTTCGCCCGGGCGCGAATCTTGGCGTCGAGGGGGGCGAGGCGGCGGATCGTGCCGTTGTAGTCGGGGTGCGCCTGCTGCTTCGGGTCGCGGACCTGCTTCAGGTGGTCGTTGGCCTGCTTGAGCAGGTCGATCAGCCGGGTGGCGCCGCGAACGTCGCCGGGCTTCAGCTCGGCGAGCTTCGCCTCGGCCTGGTCGACGAGGCTCTTGGCGCGGCGGGTGCGCGCGTCGGCCCGCCCGGCGGGCTGGACCGGCGCGGGGTCCTGGGTCGCTCCGCCGGCGGGCTTGGCGCCGCCGCTGGGCTTGGGGCCGTCCTGGGGTTCGGCGCCGCCCGCGGGCTGGGCGGTCTTGCCTCGCACCGCGGCCTCGAGGGCCGCCGCGCGCTCGCTCTGGGCCGTCCAGGCCGGGTCGTCCTGCTTCGAGCAGCCGGCGAGGTAGCCCCGAGCGCGCTCGATCATGTCGAGCTGCTTCTGGGCGCTGGCTTGGCTGAACTGCTTCATGCGCTTGAGCGTGGTCTCGACCCGGTTCAGGTCGAGGCGCGCGCGGATCACCCCCTGCTCTTCGGCGGCGGCGGGGGCGCAGATCGCGACGACGGCGGCCAGGGCCCAGAGCGGTGCGGTGCGGTGGATCATGGGGAGGCTCCCTTCGGCTGGCGACGGATTATGCGGGACGCGACGCGCACTCGCCACGCGATCGCTGACGCAGCAGCGGCGCAGACCTTCACGGATCGCGACACGGGCGCTCCCTCCCCGCGCGCGGGGGCCTACAATCCGCGGCGAGGTGCCCATGACGGAGCTCGACGACGCCACCTACGACAAGCTGGCCTACGCGACCCTGCAGCGAATCGACCAGGCCTTCGAAGACGTCGACCCCGACGTGGTCGAGGCCGTGCCCTCGGCCGGCGTGATCAAGTTCGAGTTCGAGAACAGCCCGCGGCGGACCTGGGTCGTCTCGACCCAGCGCGCGGCCCAGCAAATGTGGCTCGCCGCCGAGCAAAGGGCCTGGCACTTCGAGCGCGAGGGCGACGTGTGGCGCTGCACCAAGGGGCCCGAGGAGCTGTTCTCGACCCTGGCCGGGCTGTTCAAGGAGCACCTGGGGCTCGAGATCAGCTTCTAGGCTCGAGCGGGTCGGCGGCTTGGTCCGCGGAGCGCGGCGCGACTACGCTGCAGGGGTGCAGATCGGCCCCTACAGCGTGCTCGGCGAGATCGCCCGCGGCGGCATGGGCGTGGTCTATCGCGCGCGGGGCCCCGACGGGCAAGCGGTCGCGCTCAAGCTGCTGCAGCAGGTGAACGCCTCGGCGCGGCGACGGTTTCAGACCGAGGTGGCTGCGTTGGCGCGGCTGCGGCACCCGCACGTGGTCTCGATCCTCGCCGCGGGAGAGCACCAGCGGCAGCCGTGGCTGGCGCTGGAGCTCGTCGAGGGGGAGAGCCTCGAGCAGCGGCTCCTGAGCGGTCCGCTCTCGATCCCGGAGGCGATCCGGATCGCCCAGCAGCTGGCGCAGGCGCTGAGCTACGTCCACAGCTGCGGCGTGCTGCACCGCGACCTCAAGCCGGGCAACGTGCTCTGGGCGCAGGGGCAAGCCAGGCTCACCGACTTTGGCCTCGCGCGGGACGACGACTCGTCGCTGAGCCGGATCACGAGCAGCGGCGTGTTCCAGGGGACCCCCGGCTACTGGGCGCCGGAGCAGGCGCGGGGTGAGCTAGCCGTGATCGGACCGCGGACCGACGTCTACGGGCTCGGCGCCGTGCTCTACGCCTGCCTCACCGGCGAGCCGCCGGTGCGGGCGGCGAGCCTGCAGGAGTTCCTCGCGGCGGCGTTCTCCGCCGACGCGTCCCCGTCGCCGCGAGCGCGGCGGCCGGAGGTCCCGCGCTGGCTCGATCGGCTGTGCCAGCGCTGCATGGCCCTCGAGCCCGACGACCGCCCGGAGTCCGTCGACGCGGTGGCGCGGATGCTCGTCCTCGCCGACGCCGGTGAGGCGCGGAGGGCGCGGGGGCTGCGCGGGCTGGCGCTGGCGCTGGGGCTGGCGCTGCTGGGCGCGGGCGGCGCGGCGTGGGCGGTCAGCCGCCGCGTCCCCTCCAAGGAGACCACGCCGCCGCCGGAGGTGTCGCCCTCCGTGGACCCCCCCGCGCTCTCCCCGGCCGCGCGCGCGCGGGAGGAGAGCACTGCGCTGTCCGAGGCGTCCGGGAGGGCGTTCAAGGCCGGGCGCAGGAAGGAGGGGTTGGCCGACGCCTACCGCGCGGTGGAGCTCGACCCGGAGAACGTCGAAGCGCTCTGCAACCTGGCCGGACAGCTCGGCGTGTTGGAGCGCAACGAGGAGGCGCTGGAGTTGATCGAGCGCGCGCTGGCGATCGACCCCGAGCACCCGATGGTCCTCATGAACCGCGCCTCGATCCGCTACAGCCAGCGACGCTACGCCGAGGTGCTCCCCGACGTAGACCGCGCGATCGAACTCGAGCCCCGGGATGCCGCGCCCTACTTCCTCCGCGGCGACTGCCTGGCCCGCCTCGGCCGCCACGGGGAGGCCCTCGCCGACTTCGAGCGCGGCCTGGCGCTCGACCCCGACGACCCGTTGGCTCTGCGCAGCTACGCCGCGAGCCTGCAGGCCACCGGCAGGCACGCCCTCGCCGTCGAGACCCTCGACCGCGCGATCGCCCTCGACCCGCAGAACGTCGAGCTGTGGTTCGGGCGCGGCGCGAGCAAGCAGCTCCTGGAGCGCTACGCGGAGGCGATCCTCGACTACGACCGCGCCCTCGCCCTCGACGCAAACCTCCCGCGGGCCTACTACCAGCGCGCCGCCTGCAAGGCCAGCCTCGGCCGCGCCCGGGAGGCCCTCCCCGACTTCGACCGCTCGTTGGAGCTCGACCCGGACGACGTGACCGTGAGCTACAGCCGCGCGCGAGCCCGCGCTCGAGTCGGCGACCACACCGGCGCGCTCGCCGACTTCGGCCGAGTGCTGGCGATCCAGCCCCGGCACGCTGGGGCCTGGAACGGGCGTGGCTCGAGCTGCCTCAGGCTGCAGCGCTATGCGGACGCCCTCGAAGCGCTGAATCGCGCGATCGCGCTGGACCCGACGGAGGCGGTGGCCTACCTCAACCGCGGCGTGGCCTGCATGCACCTCGACGACTACCCGGCGGCGCTGGCAGACTTCGAGTCTGCGTTGGCGCGTGACCCGCGCAGCGCCGGCGCGCAGCTCAACCGCGGAGTCGCGCTGATCGAGCTCGGGCGCTACGCCGAGGCGATCGGGGCCCTCGACCAGGCCCTCGCGGGGGAGCTGACGCCGGAGACCCGCCAGGAGGCCGAGGCCAAGCGCGCGAAGGCGGTCGCCCTGCAGCGCGGGGAGTGAGGCCCGACTACCCTCGCGACATGCAGGTCGGTCCCTACCGGGTGGTGAGCGAGGTCGCGCGCGGCGGCATGGGGGTGGTTTACCGCGCCCAGGACGCGGCGGGGCAAGCGGTCGCGCTCAAGCTGCTCTTGGCGCAGCGCAGCGGGAGCCCCGCCGCGCGGCGGCGGTTCCAGACCGAGGTCCGCGCGCTCGCCCGTTTGCGGCACCCGCACGTGGTCCCGATCCTCGGCGCCGGCGAGCACGAGGGGGTGCCCTGGCTGGCGCTGGAGTTCGTCGAGGGCCCGACCCTGGAAGAGCGCCTGCGGCGCGGGCCGCTGCCGGTGGCCCAGGCGATCCAGCTGACCCAGGAGCTGGCCCAGGCCTTGACCTACGTCCACGGCTGCGGCGTCGTGCACCGCGACCTCAAGCCCGCCAACGTACTCCTCAGCGGAGGGCGCGCGCGGCTGACCGACTTCGGCCTCGCCCAGGACGACGACTCGTCCTTGAGCCGAATCACCTCGAGCGGCGTCAGCCAGGGGACCCCCGGTTACTGGGCTCCGGAGCAGGCCGAGGGCAAGCTCGTCGCGATCGGGCCGCGGACCGACGTCTACGGGCTGGGCGCCGTGCTCTACGCTTGCCTCACCGGGCGCCCGCCGGTGGAGGCGCGCACCTTGCAGGAGTATCTGCAGGCCGCCGGCGGGCGGGTGCGAGGCCCGGCGAAGCTGCGGCGCGAGGTACCCGGCTGGCTCGACGCGCTCTGCCGGCGCTGCCTCGAGCCCGAGCCTCAGGCGCGGCCGGAGTCCGCCGACGCCGTCGGCCGCGAGCTGCTGCTGGCGGGGGGGCGGATCTCGGTGGCGGGCGGCCGCCCGTGGGGGCCGCTGGTCGTGGCGGGGGGGGTCTGCGCGCTCGCGCTGGGTGGTGTGGGGTTCGCGCTGTGGAGCGCCGGCGAGGCGGGGAGCGGCTCCGGCAACTCCGGTGACGTGGCGGCGGTGGCCAGCCCCAGCGAGGACCCGGCTCCGCCGGTCGAGCGAGCAGAGCTGGACCCGGCTCTGGACGGGGCCAGCCTGGCCGAGCTGATGGCCGCGGCGGAGACGGCCGCCCGCGGCGGGCGCCTGGAGCAGGCGCGCGCGATCTACCTCCGGGCCCTCGAGCTCGACCCGCGAGCGGTGGACGCCTGGGCGCTGCGCGGCGCAGTCGAGCTGAACCTGAAGCGGTACGACGAGGCGGAGGTCAGCCTGGCGTGCGCGCTGAAGCTCGACCGCGATCACGTGCTGAGCAACTTCTATTGGGGGGTGCTGCTGCAGCGGACCGGGCGCTCGGAGGACTCGCTGCGGGTGTTCGGGCGTGTGCTCGAGCTCGACCCCGACGACCTCCAGACCCACTACGCGCGAGGCGAGAGCCTGCGCTTGCTGGGTCGCTTCGAGGAGGCGCTGGCCGAGTTCGATTGGGTGCTGGCGCGGTCGCCCCGACACCACAAGGCGCTGTTCTCGCGCGCGGAGTGCAAGTCGTTCCTCGGGCGAGCGCGCGAGGCGATCGCCGACCTCGACCGGGTGCTGGCGCTCGCCCCGGGATACGTCGAGGCCTACTCCCGCCGCGCCGAGTGCTGCGCCGAGCTGGGCGAGCACGAGCAGGCCGTGCGCGACTACGACCGCGTGCTCGCCGCCGAACCCGACGACCCCTATGCCTGGCACAACCGCGGGGTGAGCCGGGAGCGGCTGGGGCGGCTGGCCGAGGCGCTGGCCGACTACACCCGCGCGCTCGAGCTGGGCTTGGCGTCGGCCGACTGCTTCCACAACCGCGCTCGCTGCCTGGGTCAGCTGGGACGACACGAGGAGGCGCTGCTCGACTTCGGCCGCTCGTTGGCCCTCGACCCCGCGGCGGGCCTGGTGTGGGCCAACCGCGGAATCTCGCTCGGCAAGCTCGGGCGCCACGCCGAAGCGCTGGCTGACTTCACCCGGGCCACCGAGCTGGAGCCACGCGACGCCATGCACTGGCGCAACCGGGGGCGAAGCCTGCTGCTCCTCGAGCGCTTCGAGGAGGCCGAGGGCTGCTTGACCCGCGCGCTGGACCTGAGGCAGACCGATCCGGAGACGCTGCGGGAGCGGAGCCTCGTGCGCTTCAAGCTCGAGCGCTGGCGCGACGCGCTCGCGGACCTCGATCGGTTGATCCGTCTGGCGCCAAACGACGGCGCGGCCTGGAGCAACCGCGGGCGCTGCTACGCTGCGCTCGGCGATCCCTTGAGCGCCTTCGCCAACTTCGACCGCGCGCTGGAGCTCGAGCTCCCCCCGGAGGCCGCAGCCACGGTGCGCCGCCTGCGCGACCAAGCGCAGCGATCGCTACGCGAGCAGGCCCAGCGGAGGGCCCGGTGAGCGGCGGGTTCGTCGCGCAGCCGCCGCGGGAGCTGGGCGGCTACCGGCTGGAGGGGCTCCTCGGCCGCGGGGGCATGGGCGCGGTCTACGCGGCCACGCACCTCGCCAGCGGCGCCCCGGCCGCGCTCAAGCTGACCCAGCTGCGCGAGCCGCGCCAGCGCGCGCGCTTCCTCCGCGAGCAGCAGGTGCTCGAGCGCGCGCAGGTGACGGGGGTGGTGCGGATCCTCGGCAGCGGGGAAGCGGGGCCGTATCAGTTCGTGGCCATGGAGCGGCTGCGGGGGCAGACCCTCGAGCAGCGCCTGGAGGAGGGACCGCTCCCCCCCGCGGAGGCGCGGGCGTTGGCGGGCGAGCTCGCCGGGACCCTCGCCGCTTGCCACGCGCGCGGGATCCTGCACCGCGACCTCAAGCCGGCCAACGTGTTCCTCACCGCTGCTGGCCCCAAGCTGATCGACTTCGGCCTCGGCTTCGACGCGGGGCTCGCGGAGTCGCGGCTGACCCAGACCGGTGCGTTCCTCGGGACCCCCGGGTTCTGGGCACCGGAGCAGGCCAGCGGACGCACCGGGGAGACCGGGGCGGGCGTGGACGTCTACGGGCTGGGGGCCGTGCTCTACGCCTGCTTGACCCAGGCGCCCCCCCACGCGGGGAAGACGCTCCAGGAGCTGATGGGCGCGGTCTCCCGTCAGCCGCCCCCGCCCTCGAGCCTGAACCCGGCCGTGCCGCGGGCGCTGGACCGTGTGTGCGCGCGCTGCCTGGCCCCCGACCCCCGCGAGCGCTACGGGAGCATGCAGGCGCTGTGCGACGACCTGCGGACGCCGCGAGCGCTGGCGGGCGCGGGTCCTCGAGCAGGTCGCGGGTGGTGGTTGGGGCTGGGGGCGCTGGGGGTCGTGGCCCTGGGGCTGGGCGGCGTGGTGTGGGCGCTGGGAGACGCGCCGCCGACTGCCGACGAGGTGGACGTCGACGGCCCCGGGATCGCCCCTCCCGAAGTCGAGCAGGAGGAGGTCGAGCAGGAGGAGGTCGAGCAGGAGGTCGCCCCGCCCGAGGTCGAGCAGGAGGACGTCGAGCGCCTGATCGAGGAGGCCCAGCGGTTGGCGAGGGCGGGCGAGCTCGAGGGAGCGCTGGCGCGGGTCGACCGCGCGCTGGAGACGAACGCCGCGCACCCGCCCAGCTGGAGCGCTCGGGGCGCGGTCCTCTCCTTGCTCGACCGGAGGGAGGAGGCGGTGCACGCCATGCGGCGCGCGGCGGAGCTCGAGCCGCGAGACGGCGCGCTCCAGGTCAACTTCATCATGGCGCTCGAAGCTCAGCGGCAGTTCCGCGACGCGCTCCAGGCGTGCGACCGCGCGCTCGAAGCGAACCCGGAGCTGGGGGCGATCTACGCGCGCCGCGCCGCGCTGCACAGCCTGTTCGGAGATCACGCCGAGGCCCTGGCCGACGCCACCCGGGCCCTCGAGCTCGAGGGCGAGTCGCACCAGCTCCTGCGCTCGCGCGGCCTGGCGTTGGTCAAGCTGAAGCGCTACGCCGAGGCGCTGCGCGACGCCGACCGCGCGCTGCAGCTCGAGCCCGGGGGAGCCTCGGCGCTGGGGCTCCGCGCAGAGGCGCTGCTCGCCCTCGAGCGCAACACCGAGGCGATCGACGCCTGTAGCGCGGCCTTGCGCGCGGGAGCCGGGCTCTCCCGCGAGTGGGCGCTCCAGGTCCAGGCCATGCGCGGGCAGGCGCTCTTCCGCCTGGGCCGCTTTCGGGAGGCGGTCGCCGACTTCGATCCCTTCCTCCAGCAGTTTCCCGACTCCTCCTTGTATCGCCGCCTGCGGGGGGTGTCCCACTTCAACCTCCGGCGGCTGAAGGAAGGGGCGGCCGACCTCGAGCGCTGTATCCAGCTCGACCCCGACGACCTCGAGGCCCGCCTACGCCTGGCCGCGGCGTACGCCTACCTGGATCGGGCGCAGGAGGCTCTGCAGCTGTGCGATTCGGTGCTCGCGCGCGAGCCGGACTCCCCCGGCGCCTACGCCACGAAGGCCGTGGCCTACGCGGCCCTCGACCGCTACGACGACGCCGCGGCGGCCTACGGCGAGGCGATCCGCGTGGCCCCCGACGTCGCCGACTTCTACGCCCAGCGCGCCCGCTGCCGGATCGAGCTCGGGCGGCATGCGGACGCGGTCGTCGACTTCGACCGCACCCTCGAGCTGGGGATCCCCGGCGGGCGCGAAGCGGCGGTCCGCGAGGAGCGCGCCGAGGCGGCCCGGCGCGCGGCCGAGTAGCTGAAGTCCGCGCCCGGCGAGTGATTACACCGCACTGCGTCAAAAAGGACTGGATGCCCGGGAGGATGGGTTCGTAGGCTGGGCGGCGAGCGCGTTGCGACTGCGAGGAGGCAGGTCGCCTACCCATGGGACTCAAGACGATCGAGCGCATGCAGGGGCTGCCCCGGACGCGCGTCCGGCGGGTCGGCGGTCGCGCTGCTCCCCGCGCCCTGAGCGGGTTCACCCGCGCCGCGATCGCGGCGCTGAGCGTGGGCTTGATCCTGGCCGTGCTCCGCGGGTGGGGAACCACGCGCCTGATCGAGCTGGGGTTCGGGGTCTCGCTGTTCGCGGCGCTGGGCCTGCTCGCGGCGGCCTGGGCGGGCCAGCCGCGGGTGATTCCCGGGCGCAGCTCGCCGTTGGGCGTGGCCTGCGGCGTGGCGGTCGTGCTCCTCGGCGTGCTCGAGTTCGGCTCGTGGGGCGTCGCCGCCTTCACCGGTGACCCCAGCTACGAAGCCAGCCCCTCCTTCGGGATCTACCACGGCTGCACCGGCGAGAGCATGTTCGGTGGCGAACACGCCGCCGAGCCGTCCCAGCGCTATCTTTGACGCGGGGGGGCCCTTGAGTCCCCCTCGTTTTCGCTGGACAGTGTCCGAGGAACGCCCTAAAACGTGCCCACGTAGGGACCGACCGGTCCCCAAGCACGAACGGGAGAGTTGAACATGCTGTTTCTGACCGAGCTTCGTCCGCCCCACGTCGCCCCCAGCGCCGCCCCGGCTCAGCCGGCCGCCGCGGAGCCGCGCGCGATCAACCCCGCCGGCGCCAGCGAGCACAAGCCGGCGCTGAGCTTCGTCGAGGCCCCCGACGCCTGGTGGCTGACGATCGAGGTTCCCGGGCAAACCGCCGACGACCTCGAGATCACCCTCAAGGACGATCACCTGACCGTCCGCGGCGAGAAGCGCCTGCCCCAGGCCGAGGGCCTCGTCTGGCACCACAACGAGCGCGCCCAGGGCGCCTTCGAGCGGATCCTCAAGCTGCCCTCGGGGATCGACCTCGAGCGGATCGAGGCCGAGACCAAGCACGGGCTGCTGACGGTGCGTCTGGCCAAGGCCGCCGCAGCCGTGCCCCAGCGGATCGAGATCCTCGCCCGCTAATCGGCGTCTCGCGAGCACCCGACCGGCCCCGCCTCGGCGGGGCCGTTTCGTTTGGTTGGTGAGCGGCCGCAGGCCCGTTCACGGCTGCGCTCGCGAGGATCGGGGATTCTCCCCGGGCAGCACTGCACGCGGCAGGGATTCCGTGTAGGTTGCCCAGTGAGAGGTGGGTCGCCGTGCATCGCGAAGAGCTGCGTTTCATAAACAACCTGTCGATCCTCCTGGACATCGGCCGCCCGCTGCTGCAGAGCTTTCGTTGCATGCAGTCGGCGACCGAAGACGAGAATTGCCGGGCCGCATACGCGGCCATGATCGAGGCCACCTCGGCGGGCAACGACTTCACCACCGTCCTCGGCGACTACCCCTCGCTCTGCTCGCGCAGCACCCTGGCTCTCCTGCAGGCCGGGCGCCGCACGAGTTGCCTGGGCGTGCTCTTGCCCAAGCTGGCCCGGCTCGTGCGCTCCACCGTCGAGGGGCACTGGGAGCCCCGGCGGCGCTTCTTCGAGACCTGGGCGCTGATGGTCGAGTCCGGGATCCCCCTCGAAGAAGGCCTCACCGAGCTGAACCACGACTTCCGCCAGGGTCCCCTGGGCGAGGTCGCCAAGGGCCTGCGCAAGACGCTCAGCGAAGGCGGGACCCTCGCCATCGGCGCCAAGCAGTTCCCCGAGTGCTTCGACGCCGTGTGTATCGATCTCCTCGAATACGGCCAGTCTCGCGACCTGGCCCGCGCCCTCCGCGCGATCATGAGGTTGATCTGAGCCGCGAGGCCTCGACCGCGGGAGGGCTCGGCCCCGCGCTCGTGGCGTTGGGGCTGGTGTGCATGGGCGGCGCGGCCGCCCAGAGCCCGCGCCAGCTCGGCGACGCCCTGCGCGAGACCCTCACCGCCCTCGAGCCGGACGTCGGCGGCCAGGTGCGCACACCGGTGCTGCTCGGCGGGCGCCGGGTGGGCACCCTGACCTTGCGCACCGACCTCGTCGAGCGCGAGGGTCAGCCGATCTACCGCATCAACGACCGCTTCAGCGTCGACCTCGAGCGCAGCGGGAGCGCGTCCATGACCCTCCGCGCGGACCTCCTGCCCGACCTCAGCGCGCTGGAGCTGAGCCTCGAGACCGAGGAGCCGCGCGGCGGCGACACGATCTCGCGCCAGCGGGTGACCCTCACCCGCACGGAGGCGGGCTGGGTGCGCACCGTCGTCCGCGGCTCGGCCGCGCCGCAGACGAGCGAGCTGAGCAAGGACGACGTCCCGCACTCGACCCTCTGGCTGAGCCCGCCCCTGGGCGTCGGCGAGCGCCTCGAGCGCATGGCCAAGGCGTCCCTCGGAGCGCGGCTCTCGACCGGCGGCCAGGACGTCGAGACCGGGCAGCCGGCCTCGTGGAGGATCTCGGTCGAGGACCGTCGCTTCCGCAACGGCGCCGAAGAGCTGCAGATCTCGCGCTCGGAGGGCGCCGCGCTGTTGACCGCCTGGCGGGGACCGCGCGGCGAGCTCAGCAGCCTCGACCTCGGCCAGCGACTGGCCGCCGGCGCCGGGTTGCCCTCGGGCGGAGACTCGCCGCGAGCGCGGGTCGTGCTCTTCTTGCGGGCGGCGGTCGCCGGGGACGCCGACGGCGCGACGAGCTGCGTGGACCTCGACGCCCTCTACCAGCAGGCCGGGGGCGATCCCGCGGACAGCGCGGTGCGCGCAGCCTTCGCCGAGGTCTACGCCGAGGAGCTGCTCGACGCCGACGTGTGGCGCACCCGAGGCTGGATCGGCCCGGCGGGGGTCCGGGGGGACGACCTGCAAGAGTCGATCGGAGGGGACGTCGCCGAGGTGTGGGTGACGGCGAAGCCGAAGCTGCGCTTTGCCCTCGCCAAGCGCGGCGCCGGCTGGGTCGTGGTGGGGTTGCCTCGCTAGCGGGCGTAGGTGACCGACGAGCAACGCAGCCAGGGACGACGAAGACCGGCGTGGCGACCGCTCAGAATCGTGAACGCCCGCTTAGCTCAGGTGTTCGGCTGCGACGGAGGGCGCGGGGGCTCGCTGAAGCCGCTGGCGGTTTAGACTGTGCGCGAGCTGGAGGTTGGCGGTGAGTGAAGGCGGGGCGAAGCCCGAGGAGACGGAGGGGGAGGCCTCCGCCGAGCAGCCCGACACGCCTGAGGCCGCGGGCCAAGCGGCCGCAGACGCCGAGCAGCCCCGCGCCGACGCCGCTCCTGCCGACGGGACCGACGCCGAGCAGCCCGCGGCGCCTGCCGAGCAGCCCGGAGCCGAGCAACCCGCTGCTGCCGACGCGCCCGCTGCCGAGCAACCCGCTGCCGACACGCCCGCCGCCGAGCAACCCGCCGCCGACGCGCCTGGTCCAGCCGCCGCCGCCGCGCCCGAGGTGGTGCGGCTCGACGAGGAGGCGGGGATCGACGAGTCGTGGTTCGCGAACTTCGCCGACTGGGTCAAGACGCACCCCATGCTGGCCCTGGTCATGTTCCTCCTGATCTTCGTCGGGCCGTTCGTGGTCAACGTGTGGCACCAGAACCGGGTGCGGGCTCAGCTGCACATGGCCCTCGACGCCTGGCAGGGGGAGCTGCTCGAGGCCGGGTTGCCGATCCCCTACGTTCCGCCCAAGGACCTGCCGTTGCCCTCGGGCTTTCCGCAGGCTCCCGACGAGCTGTTCGAGTGGGCGGGGTTCCTCGAGCGCAAGCAGACCCTCTCCGCGTGGCGGGTGCGCCTGGGGGGGGCGGCGCCCGACATGCCGACCGGCCAGGACCCCTGGGCGGCGGCGGTGCGGGTGTGCCTCAGGCTGCACCGCGCCGAGGCCAAGGGGGACGCCGAGCTCGACGGGCTCGAGACCGACCTCGCGCTGAGCCCGGCCGAGGTGCGCCCCGTGCTCGAGCTGACGCGGAGCCTGGTCCGCGGGGAGCGCGGCGTCCTCGGCCGGGTGCGGGAGCTGCTGAGCGATCCGCCTCCGGGCTGCCAGCGCCCGCTGCGCGCGCTGCTGTTCGAGGCCGAGCGGCGCCAGATCGAGCGGACCCTCAGCGGACGCCCGCCGCCGAAGAAGGAGGTGCAGACCTTGCTCCGCCTGGCGCGCTCGCCGAGCCAACCCTCGCCCCTGCCCGAGGCCCTCGAGCGCGCGAGCGAGGAGGCGCTGCGCGGGGTGCTGACGCCGGGCGACGGCGACCTGGAGCGCGCGGAGGCGCTGATCGAGGCGTTCGCGATCCTGCGGGCCAAGCCGGCGGGCGCGCGCCTGGGCCAGGCCTGGGACTGGACCCGAGCCGGGGTCGCCGACGTGCTCGCCGCTCACTGGGCCGACCCTCAGCGTCCGCTGGGCCCGGGGCTCGAGCTGCTCGACCGGCTGCGCCAGGCCGACCCCGAGGCGGACGTCCCGCTGACGGCCCTCGCCGGCTGGCGCGACCAGCTGCAGAGCGTGGTCAACGACCCGCGGCGGCTGGGGCACCTGGTGCGCAAGCTGCTCGAGCTCGGCTACCTCCCCCGGACCCTCGAGGCGGTGCTGCTCGACGCCGAGGTCCCCGCCGGAGACACACCGGGGCTGGCGCTGTTCCGCGCGCTGCGAGCGAGCGCGGCCTTCGCGCGCGGCAGCGCCGACCCGCCCGACCCCGCGCTGTGGAAGGGGGTGGAGTCGGCCCTCGCCGGCCGCGACGACCCGATCGCGCGGCGGATCCTCGCCCAGCGCGCGTTCTGGGGCGCCGTCGAGGAGCGCTTGATCACCAAGGAGGGCGAGGCCTGGATCGCCCGCGCGCGGGCGCTGGGCTACCAACCCAGCTACCGCCTGCTCGCCGAGGAGAGCCACGCGCTGGAGGGGGCCGCGCAGCAGAAGGCCCTCGAGGAAGCGCTGAAGGACCTCCAGGCCACCGGCGAGCTGCCCGAGGCGCGCCTGAGCCTCGACCCCGCGCGGGCGCGCGCCCTCGAGGCCCAGGGCCGCCCCACCAGCCGCGACGCCGCGGCGGTCGAGCGCTCGCGCCTGCTCGCCCTGCGCGGGCTGCACGCGCTGGAGGCGGGGCAGGACGCCCAGGCCCAGGCCAGCGCGGCCGAGGCGCTCAGCGCGGCGCGCACCGCCCTGGCCTACGAGCTCATGGCCCGCGCCGAGCTGAAGCGCGGGCGGATCCCGCAGGCGTTCCAGGCGGTGCGCAACGGGCTGAACGCGGCGCCGACCCCGCGCGAACGCGCGCGGCTGGAGACGCTGCAGAAGGCCATGGGCCCGCGCTAGGGTCCCCACACCCGCAGCGTCGCGTCGTAGGAGGTGCTGAGCAGGCGCCCGTCGGCGAGGGCCAGCAGCGAGGTCACGAAGTCCTCGTGGCCGTGCTCGGCGAGCGGCTCCCCCGTCGTCGTCCACACGCGCACCCGGTCGTCCTCGCCGCCGCTGGCGAAGCGGCCGCCCGGCAGGCCGGTCAACGCCCGCACGGCGCCGGCGTGCCGGGCGAGGGGCGCGTCGCTCCCCAGCCGCAGGACCTCGCCGGCGGCGGTGCCGAGGAGCACGCCACGCCGGATGCGCGCGAGGGCGCGCACCGGCGAGCCGCAGCGCTGCACGACCTCGCCGCGCCCCCCCCGCCAGCGACGCACGCTGCCGTCCTCCCCCGCCGAGAGCAGCGCCCCGTCGTCGGCGAGCAGGCTCCACACCCAGCCCGTGTGTCCGCGAAGCACGGTCTCCAGCTGCCCGTCGGCGTCGCGGAGTTGGATCCCGCCGGCGCCGTCGCCCGCCGCGACGCGTCCGCCGGGGAGCGCGGCCAGGCAGAGCGCGGCGGCGCCGCCCGGGAGCGGCGGGAGCTCCTCCAGCGGTCCATCCGCCAAGCGCCAGCGGTGGAGTGTGCCCTCGCGGGTGCCGCCCCAGAGCGTGCCCGCCTGCGCCAGGAGGCAGGTCACCGAGCCAGGCCCCGCAGGAAGCACCTGCGCGCAGGCGAGCTCGCTGGCCCCGACGCGCCACACCCGCACCGTGCCGTCCCGCGCGCCGCTGGCCACGCGCCCGTCTCCGAGGTCGACCGCCTGCCACACGTAGCCCGTGTGCCCGGCGGGCACCTCGGCCTCGACGGCGTCCACCCGCTCGTAGAGCACGTCGCTGCGGAGCACGTACTTCGTCCCGCCGTGGACGGCCTCGCCCTCGTGCCACACGTCGTGACCGAACACGACCAGCGCGCCGACCTCGGGGCGGACCACCGCCAGCGGCGGGGCGCTGGCGTCGCGGCTGGCGAAGTAGCGGGTCGCGCCGCCGGTGAACCCGGCGGCGTCGTTGAGGTAGACCATGAAGGTCAGCAGCGAGCGCACCGTGGGCGAGCGCACGTAGGCCCCGTCGCGGTGGATCGCGAAGCGCTGCCCGCCGCGGTAGCGGCAGCAGCGGAAGCGTTCGTTGAGGCCGACCAGCCGCCAACGCCAGCCGTCGCGCTCGACGGTCGCGGGCAGCTGCGCCCGCATGCGCGCGAAGAGCGTCGCGGCCAGCTGCGGGTCGTCGAACACCAGCCGGTCGTTGTCGCGGTAGGAGGCGGGGTAGCGCGCGCCGGTGGGCTGGTAGCCGAGGGACTCGGTGCGCTGGATCCAGGCGGCGCAGGCCTCGGGCGAGAACGCGCCGCGGGTCACCGTGCACAGCCCCTGGGGAGACTCGAGGAGCACGTCGGGCATGAGGCCGTCCTTTTTTAGTTGGTTGCCTAACCAATAAAAGAGTAACCTCGAATCCAGATCGCGCAAGGGGATCGCATGGGACGACCGTCGAACACCGAGCAGCGCCGGGCCGATATCCTCGAAGCCATGCTCGAGGTGGTCGCCCGCGAGGGCTACCGCGGCGCGACCGTCGCGGCGGTGGCGCAGGAGGCGGGCCTGAACCCGGGCCTGCTGCACTACCACTTCAAGAAGAAGCTCGAGATCGTGGTCGCGCTCCTCGAGCGCCTGGCGGCGGCGGTCGAGGCGCGCGCCGAGCGCAAGCTGCGCCGGGCTGGGGACGACCCTCAGGCGCGGCTGTTGGCCTACGTCGACGCCCACGTGGCCCTGGGCAAGGGCGCCGACCCGCGGGGGGTGGCGGCCTGGGTCGCGATCGGGGCCGAGGCCGTGCGTGAGCCCGAGGTGGCGGCGGTGTTCCAGGCCGCGGTCGAGGAGCGCCTGGCGCGGCTCGAGGCCCACTTCGCCGCGGTGCGCGCCGCCCGCGGCGAACGTCGCGCCGGCAGCCGGAGCGACGCCGCGGCAACCCTGGCCGCGATCGAGGGCGCCTACAGGTTGTCCGCGGCGGCCCCCGACGCGCTGCCCAAGGGCTTCGCCGCTCCCGCCCTGCGGCGCATGGTGCTGGGGCTGCTGGGCGAGGCCTGAGCCGGACTCAGCCGGCGAGGCTGGCCGCGGCCGCGCGGCCGGCGGCGTAGCCGCTGGACCAGGCCCACTGGAAGTTGAACCCGCCCAGGCGTCCGGTGACGTTCACGACCTCGCCGCACACGAACAGCCCCGGGGCGAGCTTGCTCTCCAGGGTGCTCTTGCCCAGCTCGGCGAGCAGGACCCCGCCCCCGGTGACCTCGGCCTTGGCGTAGCCGGCGACCCCCGTGAGCTGGAGATCGGCCTGGGTCAGCGCGAGGTAGACCCGGCGCCAGTGCTGGCTGTTGAGCTGCTTGAGCGGGAGGGTGGGGTCGACGTCGTGGGCCTGGAGCAGCGCCGTGACCAGCGACTTGGGCACGCGGGCGGCGAGGGCGTTGCCGACGCCGGCGGCGCGGTTTTGGAGCAGCGGGGCGGTGGCCGCGGTCCAGGCCTCCTGGGTCGGCGGGCGCGGACAGTCGGCGGCGGGGAGGGACGCGCCGGGGGGCTTGGCGAGCTCGAGGTAAGGGCCCCAGGGGCCGTCGGGTTGGCGCAGCGACCAGAAGTCGCCGCGCAGGGTGAGCGCGGCGTCGGCGCGGGCGCTGAGCCCGCTGACGTCGAGGGCGGCGGGCCCCGAGGCGCCGTGGTGCGTGATCAGGAGGCTGCCGCCGGCGCGGGCGGTGGGCTTGTGCTTGCGTCCGCTGAGCTGCTCGGGCTGGGCGTCGGCGGCGGCGAGGGTCAGCACCGTCGGCGTCGTGAGCCCGGCGAGGGCGTGCACGGGGCTAGCGTCGGCGAACAGCACCGGGGTCAGCGCGGGCACCGGCTGGCGGACCGCGTGCCCGAGGGCGGCGAGGATCTGGAAGCCCGCGCCCCGCGAGCCGGTCTTGGGCAGGCTCTTGCCGCCAGTAGCGAGGATCACGCGCCGCGCGCTCCAGTTGTGGCCGTGGGCCAGGCGCACCGTCCAAGGCGCGTCGGGTGCGGTGGGCGGGTCGAGGCCCTCGACCTCGGCTGGGGCGACGAGGGGAATCTCCGCAGCCACGAGCCCGTCGAGCAGCACGTGGAGCACGTCCTGGGCCCGGTCCGAGCGAGGGAAGAGCTTGCCCAGGGGCTCGCTGTAGAGCGGACAGCCCGCCGACTCGAACAAGCGCTGCGCGGCGGCGCTGGGGAACCCGCGCAGCAGGCCCTTGAGCTGGCGGGGGACGTCGGTGTCGTAGTCGCGCTCGCTGACCCGGGCGTTGGTCACGTTGCAGCGCCCGCCGCCCGAGACGAGGATCTTCAGCCCTAGCCGCGGCTCGTTGGTCAGGAGCACGACCGTGGGGGCACCAGGTGGAGGCGCGCGCAGCGCGCCGTCTGGGGCCACGGCGCCGCGGGCGCTGAGCGCGGCCAGCAGCCCCGCGGCGCCGGCGCCGACCACGACCACGTCCGCCTCGCGCGGGGTGAGGTCGGGGAGGACCGGGATCCGGGGGCGCTTGCTCACGCGAGGGTGGACCCCGCCCTACTGGGCCATGTCGGCGTAGCGCGCGAACACGCGCTGGGCCTCCTCGGCGCTCAGCGGGCGATCGGCCCGGGCGGCGGCGGCGACCTGCTCGGGCGAGCGCTGGCCGAGGAGCACGCAGCCGGTGGGGGTCTCCGCGAGCAGTGCGCCGAGCAGCGCGTTGAGCACGGGCTGCGGGTCGCTGGCGAACTCCTCGCGGAGCCAGGCGGCGTGGCTGCGCAGCCGGGCGAGGGCCTCGGCGTCCTGGAACAGGTCCACGTTCTGGCGGAAGTCGCCGTCGGGGAAGGCCTCGGGGCCCTCGTATTTGCCGAGCAACGCGCCGTGGCGGATCGGCGAGAAGAAGCACACCCCCGCGTCGTGCGCCTCGATCCACGCCTCGAGCCCCGAGCTGGCGTAGGTGTCGTGGATCACGTTGCGGTAGGGCTGGACCACGTCGGGGTCGACGCGGTCGATCACGCGCACGATCTTCTCGTCGGCCCAATCCGAGAGCCCGATCCAGCGGATCTTGCCCGCGGCCTTCAGCTCCTGGAGCACCTCCAGCGCCGGCTCGAGGTCCTGGTCGTCGGGGCCGAAGTCGCAGTGGTGCAGGTAGTAGAGGTCGATCGCCTCGGTCTTCAGGTTCTGCAGCGAGCGCTCGCAGCGCGCGCGGATCAGGTCGGGGTGATAGAAGCGCGGGTGCTCGCCCGGGTCCCAGCCGACCTTGGTCGCGAGGAAGATCTCGTCGCGGGGGACGTCGCCCCACATGCCACCCAGCAACGCCTCGGAGCGGCCGTTGCCGTAGACGTC
>Ga0070726_10001602_pt1 | contig 22427 bp, 21 predicted proteins | sample tdAd471_FD_67275 | JGI IMG/M metagenome (GOLD analysis project Ga0070726, IMG submission 67275) | Marine sediment microbial communities from the Atlantic coast under amendment with organic carbon and nitrate - tdAd47.1 | ecosystem: Environmental > Aquatic > Marine > Coastal > Sediment | place... | reverse complement strand
ACGCCCTCCTGGGACATGAGGTTGGCTCCGAGCAGTCGATAAGCGTACTCGTGTGAGCCCTCGTGGAAGAGGTACAGGTCGTCACTGTCAAGACTGGAACCGAATCGATAGGGATCGTCGATGATCAGGCTGGCAAGGGGATAATTGACCTTGAGGCGATAAGCCACCAGTTCGGAATAATGTATCGATCCTTCAAAAAAGCCGTCATCGTGCAGTCGTTTCAGTTTTCCCAGGTGAGTCTCGCTGTCCGTAGCGAGGATCTCGATGGTTTCTGCGCCAGGAAGGAATGCCCTGATGACTTTCCAATCGACGCCTTCAATGGTGTGCATGCCGAGAATAGAAAACGGATCATTGTGCGTTCCGGATACAATGGCATTGATTTTGGCGTCATCGAGCAGGTGGGTTTCGCTGTTCATCCGCTTACTCTCGCCGATACGAATTCGCTAAGCATGTTTTTACGCTCGGGGCTGTCAAAGAGCTGTTCAACGGTCACCGGCAGTTTTCGCTGCCAGTTGGGGTACTCCTTGCTGGTGCCCGGTATATTAATGGGTTTTTCCACGAGACACAGGTCCTCCGGCTGTAGTGACACAAGCTGGGATGCGCTGCCGGCATTGGCCTGCAGAATGGCCGTGCAGAGGGCGGCGTCGAAGCGGCGGTGTATGTTGAAGTCCTGCCAGTTTTCAGGAAGCAGGTCTAACTCATTGAGCAGGTGCAGGGTCTGTATCAGATCAGACTCCCTTGCGCTTATAGCCGAGTTCAGTTCATCCGGACTTTCGAACAGGCCAATTTCCGAACGAAGAGCCAGGTCGCTTTTCGACCACCAGGCAGCCAGGGTGGGAACGTCGTGATTGGCCACCATTGCCAGGGACCGGGGGTTCCAGTTCCGGGGGTGGCGAAAGTACACGGCATCGCGTTTCTCGAAATAGAACAGCAGATTGGAAAAGACCGAGGAATCCCACATGAGATGTCTGATTTCCGGTGGCACGATGCCCAGATCCTCGCCGATGACCACGCATTTCTGTCGCAGGCTTTCCAGACGCAGGATGGCGAACAGGTCGTCGGCAGGGTACTTCACGTAGGCACCCTGACCGGTATGACGCCTGGACCCTTCCTGGCCGGGTTCACCCGCGCATGGCTGGCGTTCCGGGCACCACCACAGTCGCATCAGGCTCATGATATGGTCAATGCGCAACGCGCCACAATGGCGCATATTGTCCTGCAGTAATTCGATGAAATGGGCAAAGCCGGTCTGCCTGAGAGCCAGTGGATTCATCGGCGGCAATCCCCAGTTCTGCCCCTGGGGAGCAAACGGGTCAGGTGGTGCGCCAACGCTGGCCAGTTCGCAGAACACCGTCGGATTCAAACAGACCTCGGCGCCATTGCGATCGCTGCCGACGGCTATATCCCGCACCAGTCCTATGGCCATGCCGGCTTGCTGTGCCTCAAGTTGACAGGCCTGCAACTGGGCATCCGCCAGCCACTGCAGGTAGTAGTGAAACCGGGGATCAGCCGCTTCGGGTACCGAAGCCCGGCTTCGCCGGGCCTGAAATTCACCGAATCGAACCAGCACCTCCCCTTTCCGTGACACCCAGTGATTGAATGCCAGGCCCCGGGAGCTGGACTCGTCAAGGTGCTGTACCCGGAACCGGTGGAACATCCTGAGAAGCACCGTGTGCTTCAACCGGCTTACCTTTTCGTAATCAACCAGGTCGGTTTCCCGCAACGTCCGCAGCCGGGACTGAAAGTCAGGCTCGTCGACATGGGCGCGGACTTCATCGCTTTCAATGAAATCTGATTCACTTTCGATATCGATGTAAAGGGGGTTCAGAAAGCGCCGGTCCACCGGGCTGTACGGGCTGCAGTTCTGCGGCGCCAGACTGTCCAGGACATGCAGTGGATTGAGCACGATGAAATCCAGCCCGGCCCCGGCACTGTTGGCCACAAAGGTGCGGAGATCGGTAAAATCACCAATGCCCCAGTTCCGTGATGAGCGCAGCTCATAGAGGTGCAGGGACATACCCGCCAGGCGCCGACCGGCAATCATCCAGTCGGGTTCGTAGCATCGGGCGGGCGCGGCGATGATCAGGAAGTCACGACTTTCACCGGCGTCGAGAGTGAGCCGATGGTAGCCCGCGGGCAGGGCAGGCAGCACAAGTTTGCGGATACTTCCCCAGTCACCGGCGGTTTCGAAACGCGCCACCTGGTCCAGCTGATCAGGTACGAAGGAACCCGCCAGGCGTTCCCCGGGCTCGGTGATCATGGACCAGGTGAAGCTGCATTGCAGCTCATGGCGTAACAGGGAGAGATTGAGCGTGGTTCCGGTGTTGCAGGGCACCACGGTGGCTGCCGGCAGCCAGTGTCCCCGGGCCTGTTCCTGACAGTCGTTCAGAATCCTGTGCACGTCACTGTCGGCATGGAGTTCAACGCCCATCAGCCCCAGAACCGCGAGGCGATCACCGTGCGGTATTTCCTGTTGCTCACCGGCATAGTTGATAAAGTCGGGTATGATGCCGTGCAGTTCCAGCAGCGCCTGCACGTCCGGGCTGTCCGGCAATACCGGTGATAAAGGTCCGGTTTCAGTCATACTGACCATGCCTCCCGGGTGGCCTGGGCACGGGCCAGGCTGGCAGCTCCCAGCAACCCTGGCTGGGGCGTCAGCACGCGGGCCACCGGGATCTGTCGGCAATAGTCGCGGTAGCGTCCCTTGTTGTCGAAATGTTCAAGGAAAGTCATGGCATCGAATTGTGACTGCAGGCTCTGCTGTACTCCTCCGGAAAGATAAACTCCACCCTTGGCGGCGAACGCCAGGGCCAGATCCCCGCATACACTGCCGAACACCTGGGTGAACAGATCGATGGCCGACTGGCAACGCTGGTGGCCTGCAGCTGCCTTCTCGGTAATCTGTTGCGGCGCCAGGTTGTCTTCCTCGCCTTCCAGCTGGGCCAGCGCGCCATAGATGTTTGCAAGGCCCGGGCCAGAAACCAGCCGTTCTGCCGACACCCGGGGGAACCGCGACCACAGCGTGGCCAGCAGGCGCTGCTGTAACGGCGACTGTGGTGCAAAGCTGATGTGCCCGCCCTCGGATTCAACCACCTGCCCGTCGGGCAGCAGGGCGGCGACGCCAAGCCCGGTTCCCGGACCGATGATCGCCCGATTCCACCCTTCCTGATGGGTCTTCGGGGCCCTCAGCCACTGGATGTCATCGGCCGGCAGGTGGGGAATGGCGTGGGCCTGGGCCGAGAAATCGTTGACGGTAAATACCTGGCAACCGAATTTTTCCGCCAGCTGCGCCGGGGTAACGGACCAGGACAGGTTGACCAGCCACACGGACTCGTTCTGCACGTCACCGGGCAGGGCCAGGCACAGCAGTCGGCAGGAGCAGGTGCGGTGCAACTGCCTGTCCAGCAATCCCAGGTAATGGGACAGCGCCGCTTCCAGATGCGCAAATTGCGCGCATTCGACTACCTCGATGCACTGTAATGACGCGTCCGGGGATGGCAGCATGCCGAAGCGGATATGGGTACCTCCCACGTCCACGATGATGGCGAACAGCTTTTCTGGCGTAGTTTCCATGGTGCAGTGAGGTATCCCGACAACCGATCAGAGTTTTCTCAGGCCAGCTTTCTGTATTTCACGCGGGTAGGCTGGGCTATATCCCCTTGCCGTTTCTTGTAATCTTCCTCGTAATCGGAATAGTTGCCCTCGTGGAAAACCACCTGGCTGTTACCCTCGAAAGCCAGGATATGGGTACAGATCCTGTCCAGAAACCAGCGATCGTGGGAAACGACGATGACGTCGCCGGGAAAATTTAGCAGAGCCTCTTCAAGTGCCCGCAGCGTTTCCACATCCAGGTCGTTGGTGGGCTCGTCCAGGAGCAGCACGTTGCCTCCGCTCTTCAGCAGTTTTGCCAGGTGCAGGCGGTTGCGTTCGCCGCCGGAAAGGTCCTTTACGTGCTTCTGCTGGTCCGATCCTCTGAAATTAAAGCGGCCCACGTAGGCGCGGGAATTGATCTCGTACTTACCAACCTGGATGATGTCCTGGCCGTCGGACACTTCCTGCCACACGGTATTATTGCCATTCAGGCTGTCCCGGCTCTGGTCCACGTAGGCCAGATCGACGGTTTCGCCCATTTCTATGCTGCCGGAATCGGGCTTTTCATCACCTACCAGCATGCGCAGAAAAGTGGTCTTGCCGGCACCGTTACCGCCGATTATCCCCAGTATGCAGCCCTTGGGCATGCTGAAGCTGAGGTCGTCGATCAGGCTGCGATCGCCGAATCCCTTGCCGAGATTGTGGATTTCGATGACCTTGTCACCCAGGCGCTGTCCGGGTGGGATATAAAGTTCCTGGGTCTCGTTACGTTGCTGGAATTCGCGGGAATTCAATTCCTCGAAGCGCGCCAGGCGGGCCTTGCTCTTGGACTGGCGGCCCTTGGGGTTGGTTTTTACCCACTCCAGCTCGGACTTGATGGTCCGGCGGTGGGCATCTTCCTGCTTCTGCTCCATTTCCAGGCGTTTTTCCTTGGCTTCCAGCCACTTGCTGTAATTTCCCTGGTAGGGAATGCCGTGGCCACGATCCAGTTCCAGAATCCAGCCGGCCACGTTGTCCAGAAAATACCGATCGTGGGTAATGGCCACCACGGTGCCGGGAAAGTCATGCAGGAAACGTTCAAGCCAGGCAATGCTTTCGGCATCCAGGTGATTGGTGGGCTCGTCCAGAAGCAGCATGTCGGGAGCCGACAGCAACAGCCGACAAAGTGCCACCCGACGCCGTTCGCCGCCGGACAGCCTGCTTACTTCCGCATCCCAGGGTGGCAGTCGAAGGGCGTCTGCCGCCACTTCCAGCTTACGCTCCACGTCCCACCCGTCTGCCGCGTCGATGGCGTTCTGCAGCTCGCCCTGTTTCGCCAGCAGTTCGTTCATCTCATCGTCACTCATGGGTTCGGCAAAGCGGTCGCTGATGGTATTGAATTCTTCGATCAGCGCCAGCGTTTCCCGCATCCCTTCCTCGACATTGCCGCGCACGTCCCGGTTCTCATCGAGCTCGGGTTCCTGGGGCAGGTAGCCAATCCTGATGCCTGGCTGGGGACGAGCCTCACCATTGAAGTCCTTGTCCACGCCGGCCATGATGCGCAGCAACGTGGATTTACCGGCACCGTTGAGTCCCAGAACGCCGATCTTGGCTCCGGGGAAAAACGACAGGGAGATATCCTTGAGAATTTCCCGCTTGGGTGGCACTACTTTGCCTACCCGGTTCATGGTAAATACGTATTGCGCCATAAGATTCCTGCTTGTTGTCCGTTAGTCCGGGGTCTCAGTGACCCCATGCTGTTCCTGCCACAGGCCGGAATACCGCAATCCTGCTTCGGCATCACTCTGTCGCGGTCGCGTTCGAGCTGACCGGCGGCCCCGGTCTCCGCTGCCTTGTGGCGATACCTTCCGGGACGCGAGCCGGTGCAGACCCGGGACAACCGTGTGGTTGCCTGCGGGCCACGGCTCGCGGCCATGGGTCGATCCTCAACGGGGATAACAGCCTGCTGTGAAAAGGCCGCGTATTATCGCATAAATAAGCGATGTTCGCGCGATTCCGCAAACCGCCCGCCAGCCGTCCGGCCGCACATTTTTGGGATGCCGCCCTGACCATCATCATGTAGAATACGCGCTTTCCCGATTTCCACCCGATACTCACTGCGCAAGCGGAGACCCCCAATGTTTGACAAAGAAATGACTATTGCCGGTTTCGACCCCGAGCTTGACGCGGCAATGAAGGCGGAGATTGTTCGCCAGGAGGAGCACATCGAGTTGATTGCGTCGGAAAACTACGCCAGTCCACGGGTCATGGAAGCCCAGGGCTCGGTACTGACCAACAAGTACGCCGAGGGTTATCCGGGCAAGCGCTATTATGGCGGCTGTGAACACGTGGACGTGGTTGAAGAACTGGCGATTGCACGCGCCAGGGAATTGTTCGGTGCGGATTATGCCAATGTGCAGCCACATTCCGGCTCCCAGGCCAATGCGGCGGTTTACATGGCGCTGATGAAACCCGGCGATACGGTTCTGGGAATGAGCCTGGCCGATGGTGGTCACCTGACTCACGGTGCCAGCGTCAGTTTTTCCGGTCGACTATACAATGCGGTCCAGTATGGCCTGAACCATGAAACCGGTGAAATCGATTATGACCAGGTTGAAGCCCTGGCCGTGGAGCACAAGCCAAGAATGATCATGGCCGGCTTTTCCGCCTACTCCCGGGTGATCGACTGGCAGCGGTTTCGCGACATCGCCGACCAGGTGGGTGCCTATTTCGTCGTCGACATGGCCCACGTCAGCGGACTGATAGCAGCAGGCGTCTACCCCAGCCCGGTACAGATTGCCGATGTCACCACGTCAACGACTCATAAAACGCTGCGCGGACCAAGGGGCGGTATCATTCTTGCCCGGGCCAATCCGGAGCTGGAGAAGAAGCTTAACTTTGCCGTTTTTCCCGAAAGTCAGGGCGGGCCGCTGATGCACGTTATCGCGGCCAAAGCGGTCTGTTTTAAAGAAGCGATGAGTGAAGAGTTCCGCAACTACCAGGCACAGGTGGTCAGAAATGCGCAGGTCATGGCCAGTGGTTTCATGGCACGTGGGTTCGACGTGGTATCCCGGGGAACCGACGACCACCTGTTCCTGTTAAGCCTGATCAGCCAGGACATCACCGGTAAGGATGCTGACGCGGCGCTGGGGCGGGCCAACATTACCGTGAACAAGAATGCTGTGCCCAACGACCCGCGCTCACCTTTTGTAACCAGTGGCTTGCGTATCGGTACGCCGGCAGCCACAACCCGGGGATTTGGCGAGGCTGAATTTAGCGAGCTTACCGACTGGATGTGTGACATCCTTGATGACATTCACGATGAAAGCAGGATTGCCGAAGTAAAGGACAAGGTCAGGCAGCTGTGTACCCGTTTCCCGGTGTATCGCTGAGTACCGGCGTCTCCCGGTCCCGACGATGCCGGATCTTCGGATTGTAAGTAAGCGTAAAGCCGTACAGGCTGGCAGTGTGCGGTCGTTGTCCGTGAGCTGGTTCGGGAGAAACTATTATGCACTGTCCGTTCTGTAATGCTATCGATACGAAGGTTATTGATTCGCGTCTGGTTGCTGAAGGCAATCAGGTTCGTCGTCGGCGTGAATGCCTTACCTGCAATGAAAGATTTACCACGTACGAAACTGCTGAGCTGGTAATGCCGAGGATCATCAAGCAGAATGGCGAGCGAGAACCATTCGACGAGGAAAAGCTTCATTCCGGCCTGCTGAAAGCGCTTGAAAAAAGACCGGTCAGTATAGAAAGCGTAGACGAGGCGATCAATCGTATCAAAAATGTGCTTCGTGCAACTGGAGAGCGTGAAATCCAATCCCGGTCTGTTGGGGAAGAAGTGATGCGGGAGTTGCGCAGCCTGGATGAAGTTGCTTATGTGCGATTTGCATCGGTCTACAAGAGTTTTAAATCCCTTGACGAATTTACCCGGGAAATCGATGAGCTAACGCGGGAAAGCCTCGAAAAGAACAAGTCAAGCTGACCGGTGCCGGACGACTCCATGTTTCAACCAACTACTTTTTATCTCGGTTAGACCTGTTTTGCGAACTGTTGAATCTGCCAGCCTCGGAATCGACGAAATCGACTATGCCCTGCATATGCGGCATGCTCTGCAGCTGGCTGAGAACGTGATGACCACGGCACCCAATCCCCGCGTAGGCTGCGTGGTCGTTGCCGCCAGCGGGGACAACGACGTTGTGGGTGAGGGCTGGCACCAGCGTCCGGGTGGCGAACATGCCGAAATATTCGCCCTGTCAATGGCCGGTGAGCGGGCGCGGGGCAGCACGGTATTCATCAGCCTGGAGCCCTGTGCTCACCACGGCAAGACACCACCCTGCACCGACGCACTGATCCAGGCGGAAGTGGGGCGGGTAATCATCGCTGCCCTGGATCCCTTTCCCCAGGTGGCCGGCCTGGGCGTCGAGCGTCTGGAACAGGCTGGAATCGAGGTCATACTTCTGGCTGATTTCGAGGAGCGGGCCCGGGCGATTAATGCCGGTTACCTCAAGCGTCTGACCCGGGGACTGCCATTCGTACGCTGCAAGATGGCCATGAGTCTTGACGGCCGCACAGCAGCGGCAAACGGGGAGAGCAAGTGGATCAGTGGTGCGCATTCCCGGGCCGACGTGCAACGGCTGCGCGCCGCCAGCTGCGCCATTATAACGGGCGTGGGTACCGTGTTGCAGGATGATCCGGCACTGACTGTCCGACCGGCTGAATTGAACCTTTCCCCGCGGCAGCGGGAACGCGATGCCTTTGCCCTGTCCCGTCAGCCCATGCGGGTGATACTGGATTCCCACTTACGCACGCCGGACAATGCCAGAATTCTGCAGCAGCCCGGGCAGACCAGGTTGTTTACCCTGGCCGGATGCAACGCATCCCATCTGGATCCGGCAAAGGTGATTACCGTCGACCCTGCCCGGGAGAGTAGCGACAGAGTCGATCCACGGGCTGTGCTAGAATTGCTCGCCACGAAATTTACTGTGAACGATGTATTGCTGGAAGCAGGCCCGACCTTGAGCGGGGCATTCGTCCAGGCTGGTCTGGTAGACGAACTTATCCTGTACGTTGCCGCGAAACTGCTGGGAAGCCAGGGCCGGCCGTTGGTTGAGCTGCCCTCACTCCTGACAATGTCGGACGGGATTGGTCTGACACTCAAGCGGGTCGACAGGTTGGGCGACGACTGCCGCATCGTTGCGGCATTTGACTGATTCGGCCTTTTCCAGAGATACGCTACTACTTTCAACCGGGCGCTGGTGTCAGTTCAGGCACCTGCCCGGGTCTGGCTTCGGGAAATCGGGTTGGCACGACATGTTTACTGGAATCATAGAAGCATTGGGAGCAGTGGCCGACCTCAGGCAACTGGACGACGAATGGCGGCTGACCATCGATAGTGGCAGACTGGACATGGCGGACGTGAAGCCGGGTGACAGCATCGCTGTCAGTGGTGCCTGTCTTACCGTAGTCGCCCTGGACCGCCGTGAATTCCAGGCCGACGTGTCCGGTGAATCCATGAGGCTTACTACTCTGGGCAATCTCGACACCGGTGCCGCGGTGAACCTGGAAAAAGCACTGACACCCACAAGTCGTCTGGGCGGACATCTAGTCAGTGGTCACGTCGATGGCGTCGGGCAGCTGGAGGAAATCACCCCGGAGGGAAAGAGCTGGCGCCTGGTGTTCAAAGCGCCGGATGAACTGGCGCGTTACATTGCCACCAAGGGTTCGATCTGCATAGATGGCATCAGCCTGACAGTCAATAAGGTTGACGGGGCCAGGTTTACAGTAAACATTATTCCTCATACACAAAAGGAAACGATCATTCAATATTATGAGCCTGGTACCAGGGTGAATCTTGAGGTTGACCTGGTGAGTCGTTACCTGGAGCGCTTACTGCTGGGCGAAGCCGCCGCACAACCCGGCGTGTCGTCGAAGGGACTAAGCCGCGAGTTTCTCAACGAGCATGGCTTCGGAGTCGCCGGTGACTGATTCACTCGGGCCGGACCGCGTTGTCCGGTGCATTGTCGCTCTTTCCCCGACTCCCTGCCGGTGGACCGGACCGGCGTCACCGGCCAGGAAAGCAGCCGGGCAGCGGGGATTCAACTGGTGTCAACGGGGTCCGGAACAGACTGAAAAAATATGGAACTGAATACTGCTGAAGAACTTATCGAGGATATCCGTCAGGGCAAAATGGTTATTCTCATGGACGACGAGGACCGTGAAAACGAAGGGGACCTGGTGATCGCGGCCGAACGGGTCAGAACCGAAGACATCAATTTCATGGCCACCAATGCCAGGGGCCTGATCTGTCTTACCCTTACCCGGCAACGTTGCGAATTCCTGCGTCTGCCATTGATGGTGGGTTCCAATAATACGCCATTCAATACCAATTTCACCGTGTCTATCGAGGCAGCCAAAGGCGTCACTACCGGGATTTCCGCCGCTGATCGGGCCCGCACCATCCAGGTTGCCGTAGCCCGGGATTCACAGCCGGAAGACATCGTCCAGCCGGGTCACGTTTTCCCCATCATGGCTCAGCCCGGCGGAGTCCTGCGCCGGGCAGGTCACACCGAGGCCGGCTGCGACCTGGCCCGACTGGCAGGTTACAGTCCCGCGGCGGCCATCGTGGAGATCATGAACGAAGACGGCACCATGGCGCGTCGACCGGACCTGGAGAAATTCGCGGAAAAACACCGGCTCAAGATTGGCACCATTACCGACCTGATACATTATCGGATTGCCAATGAACGCACGGTGACCCGACAGACCAGCCACGACCTGCCTACCGAGTTTGGCGTGTTCCGGCTGAATACCTATCATGACTCGATTACCGGCTCGACACACCTGGCGTTTACGCGTGGCGAAATAATTGCCGAGGAGCCGGTACTGGTGCGGGTACACATTCCCAACACCCTTCGCGACGTCTGCCAGGCCTATAATGCATCCGGGACCAGCTGGTCATTCAGCAAGGCGCTGGAAAAGATTGCCGCAGAGGGCAAGGGTGTGGCGGTACTGCTGTCGGGAGACGATTACCGGGAGGATGTCGAGAGCACGCTGGAGGCCATGCTGGACAGTGAGCGCCTGCCCGGGTCCGGGACACGTACCGGCACGGACCTGACCATAGGCACCGGGTCCCAGATTCTGCGTGACCTGGGCGTGGGCAAGATGAGGCTGCTGAGCTACCCTGCCCGTTTCGCAATTTCAGGGTTTGACCTGGAAGTTGTAGAATTTGTTCCGTTCGACGATGACAATTGAAACTGCCATTCCCCGGGAGCCGGAAAACCGGGTGTCCTGGCCAATCCGGGAGCTGCTGACAGGGCGGGACCCCAATGCAGGACCGTTCACCAGTACCGACTGTTGATCGGACAGAGGAAGTAAAGGTTATGCCAAACATCAAGACAATAGCAGGCGACTACAACATCGGTTCGGCAAACTTTGCCCTGGTGGTGTCTCGCTTCAACAGTTTCATCGTCGATCACCTGGTTGCCGGCGCCATCGAGTCGTTGACCCGGCACGGCGTACTGGAGAAAGACATCACGTTGATCAAGGCGCCGGGAGCCTACGAACTGCCGCTGGTCACGCGCCAGGCGCTGGATACCGGCAAGTACGATGCCGTGGTGGCATTAGGCGCTGTTATACGGGGCGGGACTCCGCATTTCGAGTATGTTGCCGGGGAGTGCGTGAAGGGGCTGAGCCAGGTGAGCCTGAACAGCGGTATTCCGGTGGCTTTCGGGGTTTTGACGGTGGACACCATAGAGCAGGCCATCGAGAGGGCTGGCACCAAGGCCGGCAACAAGGGCGCGGAAGCGGCATTGTCTGCCCTGGAAACCCTGAGCGTCCTGCGCAAGTTGCAGGGTTAGGGAGTGAACGCAATCAAAAAGGAATCGACACAGTCGCCGCAGCCGGGGCCCGAAAGGTCCAGGCCCGGGGTAGCCCAGCGTCGCAAGGCCCGGCGCCTGGTTCTCCAGGCACTTTACCAATGGCAGGTGGGGGGCGGCGATCTGACGGATATCGAGGCGCAGTTTCGCGCCGAGTTTACCGGCAAGACTGACTGGGACTACTTTCACGAGGTTTTCCCCACCATCGCCACGCAGGCAGACGAACTCGACGAATTGCTGGCTCCTCTGCTGGATCGTGAAGTTAAGACACTTGACCCTGTAGAAAAAGCGATCCTCCGAATTGGAGCATTCGAGCTAAGTCATCGCCTGGATATACCGTATCGCGTGGTGATCAACGAGGGCATAGAACTGGCCAAGTCTTTCGGAGCCACCGACAGCCACAAATACGTCAATGGCATACTCGATAAGCTGGTGAAAACCCTGCGTCCATTGGAAACACGAGGGACTGGTTCGCGAGACACCGGTTAACAAACACTGATGCCGCAGCTCGAGTTTGACATTATCGACAGGTTTTTCCGCAGTGCAGACCTGAATTTTCCCGGAGAAGGTGTGGATCTCGCCATCGGCGACGATTGTGCGCTGGTGACCATTGAAGCTGGACACCAGATGGCCCTGTCCATGGATTTGTTACAGGAGGGTGTGCATTTTCCCGGTTCAGCGCCGCCTGAACTGCTGGGCCAACGCGCCCTGGCTGTCAATCTCAGCGATCTTGCAGCCGCCGGTGCCGACCCGGTATGTTTTACCCTTGGCCTGAGTCTGCCCGAGATTGATACCGATTGGCTGAAAGCATTCTGCGGTGGTCTTGCCTCGCTGGCCGGGCGATACAATTGCCCGCTGGTCGGGGGCGATCTCATCAGGGGTTTTCTGCAGATCGCCATCCAGGTTCAGGGGCGGGTGCCAACCGGCCAGGCCCTGTTGCGCTCCGGGGCACGGTCCGGCGATCTGATTTATGTCACCGGTACCCTGGGTGATGCCGCTGCAGCCCTGTCAATGCTGAATGACGGCGTCAAGGAATCCGCGCTGTTTACCAACGGAAAACTGTCCGGGAAACAACGCGATTTCTTCCTGCAGGCGTTTTACGCACCGGAACCTCGTATCGCCGTGGGCAAGGCGCTTCGCGGACTGGCCACTGCAGCAATCGATATCTCCGACGGACTGTTAAGCGACCTGGGTCACGTGGTAACGGCCAGCGGGGTGGGGGCTGAACTCGACCTGGTACAACTGCCGTATTCCGCAGCTCTGCGGGAAAATGTCCAGGACGAAGGCCAGCGCCAGGAACTGGCGCTGGGCGGCGGTGATGATTACGAGCTGTGTCTTACGGTTTCCCCGGACAACTGCCGGTCCGTGGAAAAGGTTGTCGCCGATCTGGGAGTCCCCCTGACACGAATCGGCGAGATTGTCAGCGGCGCAGGCATCGAGTGTCTCGACAGTTACGGCGAGCCGGTGGCCATCGGGCGTGCCGGTTTCAGTCACTTCAGAGGGGAATCGTCGTGCCGCCAGGCCTGAACCCGTGGCGTAATCCGGTACACCTGCTGGCCTTCGGATTTGGCAGCGGCCTGGCACCAAAGGCACCGGGAACATTCGGTACGGCAGCTGCCGTTCTGCTCTACCTGCTGCTGCCGCCCGTCCACTGGACAGTATACCTGCTGCTGCTCGTGGTGGCCTTTCTGGCCGGAATAGCAATTTGCGGTAAGACCAGCAGCGACCTGGGCGTTCATGATCACGGCGGTATAGTCTGGGACGAATTCGTGGGCTACTGGATCACCATGTTTCTGGCACCGGGCGGCTGGGAGTGGGTGGTCGGGGGCTTCGTGGTGTTCCGTGTGCTGGACATTCTGAAACCGTGGCCAGTTAAATGGGCCGATACCCGGGTCCAGGGCGGACTCGGGATCATGCTAGACGACGTCATTGCAGGTATAATGGGCGCTTTGTGCCTGCAGGCAACAGCGTTACTGCTTGCCAGCGGCTAGGCCTGCCACGTCGGGGCCCGGGAATCCTGCATGGCAGGCACCCGGCGGGACACAGTCCTGAACGCATCGTCACCAGAACCAGAACCTATGGAACCTCTGATTAATTATGGAAGTGCTCTGCGGGAGTCTGTCGGGCGTCACTGCAAGGCGTCGTGCGCAGGGAATGGCCGTCGCCCTTGCCAAGCGCGACAACACCGCAGTGGCGCCCTACAGGCCCCGCCGGTCGGGGCTTCCAGGCGAGCCCACTGCCTTCGTTGTCTCGCCTTGACAGGCCGACGCATGCCGGCGGCAAGACGCCTCGTCAGTGAACTCGCCTGAAAGCCAGAGTATTTCCATAATTAATCAGAGGTTCCATATAATAACTATGCAGTCGACAGTAAAATACGTTGCGTCAGCAAGGCTTCCAACACAGTGGGGAGTGTTTACCCTGCACGGTTTTGAGGAAAGTAACACGGGCAAGGAGCACGTGGCCCTGTCAATGGGTGATACGACCACGGGTGGTCCGCTGCTTACCCGAATCCATTCTGAATGTCTCACCGGCGATTGTCTGTTCAGTCAGCGTTGCGACTGTGGTCCCCAACTGCAGTATGCCATCGAGAGCGTGGCCGCGGAGGGGCGGGGACTTATCCTCTATTTACGTCAGGAGGGACGGGGGATTGGTCTGCTCAACAAGATCAAAGCGTATGAACTGCAGGATTCCGGTGCGGACACCGTGGAGGCCAACGAACAGCTGGGCTTTGAAGCCGACGGTCGCCAGTACCAGATCTGCCAGCCGATGCTTGCTCATTTCAAGGTCCAGAGTGTCCGCCTGCTGACCAATAACCCGCGCAAGGTGGACGCCCTGGGCGAAATGGGGATCGAGGTGGCTGAGCGCCTGCCGATACACGTCGGTCTCAATTCCCACAATGAAAGCTACCTGGCGGCAAAAATCGACAAGCTGGGTCACCTGAAGAAGTAAGGGCACCGGTTCCGGGGATCGGCCAACTGCACAGCGAGCAAACCGCCATCAGCATCATCGTCGACATTCTGCGTCATGCGGGTGATCCTGCCAACGGTCCTGGGCATGCAGCTCAATCAGACTGGCGTTCTGGAAATTCCCTTCGCCTGCCTCAGCCGTATCCTGGTGTCCGCCAGGGGACGGACACTGCCGACTGTTGGGCCATAACATCGCCCTGGACCCACACTGAGCCGTGATAAACCTGGCCAGTCCATGGCAGCCACCGGACAGTCTCCCGAGGGCTGAATAATCACAGGGGGACACCGGCCTGGCCTAACAGCCTGCTAACCCGGCACGACCTGATCCTGGCGGACCCTATCGATCTGTTCGCACATGCGTGTGGCTCCCTCCAGCGCCCGGGGCGTATGACGCTGTACCAGGTCCGGCGGAATAAAGTAGAGGTGACCTCCTGTCACCGCAGGAAGCTGGGGCCAGTCCTGCCAGCGGTCCAGCCACTCCGGGCGGGCGAGGTCCATGCCGCTGGCGATGATAACCTCGGGGCCGCGGTTCAACACGGCTTCAACGGTGACCTTGGGAGCTACCTGCGTGAGGTCGGCAAACAGATTTTCGCCACCACAAAGCGAAATCATATCATTGATCAATTCATTTCCGCCGGCGGTAATCAGCGGAGCGTCCCAGACCTGGTAGAAAACACGTACACGTGGTCCTTCCTGGTACTGACTGCGCAATGCCTGTAACGACCGGTCAAAATTCGCGGCGATGCGGTTGCCGGTTTCACTGGTGCCGGTGAGCACTGACAGTTTCTCCAGGTGCCTGGGAATGCTCTGCAATTCACGGGGTTCGGCGACGTATACGGTCAGACCCAGCTGCTTGAGGCGGTCCACGGCAGCGGCGGGATTACCGGTCTTCCAGGATACGATCAGGTCCGGTTGCAGCGCAATTATGGCCTCCAGGTCCAGCAGATCGTGACGCCCGATAACCGGGAGCAGGGCGGCTTCCGCCGGGTAATCGCTGTATTCAACCACACCCACAAGCTGATCGCCGGCGCCAACCGCGAACAGCATTTCGGTGAGGGACGGTGCCAGGCTGACTATCCGTCTGGCGGGACTGTCCAGCGAGACCTGGATGCCGTTGTCGTCCGTCACCTGCAGGGGTTTGTCCTGGGCTGTTATCGCGGTCGCCACAGAAGCCAGGGCGGCAAACAGAACAATCCGGAGGCGGCAGCCGGTTGATAGCAGGAACGAAAGCCCAATGGAGGTCATCAGAAGTCTATGCCTTTCTGTACCTTGATGCCGTCATTGAAGGCATGCTTGTTGTCCTTGATTTCACTGACGGTGTCTGCCAGTTCGATGAGTTCCCTGCCGGCATTTCTGCCAGTGACGATGACATGCTGCGGTGCCGGACGTCCGGCAATGGCATCCACAACCACCTGCTTATCGAGGTATCCATAAGTCAGCATATAAGTCAGCTCATCCAGAAGAACGACGTCTATTGATTTGTCGGTCAATAACCGGCTTGCTTCCCCCCAGGTCTTTTCCGCTGCGGCGATATCGGTCTCCCGGTCCTGGGTTTCCCAGGTAAACCCGGTGGCCATGACATGAAATTCCACCAGGGGATGATCCTTGAACAGCAGATGTTCGCCGCATTCCCAGGTGCCCTTGATAAACTGTACGACCCCGCAGCGTAATCCGTGGCCCACGCTGCGGGCGATCATGCCAAACGCCGAAGAACTCTTGCCCTTGCCATTGCCTGTCAGCACCACCAGCAGTCCCTTGTCCACGGTCGCCCTGGCGATCCTGTCGTCTATGTGGGCCTTCTTGCGTTCCATGGCCCGCTTGTGGCGAGCCGCACGGGCGGCGGATGAGTCAGCGGACATGCAGATTCTCCCGCAGGCAACAGGCGATCCCTGCCGTGCCGAGGTGGAACGGGGATAACGGTGCCGCCCGGTGAACGTGGCGGATTGACGGCTGGTTGGTCATTGATCGGGCCCTCCGCCCGCAATTTCCGATCTGCCGGCGATACGCTGCGCAGGTGTATTCGCCAGAGATCGGGTCCCGGATTCTGACAGGACTGGCAAGTCTAGCCAGACCGTGCCGTGAGGTCAAAGACCGTACGCCGTTTCCCCGCAGCGAAAACCAGGCTGATCGCGTCCGGATTGTGCTGCCTGCAGGGATACGTTAAGTTAAGGGACCCCTGATTAATCAGGGATTCCTTAAGTTTTTTTGCTGGCTGGAAAATCCGGAGAGCGTCATGAAAAGAGCAAGAGCGCTGATTATCACTGTTATGGGTCTGATTGTCGGTGGTCTGGGAAGCCTGGCCTCAACCCTGACTATGGCGGCGGACAATTATGAAGTTCCGCGAACCCAGTGGGGGCAGCCCGACCTGCAGGGCGTCTGGAATTTCTCTTCCGATGTTCCCATGGAGAGACCAGTGGAATTTGGCGAGCGCCAGTTCCTCAACGAAGCGGAGATCGAAGAGATCCGTGCCCGGCAGGCCGCCCTGGATGCCGCTTCAGACTCAGCATTGCCCATCAGCGGAGTGGATGAGTCCTACAACGATTTCTGGATCGAAAATGCCGGAATCGGGGATATCGTCCGTACTTCCCATATCATCCATCCTGCCGATGGCAGGCTGCCGGACCTGGTACCCGGGGCCATCGCCAACCAGGGGGTTTATGGCGGTGGCACCACCGGCGAGTCCCGGCCGGTGCGTATCAGTGCCGGCGGTATTGGTACAGATGGGCCTGAAGACCGTGGTCTGTCCGAACGGTGCATCATCGGTTTCAATGCCGGTCCGCCCATGACTCCCAGCCTGTACAACAACAACGTACAGATCATCCAGGGGAGGGATCACGCGGTGATACTCACCGAAATGATTCACGACGCCAGGATCGTGCCGCTTTACGACAGCCCGGCGGATTTCCCCCGGCTGGATGACGACCTGACGTTCTGGACCGGGGACTCCCGTGGCTATTGGGACGGCGATACGCTGGTGGTAGTGACCGGCAACTTCAACGGCCTTTCCACCAGTTTCGGCTCCTCCGGTACCTCGGCGGAAAAAGTGCTGACTGAACGATTCACGCGGGTCGACTTTGACACCGTCAATTACGAATGGACCCTGGACGATCCGGCAACCTGGACCGACAGAATTACAGCAATCGTACCTATGACCAAGGTTGCCGGTCAGGTTTACGAGTATGCCTGCCATGAGGGAAATTACGGCATGATAAATATTCTGCGGGGGGCCAGGGTGCAGGAACAGTTGGATGAGTCTGAGTGACAGTGGTCAACGATATCGTGCCAGGGCCTGTTCATGCCCATTCCGCCTGGCTGGAGGCAGGAATGACTTCCAGCAGCGATATCAAATTGGTGTGAACAGGACTTAGTAGCAGGCTGTTGAAAAACGTCATGAGCGCAGCCAAGACGAGGCGAAAACTGTCGAAAAAGCGCAGTTTACCCCGTGTAATTGAGCATTTTGAGACAGTTTTCAACGAAGTATTGGCAAGCGCAATAGTTTTTCAACTGCCTGCTAGACCGCCTGGGACTGGATTTTGCACTGGCGCAGCTTGGCTTTGACCGACTGTAGAATTCCGCTGCTGTCCAGTCCTGCATCTGCCAGCATTTCCGGTGCCTTGCCATGATTGAGAAAACAGTCGGGCAATCCCAGGTTCAGCACCGGAATCTGGTAGTTGGCCCTGGCCAGGAACTCGTTCACCGCTGACCCGGCACCGCCCATCAGCGTGTTTTCCTCCAGCGTCACAACAAGCTGGTGACGGGTGGCCATATCACCAATCAGGTCTTCGTCAATGGGTTTGACAAAACGCATATCCACCACGGTTGCGTCGAGGCTTTCCGCGGCCGCCAGGGCCGGGGCCACCAGGCTGCCGAAAGCCAGCATGACCACCGACTTTCCCTTGCGCCTGACCAGCGCTTTGCCAATGGGAACGGCGTCCAGGCTTGCCGTCGTTGCTACGCCTGGTCCCCTGCCTCGGGGATAGCGGACTGCTGCCGGTCCGGAAAACTGGTAGCCGGTATTAAGCAGCCTGCGTGTTTCCTCTTCGTCACTAGGCGCCATGACTAACAAATTAGGAATGCAGCGCAGGTAAGTAAGATCGAAGCTGCCGGCATGTGTCGGACCATCTTCGCCCACCAGGCCGGCCCGATCGATGGCAAACAGGACATCGAGATTCTGCAGGGCGACATCATGAATCAATTGATCGTAAGCCCGCTGCAGGAAAGTCGAGTAAATGGCAACCACCGGCCTGACCTGATCACAGGCCATGCCGGCCGCCAGGGTCACAGCGTGCTGCTCGGCAATGGCTACGTCAAAAAAACGGTCGGGGAACCTGACGGCGAATTCCTGCATGCCGGATCCTTCTCCCATGGCCGGCGTTATGCCCACCAGCAGTTCATCCCTGGTGGCCATATCACAGAGCCATTGGCCGAATACCTGGGAATAGGTGGGGCCGCCTGGACTGGCAGTACTGTCTGTCCGGGGCTTGGAAGGGGCTATTTTCCCCAGTGCGTGCATGCCGAAAGGGTCTTCTTCCGATTTGCTGTAGCCTTTACCTTTTTGCGTGACTACGTGAATAAGCTGGGGGCCGCGGAGCGTCTTGACGTTTTCCAGGATTTCAACCAGCCCCCCGGTATCATGTCCATCGATCAGACCGATATAGTTGAAGCCGATTTCTTCAAACAGGGTGCCTGGTGACACCATGCCTTTCATGTATTCTTCAGCCCGGTGCGCGGCTTTCAGAGCCGGTGGTATCTTGGCCAGCACTTTTTTACCGCCGCTGCGGATAACGTTATAAGGCTTGCTGGCCCACATGCGGGCGAAATAGCTGGACAGGCCGCCCACCGCGTGAGAAATAGACATGTTGTTGTCATTGAGAATAACCAACAGGTTGTCGTTGACGGCGCCGGCATGATTCAAGGCTTCGAAAGCCATGCCGGCGGACATGGCACCATCACCGATGACAGCGATACAGTGGCGATCGGTTTCAGTCAGGGTGGCAGCGATGCGCATGCCCAGGGCCGCGCTGATGGAAGTGCTGGAATGGCCGACGCCGAAAGCATCGAGGTCGCTCTCCATGCGGTTGGGAAATGGCGCCAGTCCTCCCGGTTGACGCATGGTGAGCATGCGGTCGCGGCGACCCGTCAGGATCTTGTGAGGGTACGCCTGGTGCCCGACGTCCCAGACCAGTCGGTCTTCCGGGGTGTCAAAAACGTAGTGCAGTGCCACGGTGAGTTCGACAACCCCCAGGCCGGCGCCGAAATGGCCGCCGGTCTGACCTACCGAGTACAGCAGAAAGGCACGCAGTTCAGTAGCCAGCTGCTCCAGCTGCGATTCCTCCAGCTGGCGTACATCCGCCGGACTGTCAATCTGGTCCAGCAGTGGCGTCTCGGGACGTTCTATCGGGATCTCGTCAAACATGGCAGCCATTATCTACTCTCTACCCACCCTCATCAATGCGCGTATCGTCCCGGGTCGGGCTGATGGATTCCGGGATGATGGTTCAGCATTCCGTCTCAATTGACCCTATGCACCATATAGGTTGCCAGTTGTCGCAACATGTCCGCCTCGGCGCCGAAGTCACGCAGGGCGTCGATCGCCTGATCCGCCAGCTCAGCCGCCTGGCGGCGTGCCTCGTCCAGGCCCAGCAGTGTCGTGTAGGTGGGCTTGTTCATGGCCTGATCCGAACCCTGTGGCTTGCCCAGCGTGTCGGTATCGCCGATGACATCGAGAACATCGTCCTGTATCTGGAAGGCCAGCCCCGCTTTTTCCGCGTACTGACGCAACTGTGCCAGTTGCTGGGGCAGGCGATTATCGGCACACAGGGCGCCCAGTTCCACGCTGGCGGAAATCAGTGCCCCGGTCTTCAGGGCATGCATGGCCTGGAGCTGAGCGGCATCCAGGGTTGCTCCCGCAGCCTGGAAATCCAGCGCCTGGCCGGCCACCATGCCGTGGTGGCCCGCCGCCCGGGCCAATACGCCGACCATGTCCAGGCAGTCTTCCGCTGTCCGCCCTGACTGACCACCATCGGCCAGGACGGCAAACGCCAGGGTCAGCAGTGCATCGCCCACCAGGATGGCCGTGGCTTCATCGTAGGCCTTGTGAACTGTCGGTTTACCACGGCGCAGGTGGTCATCATCCATTGCCGGCAGGTCATCGTGGACCAGCGAGTAGCAGTGAACCAGTTCTACCGCGAGGGCGGCCCGGTCGGCACGTGGCAGTGCACAGCCCATGGCCCGGGCGGCACCGTATACCAGTACCGGGCGAAGCCGCTTGCCGCCGCCCAGTGTGGCATAGGCCATGGCATCACTGAGCCCGGCGGCCTGGGCAGTCACCTCCAGTTGTTCCCGCAGGGCCCGGTCCACCCGCTGGCGACAGTGCTCGAGGAACTGGGCCAGCGAGAAATCTGCTGTTGAAACGGTAGTCATGTTGATTAAAGTGGGGTCCGCGTCAGGCGATCAGGGCAGGACAGGATCAGGCTCTGCCAATCAGTCCCGTTCGTCGTCGGCGTCGAAGTCAAGGGGTTCGGTGTTGCCGCTATCGTCCAGGAGAATCTGAACTTTCTGCTCAGCCTGTTGCAGGGCGGTCTGGCAGTCCCGGGTCAACTTAACGCCTTTTTCGAAAGCCTGCAGGGATTCTTCCAGGCTCAGGTCTCCTTCTTCCATGGAGCTGACCAGTTTTTCCAGCTGGTCCAGGGCCGATTCGAAATCAACGATCCGGGCATCTTTCCCGGCGGTTTCCCCTGGTTTTTCAGACTTGCTCATTGCGCACTTACCCCCGGACTGCGTTGGCCGCTTATTGTAACCCAATTGCGGAGGCTGACAGCCATGTAATTGACGTGTCGTCGAGTCGACATTACTCTAAGCCCTGTTTTTTGGCCCCGGGAGGCCGCAAGTGGACCTGACGCCCCGCGATGAAGTCGATACTGTTGAGCACAGGGACCGACGCATCTGGTTCGGACTGGCCGTTACCTTCGTCTGGGTTTTGCTGGGCATTTTCTACATTTCCAGCAATATTGGCTGGTCATCCTTTGTCAGCCTGCCCATCGACGCCATGGGCACTTTTCTGGAAGGAGCTTTCGCCCCGCTGGCTTTTCTCTGGCTGGTAATCGGCCTGTTCATCCAGCAGACCGTGCTGGCGGAGAACAACCGGGAACTGCGCCGTACCAACATGCAGTCGGAAAAGCAGACACAGGCCATTGCGGCAACCGAGCTCAATGCCCGCCAGGAAACCTTTTTCAAGATTGCCGAAAACACCCGCAAGCAGCTGGGTGCTATCAGCGGCATGCTGTTCATCTCCAGCCAGGGGCCGGTGGGCGAGGAGAATTATTCCACGGATGAACTCAACGAATTCTGGCAACAGTATGCCGGCGGGGACTACGAATTTTTTTCCCGTCGCTTTCTCACCATGGCACCCAATCCTGAAGTTTCCATGGAGGACCTGCTGTATGGCACGGAAATTCGTCAGCGCCACACCAACAACTTCATCGTGGGATTCGATCGTCTGCTTAAACTGGCGCGGGAATGCGATACCGATCATATTATCCAGGACGCCCTGGTCTATTCCGCCCATGGGCTGTTGAACAATCGCATGCGTGAACTGCACCCTATAATCAGGTTCGACGCCATCAGAACCACCGATTCCAACGCGTACCTGGAACAGATCCTCAAGGTGGATGCTCAGCATAAAACGCTGGACACCGTCGCCAATACTGCTCAAGGTGAGCAACAGTAGCCTTGGTCCAGGCATGGCTGGTCCTGCCTAAGAGAATCTTCACCCTGAATTCCCCGGAGGAATCACTATGGAAGCTGTTTATATCGTCATCGTTCTGGCCGTGTTGCAATACTTTTTCTTTGGCACCCTGGTAGGGTATGCCCGGGGCAAGTACAACGTCCCGGCGCCTGCCACCAGCGGTGATCCAATGTTCGAGCGCTACAACCGGGTGCATCAGAATACCCAGGTAAGCCTGTTGCTGTTCCTTCCGGGTATTGTCCTGTTCAGCTTCTACTGGAGCCCGGG
>Ga0070726_10001601_pt1 | contig 22452 bp, 18 predicted proteins | sample tdAd471_FD_67275 | JGI IMG/M metagenome (GOLD analysis project Ga0070726, IMG submission 67275) | Marine sediment microbial communities from the Atlantic coast under amendment with organic carbon and nitrate - tdAd47.1 | ecosystem: Environmental > Aquatic > Marine > Coastal > Sediment | place... | reverse complement strand
TGGCATCCGGAGATGTTCAAGTCCTCTCCTGGGCACCAATTAAACTGATCAATCGACTGTCCCTGAAGGCACAAGGATCCGCCTCGGGGACCTGATACCAGACAGATTATCCGTAGATTGTCTCCCGGCCGGAGCCGGAATAACGACGTATCGGCAGGCTGGTTTCCCGGTCAATGCCGGCAGGTTGGATTCCTTGCTGTTCAAACTGGCGGAAACCCGATTGAATTACCGGCTGTGGTGCCCGAAAACCCTGGTATCAGGATTTTACAGAAGACGGCTTTAAACCGGTGTCACGGAGCGGTAAAGTAAATCAGCCTGCAAGCAGACCCCGCTGATCCGCGATCGCTGCCTGCCGGACCCTGAAGAATAACAAGAATCTGCAGTCTTAGCCCTGATCTTAGCCCGTATGAACCCCCCACTTTCAGTTTTCATTATCTGCCAGGACGAAGAGAGAATTATCGGTGCCTGCCTGGAACAGGTAGCGAAAATCGCGGACGAGATTATCGTGGTGGATTCCGGCAGCACCGATGCCACGCTGGAGATTGCCCGTCGATTCACCGACAGAATCTACCACCAGGACTGGCTGGGCTATGGCAGGCAGAAAAACGTCGCCCTGTCGAAGTGCGAAAACGAGTGGGTAATGAGCGTCGATTCAGACGAAGTGATCCCGGATGATCTGATCGACGAGATCAGAGAACTTGATTTCCAGGCGCCCGCGTATCGAATTGCCAGGAAACTTTTTCTGGGTAACAAGTTTATTCGCTGGGGCGGCTATTATCCGGATTACCAGCTGCGCCTGTTCCGTAAGTCACTTGGCAGGTTTTCTGATGCCAGAGTGCACGAAAGCGTCAAGCTCAATTGCAGGGAAAACTGTCCCAGGCTCAGTCATCCACTGAATCATTATTCCTATGAAAACCTGGCGGAAATGCGGGCGGCTTTTCGGGAGTTTGCCGAGCTCTCTGATCGACAGGCGAATCTGCCGCGGGCCGTATTGAACTTTCTATATACCCTGTTCAACAAGCTTGTTCTTCGGCTCGGGTTTCTACACGGTATACTGGGCTTGAAACTCGCACTGAATCATGCGGAGTATTCGTTTCGCAAATACCGCCAGTTTCAGACCACAAAGTTTACAACACTTCATAAACCGATTGCCGCGGCCAGCCAGGCTCCGCAACACGCTGCCGGACTGGTGGATCATCCCATGCAGAATCGATAACAGCTGACCTGCCACCCACCGATCCCGTCAACACCCTGTCACGGCAGGCCCCAGGGGCAGTGCGGGGATTGCTCGATTGTTCAGGGCCTGGCTAAGGCAATTGCCGTCAGGCGCCTGGTCCACAATCGAGGCATCTTTCTGCCGGGACAGGCCCCATATGCAACTCGCGGTTAAGTCGTCGCAGGGCGGTGCGCAACCCCTCCTCGATGACCGGATGGTAGTATGGACTGTCCAGCATCTGCTGCACTGTCAGGCGGTGTTGACAGGCCCAGGACAACAGGTGGCCCAGATGTTCAGCAGCTGGACCGGCCATTTCCGCTCCGAGAAACAGGCCCGAGCCCTGTTCACCATAGACCCTGACCACTCCGCGGTTTTTCCCGATGACGCGACTGCGTCCCTGGTCTTCGAAACTGGCCTCGCCAATGGCAAAGCGGCAGCCGGATGCGTTTAATTCACGGTAGGTCGCCCCGGCCAGGACAATCTGTGGCTCAGTGAAAATAATGGATAGTGGCGCCCGGCGCGGGCGGGCCCTGACGTCCGGAAAACGGCCGGCATTATCTCCAGCAATGTGTCCGTCGTCGGCGGCCTCGTGCAGCAGGGGATGGGCGGCACTGCAGTCACCGGCAATGAATACCGGTAAATCCTCAATCTGCCCTGTCGCAACATCAAACGCCGGGATTCCCCTGTCATCGACGCTGATGCCGGCAGCGGGCAGGTCCAGTTCTTCCAGGTTTGACTTTCGACCGGTGGCTGCCAGCAGATAGTCGGCTTCCAGGGAGAAGGATTTGTCATTCTCCCTGTAGGTGACGGCAACCCCGTGCTCGGTCCGGTCGACCTGCTCAACAATTGCATCCGCCGACAGCCTGAGCTCCGCCCCAAGAAATGAGGCAACCTCGGAATTTACCACCGGGTCCGATACCGGGCCGAAACGGTTGCCAACGCCGAACAACTGCGTCCTGACCCCCAGACGGGCCAGCGCCTGACCCAGTTCCATGCCGATGACGCCGGAACCCACGACGGCGATGGATTCCGGCAGGTCGTCCCAGGCAAAAACATCGTCATTGACCAGGAGACGGTCGCCGAGATCGTACCAGGGCGGCGGAACGGATGGGCTGGAACCCGTGGCAATGATGATCCGCCTGGCGATCACCCTGGTGTGGTCACTCACCACCAGTTCTCCGGGTCCGACAAAGCGGGCTTTACCCTGGAGCTTGTGGTCTGTCGGCCACTTCTTCACGGCCTCGAGGACAAAGCCTACGAAGCGGTCTCTTTCAGCCCTGACCCGGGCCATGACCCGGACACCATCGATCCGTCGTTTGCCTGCGTCGATTCCGAATGCCGGGGCATTGTCGACCTGATGCGCTATTTCGGCCGCGGCAATCAACAGTTTGCTCGGCATGCAGCCTACCCTGGCACAGGTGGTTCCATACTGACCTGACTCGATGACTACTATGCTGTCAGTGTGTTCCCTGGCGGCACGGTAGGCAGTCATGCCTGCCGTTCCTGCACCAATTATCGCGATGTCCACTTTTCTGCTCTGCATCAATGACTCCTGAATAGCCTGCTGGCCCGGGTTTCGGTCGATTTCCAGTTTACGTAACACACGCTTAAATACCAGTAAAGCCACTGGCCGATTATGTATTGCGTAATGCCCATCGATAGGTAAACATTGGCGTCTACGTCTACAACGGGAGCAGGAATTGGCCCAGGAAACTCAACACAACGGGGCTATTGGTACCGCCGAGGCACTGTCCCTGGCGGATTCGGCGGCCACTGCCGAGTTGATCGAGGCCGCAGGATTACTTCGCGACGCAGCCCACGGTAATCGGATTACCTACTCGCGCAAGGTCTTCATACCGCTGACCAAGCTTTGCCGGGATGTGTGTCATTACTGCACGTTCGCCCGCACCCCGCGCCTTATCCCTGCTCCCTACATGGAAATGGAAGAAGTGCTGAGGTTGTGTGCCCAGGCGGCCAGGGCAGGCTGCCAGGAAGCACTGTTTACACTTGGGGAGAAACCTGAACTGCGCTATCGGGTGGCCCGTGAAGCCCTGCAGCAAATGGGATTCAAAACTACCCTGGAGTACGTTCGGGCCGTCGCTGACCGCGTCCTGAAAGAAACCGGGCTGTTGCCTCACATCAACGCCGGCTGCATGACTGCAGAAGAGATCGATATGCTGCGACCGGTCAGCGCCTCCATGGGCATCATGCTGGAATCCGCTTCCCCCCGGCTCTGTGAAAAAGGCATGCCGCATTTCGGCTCGCCGGACAAAGAACCCCGGGTGCGCCTGCAGACAATCGAACTGGCCGGCCAGGCGAAAGTGCCGTTCACCTCGGGGATCCTGATCGGTATCGGTGAAAGCCGTCGGGAACGAATCGAGTCCCTGCTGGCACTGCGTGACCTGCACCAGCGCCATGGACATATCCAGGAAGTGATAATTCAGAACTTTCGAGCCAAGCCCGATACCCTGATGGCTGGCGCACCGGAGCCGGACCTGGAAGAGCTGCTGTGGTCGCTGGCCGTTGCCCGACTGATTTTTGGTGCGCAGATGAATATACAGGCGCCGCCTAATCTCAGTCCCGGAGTGCTTCCCCAGCTTGTTGCAGCCGGGATTAATGACTGGGGTGGTGTATCTCCGCTGACACCCGATCACGTTAATCCCGAAGCACCATGGCCACACCTGGAGAAGCTGGCTGCCGAGACGGCTAAAGCAGGCAAGTTTCTGGATCAACGCCTGACTGTCTACCCGGAATTCGTGCAGCAGTCACCAACATGGCTGGATGCTGGCGTGGCGCCCCAGGTAATGAAACACGCTGACAGTCAGGGTTACGCAAAAAGGGATACCTGGAGTCCTGGAGAACAGAAGCCTGCCCCGAAGCTGGAATTATCTTTACAAAATAAAATCCTGGCTGACTCCGATGTCCCCGGAGAATTGCGTGACATTATCGATCGTTGTGCCAGCGGCGGGCAAATTGCTGCAGCGGACATCACCAGGTTGTTCGAAGCCCGAGGTCCGGAATACACGTTTGTAGTGCAGCAGGCAGACCGACTGCGCAGGGAAGCATGCGGCAAAGAAATCAGCTATGTAGTCAACCGAAACATCAATTACACCAATGTCTGCTACTTCAAGTGCCAGTTCTGTGCCTTTTCAAAAGGTAAACTGAGTGAAAACCTGCGGGGAAAACCCTACGATATCAGCGCTGAAGAAATTGCCCGTCGCTGCAGTGAAGCCTGGCAGCGGGGGGCGACAGAAGTCTGCATGCAGGGCGGAATACATCCCGACTATACCGGCAACACCTACCTGGAAATCCTGGAAACCGTCAGGTCGGTCACACCAGCCATGCACATTCACGCGTTTTCACCCCTTGAAGTATGGCAGGGAGCCAGCACGCTGAATCTTTCAGTCAAGGATTTTCTTCTGCAATTGCAGGCGGCCGGACTTAACACGTTGCCAGGTACGGCAGCGGAAATTCTTCATGACGAAGTAAGAGCCACTCTCTGCCCGGACAAACTCAATACCAGGCAGTGGCTGTCTGTCATGGAAGCAGCTCACGAGGTGGGGTTCAACACCACTGCCACTATCATGTTCGGCCATATAGAGCAGCCCCGTCACTGGGCGGACCACCTGCTGGCAATCAGAAACCTTCAGCTGCGTACCGGCGGCTTTACCGAGTTTGTTCCCTTGCCATACGTGGCCCTGGAAGCCCCCATGTACCTGAAAGGCCGATCACGTCACGGACCAAGTTTCCGGGAAGCGGTTCTCATGCATGCTGTGCCCAGGCTGGTGTTTCATGGATTGATCCGCAATATCCAGACTTCCTGGGTGAAAATGGGTCAGGAAGGTGTGATTGCCTGTCTCAATGCCGGCGCCAATGACCTTGGTGGAACGCTGATGAACGAGAGTATAACCCGGGCTGCCGGGGCCAGTTTCGGGCAGGAGTGGCCACCCCGGAAAATGGAAGAAATTATAAAGAGTATCGGGCGGACACCACGCATGCGCAACACGCTCTACGGTGACGTCAATGATGAAAGGCGGGAAACTGCCTTTCATGCCTCCGGGCTACTGGAAATTGAAAACAGCCGCGCCATGAAAACACAGCGTAGCAAGCGACTGACCGGCCTGGTGCAGCTGAGTTGACGACTGTCAACCCGGGTGGCAGCCAGCTTCTCCGGAAAACATTCGGGTCTTGAATCGATAATGCCACTTCCCAACTTTGCTCGTTGTCAAGGGAGTAGTCGTATATCAGGCTCTGAGCCACTATAATGGCGAACTTCTGGAATTCTGCAGCGTACCAGCCACCGCCCATACGGGATCACCCCATGGCAGGCCAATACTCTACATTGAATTGAACTGGACACCGAAGCAATAGGACAACCCACTGCATGATCAAGATTGCCATTACCGGGGCTAACAGCAGCGTCGGCATCAACCTGTTGAACAAGATTGCCGACAGCGACGAATTTGAAGCCATGGCGGGAGTCCGGTCGGAGTCAGCCTTTGCCGCACTGCCCACCTCTGAACGGATCACCCCCCGGACGATCAGCTACAGCGATGTCGGCAATCTGTCCGCGGCATTCGATGGCTGTCGGGCAGTCGTTCACCTGGCGGGTATTCTGATCGAGAGCAAGCACAGCAAGTACCAGGCCGCCAATGTTGATGCAACCGCAGCGGTTGTCGCGGCCGCCTCCGAGGCAGGGGTAGAACACATTGTTTTCATTAGTGTTATTGGCGCCGAAGACAAGGCGTCCAATCCCTATTTTCGATCCAAGGGTAAGGCCGAGAAGGTGATAACCGCCTCCGGAATCACATCGACCATTATCCGTACGCCTTTGTTACTGGGTCGGGGAACCGCCGGAGCGGATTCTGTTCTATGGGCCGCTTCACAGCCAAAAGCCAAGCTGTTGGGGGGCGGTAACTACACCATGCATCCACTGGATGTGGATGATCTTGGCCAGGCGGTACTGAATTGCTGTCGACAGCTGCCGCAGACCAGCCGCACGCTGGAAATGGTAGGTCCCGAGGCAATTCCTTACCGTGAGCTGATCAGGAAACTGGCCAGTCTGAAAGGAAATGACGTTACCATAGCCACGGTTCCGGTCTGGAGTGCCAAACTTGGTGCAGCCGTTAGCAGCATGATAAAGGGAGGCGGTATCACGCCTGCCGTGATCGACGTTATTACGACCGATGAATCTGTCCCTCACAACGACACAGACGAGCTTGGCGTGACACTTACCCCTCTTAACGACACTCTGAAAAAAATCCTGGAAGAAAAATGACTGAGCCCTCACAAACTGCAGTAGAAGAACAGGCTGCTGCTCGAAAGCCCAACAAGTCCGGCCGTGTAGTATTTACACTGATCACCATTGGCTGCTTTATCTACCTGTATTTTCGCCTAAACGGTGCCGCCGCCCGGGAAGGTCTCAGCCTGATCGAATACATGACCCAGGTGTTCGCGAACGTACAGTGGATTCCCTGGTTACTGTTGATGATCGCCTATTCTTTTCTCTACTTTCTTATAGATACACTGGTTGTTTCCCGGGCGCTAACGTGGTTTATCGAGCCGATCCGATATCGCGATATCCTGCCCATTCGTGCCAGTGCGTACATTATTTCGGTGTTTAATGAGCAGATAGGTAAAGGTGCGATGGCCTACTACCTGAATAAACGGGACGGTGTACCCGGTTGGGAAGTCGGCTCGGTGATGCTGTTCATCATGTTCTGCGAAATGTTCTACCTGTTGATCTGGGCAACCATCGGTTTCTTCTTCAGCAGCAGCAACCTGCCGGACGTGTTCAATATCATTCCCTACATCGCCGTCGGCGGCCTGCTGTTTTTCATTGTCTGGCTCCTGTATTTCCGTGGTGTAATCCTGCCCGGAAACGAACTGCGCAATCGGCGAATTCTGCATGCGTTCAAACTGGCATCCCTGAAGCACTATGTACTGTTTTTCCTGTTGCGGTCACCTGCACTGTTGACGGCCGTCTTTGTATACACGATTGCCCTGACACTGTTTGGCGTTGAAGCCTCGTTCCTGTCTCTGCTGGGTTACCTCCCGGTTATCTTCTTTGCTGCAACAGTTCCCACTCCCATGCGCGCAGCGGCTATAACTTTCTGGGTAATTCTATTTCCGGAAAATGAAGGTCAAATGGCCGCATTCGGTTTTGTTCAGCACAACTTTTTCATACTCTTCAATGCCTTGATAGGCGTATTGTTCTGGCGTCGGGCCCAGCGCGAACTGTTCAGCAGCTGATGGCAAATCTACTGACGGCAATTCGCCTGCTCATCGCTGTTCCGACGGCGTTGGGTATTGGCGAAATCTTGCTATTGTCGCCGACAGTTTTGCTGATACTCGTGCTGGTTGCCATGCTGACTGACTACTACGATGGCAAGGTTGCGCGATTTACCGGCTCTGCTTCACCTCGAGGCCAGCTTTTCGATCACAGTACCGATTTCGTGTTTGTCACTTCCTGCCTGGCCGGTGCTGCCTATGCCGGTTTTGTAACGCCGATTCTGCCTGTTCTGATCGTTATCGCGTTCTCGCAGTATGTACTGGATTCTCACTATTTTTATCATGAAAAACAACTACATATGAACAGATTGGGCCGATGGAACGGGATTCTATATTTCGTTCCCATCCTTGTTCTCGCCTGCGCGGGCCTGCCGGTTTTCACCGAAATGGCCAGCATTCTTACAGCGGCGGTTTTCGTATTCGCCTGGCTACTGGTGTTATCGACGGTTCTGTCTATTCTGGATCGAGCCATGGCTCCCCTGAATATCCATGTTCATGACAAAAAGAAGAGTTAGAGCATGGTGATGCCGGCTGGAGAAACTGTTCGATAGTCTTCACTGCCGAAATCAAAGAAACGCCAGACTCTTATAGGAAGTCTCTGCACACGCTGCCGGGCATGAGTTCAGTCATGGCTTGATGTGTTCAGGGATCAAGACCGGTAACGGTTGTCTTGAGTTCTAATTGATCAGAGGTTTCTTAGCGGGTTGCCGGTCGGCAATCAGGTGGAACTACCTGAAATTTCAAACGAGTAGCTGCCAACAATTACTGGCAATTTATTCTTTCTTCGCCCTGGTCCAACTGTTCGGGATTAGATCGCTTCACTGATTTTTCCGCAGCTTGCGCGCCTGGGAAATCTCATTGGCAAATTCTGCCAGTTTTACCCGAATCTCACTTTCCAGTTTCTCTTTCAGAAACATTTTCTCGGCATGGGAAAGATCATTTTCATCGGCGGCCCGGCTGACCGCCTTATCGAGTGATTCCAGGCTCGTTGCCCGTGCGAATTTACTCATGAGTATACCCCTGAAAAGGCTGAATCGAATCGATGTTATTGTTGAGATCCGCAATGTCGCCATCGGATCAACTACGCCTTTTACCTTTTGTCGTGCTCAGCCACTGCTACCGGATGAGATCCCCGCCATGACCAATTCGCACAACGGGACAGATAAATCGAGACACGTCAAAACGTCTTAACGCGCAACATATAGTGTAAAAACTTACTTGTCAAACAATATCTGGTAATGACGAAAAATAATGAATATTAACAGGACACCCATATAATAAATATAAGGACACCCAATTAAATTGGCATAAAAAATTTAATTGGGTGTCCTTTGTTTTTCTTTATTTTTTTATATTTGTTTATATTGGTGATTGACGTAGCAACGAGCTACGCTCGTGGCATTATCAGCAGGCGCAGTTTCGCTATTCCGCCGACCAGATAGCTACCGACAGAGCCAGTACATTATTGGTGACAGTTTTGTGGGGGGGGGCGCGGGGCGGGAAGCTTGGTTTTAGAGCCGGTATCCGGATCAGGTTCCAAACAGTCTGGTAGCAGGCTTTATTCCTCTTACCCACTTGTTTTTAAACCTGACGAGCCTGGCTTTCGCCCTGCTGGCCTGGTACTTGATCAACGAACCTGGGTCACCTGCTGCCTGGTAGAAGAATTTATGAAACGACGTAACTGCATCGAGCCAATCAGCAGGTTTGATACCGACATCCCCCAACCGTTCATCTGCTTGATATTCCCTATCCATAACAGCTTTCGTCCTGCTGGCGGTGAGGCTGGCGGCACTCCATGCCACCAGGTCGAAATAGGCTGCCTGAGTGATAGGCAGGCAGTGATCTGCGCCGGTGAATTCACTTTGCAACTGACCGGATTGAAATCCCATCAGTCGAGCACCGGCCGTTTTCAATTTTCTGTTACTTTCAAAGTAGTGCTGGTAGTGCTTCAGCATTGTGCTTTGATCACGTGAACGTTTTTTTGACCGCCTGGCATGACTCACCAGCCTTTCCTGAATCGAAGTAAAATCACTTTCCTCAGGCGTTGCGCTCAAGTGAGCGCGCACTGGATTCAGGTCCACATAGGCCATACACGTGATCAGCGCTTTATCATCCAGCAATGCCTGGCTCTTGAAACGTCCTTCCCAGAATCGACCGGTGCAGTCATCTTCCCGGTTGGCCCGGCGGGCAATCGGTTCATTGAGGCAACGCATAAACCAGCTGATATCCTTGAGCCTATCCCGCCATTGCTCGATGAGTCGGCGGCGCTGTTCGCGGGCAGATTTACTGGAACGATTGCCGGCGATTGTTTCCAGCGCAGCCGCGTTTCTGCTGAACAGCCTGGTCCATCTTTGAATGACTTCGTCCTGGGTCCAGCTGTCAGCCAGTTTATGATTTACATGAAGTACCAGGTGATAGTGGTTACTCATCACGGCATAGGCACAAATATCCACGGAAAATACCGAGGCCAGCTGCTTCATTCGTTCAACCAACCAGACCTTCCGGTGATCGAAGTTCTCGCCGCTGACCGGATCATCGCCACAAAGGTAGGCACGTCTCACACAACGCGAGATGCAGTGATAATAAGGCGTATCATCAAGTGATACCTGTTGATTCCTGGCACGGGTCATCAGCCGAAGGGCACTCTTCCCTGTTTTATGTTCCCCGCTGGTACGCTGAGGCGGGAACTGATTCTTGTTCTGATATGACGGCCTTCAGGCAGAAAAAATCACCTTTTTCGAGGGCGAATTCCCGATTGTAGAGATTTTCCCTTGAAATTCAACTAATTAAACTTCAATTAATTGTGCCGTGAAGTGAAATATCGGACTGGCGCATTCCGCCGCCCCGCGCTCAGTCGAATGGATGCCGGAGTACGATTGTTTCGGACCGGTCGGGTCCGGTGGAAATAATGTCTACGGGTGCCTCTACATGATCTTCAATAAACCGGATATAGGCACGGGCATTCTCGGGTAGTTGTCCGATTTCCTTTATTCCGGCCGTCGAATCATCCCAGCCGGGCAGTTCTTCATACACCGGCTGCGGAGCACCGGGGCCGTCGACGTTCATCAGCCAGGCGGATACGCTGTCATTGTCACCACCGCCACGGTATCCCGTGCATACCTTGACCGTTTCCAGGCCATCCAGCACATCCAGCTTGGTGAGGCAGATTCCCGATACGCTGTTAACACTGATTGCATGTTTAACCGCCGCCGCATCGAACCATCCGCAGCGCCTGTCTCGACCCGTAGTTGCCCCTTTTTCATGTCCCACGCTGGCCAGATGTGTACCGGTATCATCGAACAGTTCCGTAGGGAATGGTCCAGTACCAACACGAGTCGCATAGGCCTTGGTAATACCCAGCACGTAGTCAAGATACAGTGGACCGTAGCCGCTTCCCGTGGCAGTTCCACCTGCCGTGGTATTGGACGACGTCACGAACGGATAAGTCCCGTGATCAATATCCAGCAAGGATCCCTGGGCGCCTTCGAACAGGATATCCTCCCCACGTTTGCGATGGTGGTGAAGTCGATCAACTGCATCTCCCACCATGGGCGACACAAGCTGGATCAGCTCCAGGCTCCTGTCAAGCGTCTGTTGAAAGTCCACCGGATCTGCGCCGTAGTATTTTTCCAGGATAAAATTGTGGTAATCCATCAGGCCTTCGAGCTTTGCAGTAAACTGCTCCTCCACAAGTGCCTCGGCAAGTCGAATACCGCGCCTGGCCGCCTTGTCCTCATAGGCTGGACCGATACCTCGACCGGTGGTTCCCAGCCTTACGTCCCGGGCCTGGTCCAGTGCAATGTGGGTAGGTAATATCAACGGACAGGCGCCACTGATCCGAAGCCGCCGGGTGACTGGAATGCCCCTTGCCTCCAGCTCAGAAATTTCCTGCCAGAGGGCCTCGAGACTCAGTACGACGCCATTGCCGATGAGACAATCCACGCCCTCTCGCAGGATACCCGAAGGCAGAAGATGCAGAACCGTCTTCTCCCCGTCGATTACCAGGGTATGACCGGCGTTGTGGCCGCCCTGGAATCGCACGACAACTTTTGCCTGATCGGTCAACAGGTCTACTATTTTCCCTTTACCCTCGTCACCCCATTGGGTGCCCAATACAACTACACTTTTTCCCATTCCCGGCAGCTCACTTTTACTGGTTTTGATAATATTTCAACATTAACCTTGGCGAGGTATGCAGTCACTGATCCTGGGCAAATTCCTTTACAACCCATTTACCTGACTGCCTGGTCAGATATCGGTCACAGCCCAATTCTATCCCGTCATCGACACCAGGCTGATCCGAAGAAAAATTAACGATAACGGTTTCGCCCGCACCTCGCAGTTCACTGATCAACTTCGGCAGCTCAGTATCAGTCGTCATCGGCGCCAGAATTCCGCTGGGTCGCCTGAAAGTCTTGTGTGTCAGCCTGGACAGTACCTTCAGGTCGCAATCGAATCCTGATGCCGGCCTGGCTCTACCAAATACTTCCCCAATATCGTCGTACCTTCCGCCCTTGGCCACGGCCCTGCCGTTTTCTGGTGTGTAGGCGGCAAATACAATACCCGTGTGATACTCGTAGCCACGTAATTCGCAAAGGTCAAAACAAAGAGTGACGTCCGCCGCCTGTCGATTCACGCCGCTGGCGATGGCTTCCAATTCGGCAAGCTCACTGCGAACCGCGGCAGGGGCATCTGCAAAAACCTGCAAGGCATGATCAAGAGTTTCGGCATCGCCACTGAGTCGCGTGACGTGATACAACATCTGCCGCAATTTACTGTTGTCCACAGCAGCCTGCAGCAGGGAATCGATTTCTGCGTAAGCCTTGCGCTGCACCAGGTCAAACAGGGTCGCCTCGACGTCCTCATCAAGCCGCGCTTCTGCTACCAGGGTCCGGAAAATTCCGACGTGTCCCAGGACCAGATGGATATTGCGAATGTCTGCGAGACGCAGCGTTTCCAGCATCAGGCAGATAAGTTCCACATCGGCTTCCACCCCGGCATGACCAAATAGCTCGGCACCAACCCGGAAAGGCACCCGTGATGTCAATAATCCCCGCGGCCGGGTATGAAGAACACTATCGGCATAACAGAGCCGCACCGGACCGTTCCGATTCAGACAATGTGCATCAATCCGGGCTACCTGGGGAGTCATGTCCGCCCTTATTCCCATCATGCGGCCGCTGAGTTGATCGGTAACCTTGAACGTATGGAGATCCAGGTCATGTGACGTGCCGACCAGCAGGGAATCGAGGTACTCCACAAACGGCGTCATCACCAGTTGATAGCCCCAGCTCCGGTATAGATCCAGTATCCCCCGCCGGAAAGTTTCAAGCACATGGGCCTCATCCGGGAGTATCTCCTCGACACCCTCGGGCAGTAACCATTTTTCAACGGAATTCATCTCTTCTTACCCCGGCCAGAGATCGGCATTCTTACACTCGCGACAACAGTCGACGGGCGGTCAATTGATCATGTAGAGCAGCACGGTTCCCGCCAGCATGCTTCCCAGGCCGATCATCCGTACCGTGTTGTCGTCCATCTGCTCAACAGCTTCCAGCATGCGTCGCCAGCGCCGGGGTGCCACAAAGGGTAGAATCCCTTCGATAACCAGCATCAGGCAGAATGCAACTGCCAGTTCCTGAAGCATTGCTTAACACTCACCCTTCATACATTTCCGGTCGCAAAAAAACGAAAACTCAAGCAACAGGCAGGCTGTCGCTTGAGTTCACGGTATTTTTCATTGCCACTATTACGATCTGGCTGCGCGGTACTCCAGGCCAGTATTCAAAAATGGCAACGGATCTAGTTTGTCGGCCTGTTATTCAGAAATCTGAAATAGTCACTGTCCGGATCTATAAGCAGGAAGTCTGACTTGTTGCTGAACGTCGACCGATACGCGTTCAGACTTCTGGTGAAGGCAAAAAAATCCGGATCCTTGTTATAGGCGTCGGCATAAATAGCAGTGGCTTCAGCATCTCCCTCGCCTCGAATCTGTTCCGCATCCCGGTAGGCCTCGGCCATATATATCCTGGCCTGACGGTCGGCATCAGCCCGAATACCGATAGCAAGTTCCTCGCCGCGGGAACGCAGTTCCTGGGCTTCCCGATTCCGTTCCGTGGTCATTCGCTCATACACGGAGGAACGCACATCGTCCGGTAAATCAATACGCTTGACCCTGACGTCGATAACTTCGACACCGATATCGCGGGCTGTGGTTTCATTCAGTTCTTCGGTCAGTGCGACCATCAGCGCGTCACGCTCACCTGCGACTACCTCCTGCAGGGTCCGCGCACCGAACTGGTCGCGCAGGCCGTCATTGATTCTTTCCGCCAACAGTCGCTGCGCACTCAGCAGGTCACCCTGGTTGGCGACGTAAAACTGGCCTACATCGACAATCCTGAATTTCGCGTAGGAATCCACCATCAACGCCTTCTGTTCCAGGGTCAGGAAGCGCTCGGGCTCTGCATCGGCCGTCTGAATTCGTCCATCGAACTTGGCCACGCGGTTTATCCAGGGGATCTTGACATGAAGTCCAGGTTCGATGTCCGGATCGATTACTTCACCGAACTGCAGCATCACGGCTCGCTCGGTTTCCCTGACAACGAAAAGTGCATTGCTGGCAACCAGCACCAGGATGAAAATCAGTCCAACTCCGATAAAATTTTTCATATCAATTACCTCTCCTGCTCAGGCGTGAGCGATCCACCGAGTTGGCGTTGGTTGGCGCTGGCAGGTAAGGTGCCAGCCGATTGGCCAGGTCCTGAAGCTCACGGGATGAACTGGGAATGGCACCGCCGGTACCGGCAGCCGCATTGCCCTGCTCGAGAATTTTGTCCAACGGCAGATACATCATGTTGTTACCGCCTTCCACGTCCACCATGATCTTGCTGGCACTGGACATAACGCTCTCAATGGCATCGATGTAGAGCCTTTCCCGGGTGACTTCGGGTGCCTTGCGATACTCGGCCAGCAACTGGTTGAAACGTGCTGCGTCACCCTGGGCCTCGGCAATGACTTCCTGCTTGTAGCCGTTGGCCTGCTCGATAGTCTGCTGGGCCTCACCGCGGGCTTCCGGAATAATCTGGTTGGCGTACTGCTGTGCCTGGTTCTGCACCCGCTGCTCATCTTCACGAGCGCGTATCACGTCATCGAATGCCGCCCTGACCGCGTTAGGTGGCTGGGCATCGGTCACGTTTACCTGGCTGACCAGTATGCCGGTCTGGTAGGTATTCATGTAATCCTGCAGACGCTCTTCCACGTCGTCCGCTACTGCCGCACGACCGGTGGTCAGAATCTGATCCATGAAGTTTTCGCCGACGATGTGCCGAATGGCGGATTCCGACGCATTCTGCAGACTGAGTTCAGGGTCCTGTACGGCGATAACGTAACTGATTGGATCCTGAATCCGGTATTGTACAGTCACTGTCAGGCTGATGATGTTTTCGTCGGTGGTCAGCATGTCGTTAACGAACTGACGACTGTTGAGTCGTTGAACGTTGACCTTGGTGACCTCGTCGATAATGGGAGGATTCCAGTGCAAACCGGGCATCACCACGTCGTTTCTGACCTTGCCGAAGCGCAGAATGACGCCGCGCTCGGCTTCGTCGACCGTGTAGAAGCCCATGAAAGCCCAGACCACCACCACGGCCAGGAGCAGACCACCCAGCATGCCGGTGTTTAGAGTCATTCCGCCACCGCTGCCGCCGGATCCGGAACCTGACCCGCCCGAGGATTTGCCGGAACCACCAAAAAGCGAATTGATTTTCTTGGTCAGATTCTTGACGACCTCATCGATATCCGGGGGACCGTCATTTCCACCCCGACGACCACCGCCCCCCCAGGGGTCTTTGTTGTCACCGTTGTTTCCTGGTTCATTCCAAGCCATTCGCTTCTCCAAAGCAATTTTGTCGCAGGGGCGTGAGTTTAACGAAAATTCGGTGTTTAACCCAGTCTTTACGGTTGAACACGATACTGTTTGCGACCACTGCCCACGCCTTGACAATCACCGCTCCCACAGCGGGTAATCCGCCGCCGGATCAATTCAGTTGCAGGGCCTGCTTGGCCCGGTTCACGGGCAATCCCAGCTGATAATCGGTACCACTCTGCAGGCCTTCCTGCTCCAGAATACGCAACAGGGTAGTACGCGCCAGTCTGACCTGCAGATGATATTGCCCCTGTTCATCCACGGCTTCGTCTTCTATCGCCCCACGTGCGTAGAGTTTACTGCGCAGTCTTGCATGCACCGGCTGCAGTACCAGCTCCTGACGCACCAGTTCGCCGGAAAGCAGTTCCGACACCGCGACAAGCAGCAGGTCGACACCCTCACCGGTTTTTGCTGACAGCCAGACCCGCCGTGGCTTGCCGTCCGCGCCGCGGTCAATGAGGGGACCCTGTCCATGCAGCAGGTCAATCTTGTTGAATACCTGCAGGACCGGTGTTTGTGCCGCGCCTATTTCATCCAGTACGTTATCCACCTCGTGGATCAGCTGATCGTGCTCCTGGTCTGCAGCGTCTACTACGTGGAGCAGCAGGCTGGCCTGGGTGGTTTCTTCCAGCGTAGCCCGGAACGCCTCCACCAGTTGATGAGGTAAGTGGCTGATAAAGCCGACAGTATCGGCAAAAACAACATTACCGAATGCCGGTACGGCAACCGCCCTCAGGGTCGAATCCAGGGTGGCAAACAGCTGATCGGCTGCATAGGTCTCCGCACTGGTCAGGCAGTTGAACAACGACGATTTGCCCGCATTGGTATAGCCGACCAATGACACTGTGGGTACTTCAGCGCGTTTTCGCGATCGCCGGCCCTGATTGCGCTGCGCACGGACCCGTTCCAGGCTCTTGTTGATTGACTTGATACGTTGTCCGATCATTCGCTGGTCAAGCTCCAACTGGGTTTCCCCAGCTCCGCGCAACCCTATGCCCCCCTTCTGTCGGTCAAGGTGGGTCCAGCCTCGCTTCAGACGGGTGCTCATGTGGCGTAATTGAGCCAGTTCGACCTGAAGTTTACCTTCGTGACTGCGGGCACGCTGGGCGAATATATCGAGAATCAGTCCGGTGCGATCCAGCACCCGGCATTTCAACCGTCGTTCCAGGTTGCGTTCCTGGCTGGGCGAGAGCGTATGGTTGAAGATGACCAGCTGTGCCTGGTGACTGGCAACGGCATCGGCGATTTCCTGCAGCTTGCCGCTGCCGACAAAGCTGAAGGGCGAGGGCTGTTGTCTGCTCCCGGTAATGAATGCGGCAGGATCGCCTCCGGCTGACAGTACCAGCTCCTCGAATTCCTGTGGATCTTCCGGCTCACAATCGGAATTAATCGATAGGTGAACCAGGATGGCAACTTCGCCGGTTTCCGGTCGTTCGAAAAACAATAAATTACCTCTGTTCAGGCGCCTCAGGCAGAGTTGCCGATATTCTCGTCAACTTCTCCTGTGCCGCCCTGATCACCTTGCCCCGGGGTAGGTATTCTGACGGTTCTGGCCGGAACCACCGTGGAAATGGCATGCTTGTAAACCATCTGGTTGACAGCATTCTTGAGAACTATGACAAACTGGTCGAAGGACTCGATCTGTCCCTGTAACTTGATACCGCTTACCAGATATATAGAAACGGGTATTCGCTCTTTCCTTAATACATTCAGAAAAGGGTCTTGTAAGCTGTGCCCTTTTGACATGTTATTTATCTCCTTTCAGTCGTTACCCGGACCCGGCCGGCCCATCAGTCAAAATGAAATCTTTATATCGTGGCGGATTCCACGATATTCAAGAGTCTGGACAGGGATTTGTCGTCTGGGCCACCCAGGTCGGTGAGCTCAGGCCAGCTCCTCAACCAGGTTAACTGGCGTTTGGCCAGCTGCCTCGTCGCAATGATACCTCTTTCAACCATTTCATCATAGTCGATTTCACCGGATAAATACTGCCAGATCTGGCGATAACCGACGGATTTGATGGCCGGCAGATCCGGCGTCAGGTCCCCGCGGGCAAACAATGCCTCCACCTCTTCTACGAAGCCCAACGCCAACATGGATTGGTATCGCTGTGCTATTTGTTCATGCAGGCGCTGTCTTTGCGCCGGTATTATCGCCAGGAAGCGAAGATCCCAGGGCAGTGCGTCTGCCGAACCGGGGCCAGCTGCAGATTCGGCGGCATGCAGGGCGGTCATTGTCTGACCGGTAGCCAGATAAACTTCCAGGGCCCGCTGCAACCGCTGGGGATCATTGGGGTGTATACGGGCCGCTGACTCGGGGTCAACCTGCGCTAGCCGGGCGTGTACCGCTGCCCAGCCCCGGTAACCTGCCAGCTTTTCGATTTCCGCCCGGATCGACGGGTCCGCCGCGGGCAGCCTCGCCAGCCCATCCCGCAATACCTTGAAGTAAAGCATGGTACCGCCGACGAGAAGCGGAATACGACCGAGGCTGATGATCTGCTGAACCTCTCTTGTTGCATCATGGCGAAAGTCGGCCGCGGAGTAGGGCTCGGCAGGATCAGCGATATCCAGCAGGCGATGGGGTGCAATGGCCAGGGTCTCGCGGTCAGGCTTGCCGCTACCGATATCCATGCCACGATAAACCTGCGCGGAATCGACGCTGACGATTTCCACCGGAAGCCGGCGGACCAGCTCCACTGCCAGCGCGGTCTTGCCGGACGCCGTCGGCCCCATCAGGCAGAAAACCACTGGCCGCCTGGATTCTGCCAGGCCACGGTTGTCAGTCATTCTCTGTCTACCGCCTACTGTCCACGAAGAAACAGTTTGTCCAGCTCATCCATATTCAGAAACACCCAGGTGGGTCGCCCATGATTACACTGACCACTGCGTTCCGTCGCTTCCATATCACGCAGCAATGCGTTCATTTCCGGGACGGTCAGCTGGCGGTTGGCCCGCACGGAGTTATGACAGGCCATGGTAGCCAGCAGTTCGTCCTGGTGAGCCTGCACCCTCTCGCTGTGACCGAATTCCATGACATCGGAAAGAACATCCCGGACCAGTTGTTCAACATTGGCATCCCGCAGGATAGACGGTATCTCCCTGACCACCAGCGATTCATCGGCTACCCGTTCGACACCCACACCAACCTGCCGCAGCGCTTCCTGTTGTTGTTCTGCACAATCCGCCTCAGCCTGACTGACGGCCAGCGATAACGGTACAAGTAATGGCTGCACTTTCAGCTCTTCCCGGGCACAGGCGGTTTTCATCCGCTCGTAGGTTATACGTTCATGGGCGGCGTGCATGTCCACGATAACCAGTCCGTCACGGTTCTGCGCCAGGATATAAACGCCGTGCAGCTGGGCGATGGCGTAACCCAATGGCGGCGTTTCCTGGTCTTCGTTCAATTTCCGGTAGGCGGCCAGTTGCTCGCTGATCCCTGGCCTGGCACCGCCACCGGGGGACGGATAAAAGTGATTGCCGCCGGAGTCGGCCTGGCGATCGCTCAGGCCCAGGCTGGACTGGCTTTGCCGGTATTCGACTCCGCCGGTTTCTGTCTGCTGTGGATACTCACCTCCCTCCCGGGCCTGCTCCCTGCCAGGTAATCGGTCCGCGGGTGAAACCTCGGCCAGAGCACGGTGCAAAGAACTGAACAGAAAGTCATGAACCATTCTGCTGTCGCGAAACCTCACCTCGTGCTTGGTGGGATGCACGTTAACGTCGACCCGGCCGGGATCCAGGTCAAGATAGAGAACGAAGGCGGGATGGCGTCCGTGAAACAGAACATCCCGGTAAGCCTGCCTCACTGCATGGGCCACCAGTTTGTCCCTGATCACCCGGCCATTGACATAGAAGTACTGCAGGTCGGCCTGGCTGCGGGAAAACGTCGGCAGGCTGACCCAACCCCATAACCGTAGACCTGGCCCCTCCACTTCCACTGCCACGCTGTTTTCGACGAATGAGGGACCGCAAACCTGGGCCACCCGACGCTGTTTTTCCTGATCTGTGTCGGCCTTCAACAGGTTGTGAATAATGCGATTGTTGTGCTTGAGAATGAAAGCCACGTCAAAGCGGCTCAATGCCAGCCTTCTGATGACCTCGTCGATACGTGAAAATTCCGTTTTTTCCGTGCGCAGAAATTTTTTGCGGGCCGGCGTGTTGAAGAATAGATCACGGACTTCCACCGTGGTTCCCCCGGGATGGGCTGCCGGTGTCAACACAGGTTCCATTTCCTGCCCCTGCGCCTCAACCTTCCAGGCCGAGTCGGTACCACTGTCAGCACTGCGGGAGGTGATGGACAGTCGTGATACCGAACTGACGCTGGCCAGCGCTTCGCCACGGAACCCCAGGCTGCCGATACGTTCAAGGTCTTCCAGCCGGAAAATCTTGCTGGTCGCGTGACGGCTCAGCGCAAGCCCCAGGTCCTGACGATCCATGCCGGCGCCATCGTCGCGGACACGGACGAGTTTACTGCCACCCTGTTCGATATCCACGTCGACCCGACCAGCACCGGCATCCAGGCTGTTTTCCAACAACTCCTTGACCACCGACGCGGGCCGTTCCACCACCTCGCCGGCGGCGATCTGATTGGCCAGGCGCTGGTTCAGTAAAGCTATTTTTCCCATGATGACAAGGCGTTCCCGGGGCAGATCAGCCGCAGGATTGTAGCATTAACGGTCCCGGATGGCTGTTGCAGCACCACAGCGCCAGGAGAACAGCGGTATCTCCACGGCTTCGGCAACCGCGTACAGTCAACGGGGATGGTTGAGGGCAGGGCTCAGGAGGTGGGAATTTTCAGCACCTGGCCGACCATGATCCTGTCGCCGCGCAGGTTGTTGACGCGTCTCAGACTGGAGAGACTGACGCGATATCGCTGAGCGATTTCCGACAGGGTTTCACCGCGGGATATCCGGTGTTCGGCAACCTGTGCCGCCGTTCCCTCACCTGGAATGGTCAGGGACTGTCCCACGTGGATAGTGTCCCCGGTCAACCCGTTAGCCCGTTTCAGTTCTCCCAGACCGACGCCGAACTGCAGCGCGATCTCAGAGAGACTGTCTCCGCGCCGGACTCGGTAGCTGGCAGGAGTGATGCCGTTTTCTTTCTGCCAGGCGACCAGGGTCCCCTCGGGCGGGCTGTCAAAAAAGTAGTTGGTCACGCCCTGGACGATGGCGTCTGCAAGCCGGCGCTGATAGCCAGTTGATTTCAGTCGATCGGCCTCTTCGGGATTGGAGAGGTAACCGGTTTCAATGAGTATCGAGGGAATATCCGGTGATCGCAGTTCCCAGAGATTGCCTCCCTGTACCTTGTCCTTGCGCAGCGGCGCAACGCCATGAAGCGTATCGAGTATATGGCTGCCCAGGATCACGCTCTGTTCCATGCTCCAGGCCATGGAGAGGTCCAGAAGGGTCAAAGCCAGGTCGTCCTCCACATCGGCAATCCGCGTGTCGCCGGCCAGGCCGCCCAGCAAATCCGCGCGGTTTTCCTTCTGCTCGACCCGACGGATGTTTTCCTGGTCAGCGGTCTCCCCGGAAAGCGCGTATATTGTTACTCCCTGGACGTTGCTGCCACGGTAGGAATCCGCGTGGATTGAAATATAGATATCAACGCGTTTTTCACGGGCAATCACCGGACGTGATTTCAATGCCACCGAATAGTCGCCATCGCGAATCATTACCGGCTGGTACCCCGGTGTCTGGTGCAGACGGTTTTCCACCGCCTGGGCAATAGCCAGGGTCACATCTTTTTCCCAGAAACGGCGGTTGTAGCTTGGCGCACCCGGGTCTTCACCGCCGTGGCCGGCCACGATTGCCACCAGGATGTCACGCTTTTCCCCGGCCTGCCTGACCGGCTGGGTTCGCACGGTTTTGATCTGGCTGCCCGGTGGGTCGTAGAGATCGATGATGAGGCGATCACGGAATTCGCCATTTGCCCCCAGGGAAAAGCTCTCATGCCTGACCCGCTGAGCCATATCCAGAACCAGGCGCAGATCGTCTCCGTTACGGATACCAGTGCGGATAGCATGCACCGGCGTCGCATCCAGTTCCAGGCCGGTAAGATCAGCAGCAAAGTCGCTGTCACTGAGGTCGATGACCAGCCTTTCGGGATTATCGAGGTTGAATACGTTGTAACTGACCGCCTGACTGAGATCCAGGACCAGGCGCGTGTGATCAGGTGCTCGCCAGACGCGCACCGCCTCCACGGTTGCGGCCTGTGTCATCTGCGGCGAGGACAGCAAGGCCAGACCAGGCAGGATCAGCGCCATGGCCGTGAAAACCGGCAATAATACCTTGTCCAGTAGTCGTTTCATCAGTTGTTCTGTTTCCCGCATGCAGTGCCGGCGAACGGCATGGCGACATCGATGATCTGTTAAACCGATCTTGACCGGCAGTTCCGGATTACTACCGGTACCGTACTGCGTAACTGTACCCCACGGGCGTACCAGCCTGCATAACGCCCATTCAAACCAGGGAACCGCTGCCTGAGGAACCCCTCACCGCACGCTGCCTGGCTCTTCCGACTTTTTTACTGTTTGTTCAGTAAAATCAATCAACTGTCAACCGCCAACAGCTTGTTGGCAATCTCCTGCCCTCTGGGAGTTTTTGCCTCCCAGGTCAGCAGACGGCCGGATCCGCTTATTTTCAACTCGATAAGCAGGTCCGCCGGGGGTATTGCTGTACCGCCTTTATCCGGCCACTCGATCAGACAGAGGTTTACTGGCATAAGATAATCCGAAACGCCTAGAAATTCCACTTCTTCGGGATCGGAAAGCCGATAAAGATCAAAGTGATAGATGTTATACCTAGAAAACTCATAAGGTTCAACCAGTGTGTATGTAGGACTTTTTACCGCACCTTCGTGTCCGTAGCCCCGCAACAGGCCCCTCGCCAGGGTAGTCTTGCCCGCGCCAAGATCCCCCGACAGGTAGATCCTGCCACCCCCGGTTGAACGGGGATATCCGGCAGCGCCATGGTTTTCCGGGCGCAAATCACTGGTGGCCAGCGCCAGCCGGCGACCGAAGTTCTCGG
>Ga0070726_10001600_pt1 | contig 22456 bp, 20 predicted proteins | sample tdAd471_FD_67275 | JGI IMG/M metagenome (GOLD analysis project Ga0070726, IMG submission 67275) | Marine sediment microbial communities from the Atlantic coast under amendment with organic carbon and nitrate - tdAd47.1 | ecosystem: Environmental > Aquatic > Marine > Coastal > Sediment | place... | reverse complement strand
CACGCCCTCTACTCGCACATCGGGTTCTCGGTGATCGTCACCGGGCTCGCGTTCTTCGTCGCCGGTCGCGCAGTCCTGCGTCACGGCGATTCGAGGCCCCTTCCCCTGCTCGGACGCGGCGTCCTCGGGGTCGTGTTCCTCCAGTTCTGTCTCGGCTGGGTCGCCCTCATGGTCGTCGTCCCCCACTACGACGAAGCCCTCGGCACCACGCCCCTGACCGCAGAGCGTCCCGCGTCCTCCGTGCTCGTCGCGACGATGCACCAGATGACCGGCGCAGCCCTGCTTGCGCTCGGCGCGATGCTCACCGTCTGGACCTTCCGTCTCGTTGCGCCGGGTTCCGCCAGATCGTCAGAGCAGGCGCGCGTACCCGTTCCAGCCTGATCCTCCAATCGCCGCCCACGAAAAAGCCCACCTCGTGGGTGGGCTTCGAGAGTCACATTGAGGCAGGGGCTTACTCCGGGTTGCCGCCGGCGTAGTCGTAGACCCACTTGTTGATCGGGCGCTCATACTCGAGCACCTCGCCGTCGTTGAAGAACAGGCCGAGTTCGCGCTGGGCGGCTTCCGGCGAGTCCGAACCGTGGATCAGGTTGAACGAGTTGGAGACGCCGAAGTCACCACGGATGGTGCCCGAGTCGGCCTTGGAACCGAAGGTCGCGCCCATCATCGAGCGGCTGATCGCGATCGCCCCCACGCCGCGAACGGCCATAACCAGCACCGGGCTGGAGGTCATGAACCCGACGAGCCCGTCGTAGAACGGCTTGCCCTTGTGGTCCTGGTAGTGCGTCGCCGCGAGTTCATCGGAGATCTGCATCATCTTTGCGCCGACGATCTGCAGGCCCTTCTCCTCGAAGCGGGTGATGATCTTGCCCATCAGGCCACGCTGAACGGCGTCGGGCTTGAGAATGATCAGGGTCGTTTCCATGGGTCGATGTCCTTCTCGCTCGCGGCGATGGTTCGGTCTGTCGTGGGTGAGGGGACCGGACGGCTCCTCCGCCGCCGGGCCGAGGATCATAGCGTATTTTGCGTCCGGGCCCGATCACGCATGCCCCGCAAGTCTTGCTAGACTCGGCTCGTTGGCGGCGGAGCCGCCGGGCCAATCTCCCCCTCGAACCGGAGCGCGACACCACGGATGGCGACCGCAGCACAATCTCGCAAGTCGAGCCGCAAATCGTCACGCAAGCCCGCCGACGCCGAGTCGATGGCCACCAAGCAGCGTGACATCTCCGTCTCCGAGTTCTTCGCCAAGAACCGCCACCTCCTCGGCTTCGATAACCCGCGCAAGGCCCTGCTGACAACCATCAAGGAAGCCGTCGACAACTCCCTCGACGCCTGCGAGGAAGCCGGAATCCTGCCCGACATCTCCGTCGAGATCGTCCACAAGCCCAAGGTCGCCGAAGACCGCTACGTCGTCATCGTGCAGGACAACGGTCCCGGCATCGTCCGCAAGCAGATCGAGAATATCTTCGGGCGCCTCCTCTACGGCTCGAAGTTCCACCGCCTCAAGATGAGCCGAGGCCAGCAGGGCATCGGCATCTCCGCCGCCGGCATGTACGGCCTGATCACCACCGGCAAGCCGGTGCGCATCCTCTCCAAGCCCGGCCCGCGCAAGGTCACGCACGAGATGATCCTCAAAATGGACACCTCGAAAAACCGCGCCGACGTCATCCGCGATGAAGAAGCGCCCGAGTTCGACGAACTGTTCACCGCACGAGGCAAGACCGGCACCGGCACCCGCGTCGAGATCGAATTGCAGGGCAAGTACTTCACCGGCGCGCGCTCGGTCGACGAATACATCCAACTCTCGGCCATCGCCAACCCACACGCACGCTTCGAGTACAAGACACCCCCCACTTCCAAAAGCCCCGACGGCGAGCGCATCGTCTTCGAGCGCAGCGTCGACGAACTCCCCGAGCAGCCCGAAGAGATCAAGCCGCACCCGCACGGCATCGAGCTGGGCACCCTGATCTCCATGCTCGAGCGCACCGACAATTCCCAACTCGGCGGGTTCTTCTCGAACGAGTTCTGTCGCATCGGCCCGAAGGTCGCCCAACAAGTCACCGACCGCGCCGGGCTCACCACGCGCTCGTGGGTGAAGTCCGTCGGGCACCACGAAGCCGAGCAGATGTACAAGGCTCTGCAGGAGGTCAAGGTCATCGGCCCGCCGACCAACTGCCTGAGCCCCATCGGCGTGAAAACGCTGCTCAAGGGCCTGCAGCAGGGCATGGAGCCCGAGTTCATCACCGCTTCCAGCCGCCCCCCCGCGGTCTATCGCGGACGCCCCTTCGTGATCGAGGCCGGCATCGCTTACGGCGGCAACCTGCCCTCCGAGGAAACCGCCAAGGTCTTCCGCTTCGCCAACCGCGTGCCGCTGCAGTACCAGCAGTCGGCCTGCTCCAGCTTCAAGGCCGTGCTCGAAACCAACTGGCGCGGTTACCAGCTCCAGCAGCCGCGCAACGGCCTGCCCCAGGGCCCGATCATCTTCATGATCCACATGGCCTCGGTCTGGGTGCCCTTCACCAGCGAGTCCAAGGAAGCCATCGCCGACTACGACGAGATCCGCAAGGAGATGAAGCTCGCGCTGCAGGACTGCGGACGCAAGCTCGGCACCTACCTGCGCCGACGCCAGCGCATGAAGCGCGAGGGCGAGCGCCGCGGCGTGTTCAAGCGCTACATCGGCGAGATCTCCAAAGCCTGCAACCACATCACCGGCGTCGACACTGAAAAGCTCTACGCCGCGCTGCTCGCGACCGCGGAGTCCAAGACCGCCCAGTTCGACGACATCCTCGACGAAGAGGGCAAGGTCGTTGACGACGGCGGACGCCTCGCCAAGGACGACTCGGTGTTCATCCGCGAGTTCAACAGCAACGACGGGCCGCCCGTCAAGACCAAAGCCTCGCGCGGCTCCGACCTCGACCTCGACGCCATCGCCGACGAACGCGAGCGCGACTCCGACGATGACGACGATAGCGATCGGAACCTCTTCGGCGAATCGGACCCGCCCAAGAAAAAGCGGCGTGTGAAGAAGAAGGTCGTCAAGAAGAAGGTCAAGCGAAAGCGCGGCGGCGGGAATAGCTGACCGTGCCCGCAAACTGCTCTCCGAAGCTGCGCGTCATGCTCGCCGTCACCATCGACGGCTACATCGCCCGCGAGGATGGCTCGTTCGATTTTCTCGACCCATACTCCGAGTGTTTCACCGAGTGGGACGAGTTCATCACGGGCATCGACACGATCATCATGGGACGCCGCACCTTCGAGCAGGCGATCGCGATGGACCGGTGGCTCTACAAGGACAAACGCATCCGCGTGCTGACTCGACGTCCCATCGATGGCGCCCCCGACAACGTCGATGCGTTCTCAGACCCGCAGGCCCTCGTCGAGCAGATCCGGCACACGGCAACGGGCGACATCTGGCACATGGGCGGCGGTCGCGCCATTGAAGCGTTTGAGCGAGGTGGTTTGGTCGACCGCTGGGAGATCTACACCGTCCCCGTGCGCCTCGGCCGCGGCATACCGTTGTTCCGCCCATCAGATCGCGCTACCAATCTTCGCCTTATCCGCTTCAACCGACTGGACAGGGGCGTTCTGGAGGCGTGGTACGAGCCCGGCGCTTGACTGCCCTCACACGCAAGAGCGAGCGGATGAGCGAATGACTGGGCAAGGCTCAAGTGGGTGTGAAATCAACGCGAGGAACTTTTCATCCACTCAGGTCGCCGCGCCCGCTTCTGATCGAAGAAGCCGGGGCGAGGGAACACAACCCACGCATTTGCGCGTGTATCGGCGTTGAACATGAGAGCCACCTCATAGTGGGATGAGATCGCTTGCCCTCGCTCGGCTAAACGGTATGAATTGATAGAACGGCCTCGCGGTTTCGCGATGGTCAGATCTTCCGTTCCTCGCGCAATCGCAAGGGATCGCATGGATAGGAACACCATGAGAATCAGTCTCGCATCGGCGTCGCGCGCGTCTGCGACGGGGCTCACCTTCGTCGTGCTGGCGACTCTCGCGCCCGATCGCTCGCACGCAGGAGATCCCACCCCGTCGTTCTGTCAGGGCGCGACATTCACACCCGATGTCAACGACAGCAAGTGCAAGCTCAGCACGGGCATGGCCTTCCTCCCTTGTGTGACCGGAACGCCGATGTATCCCGGCGGTGCCGGCTACGCCTACGACCTTCAGGACCCGCGACCTTGCGGCGTCCGACGCTGCGGGATCATTTTCACGGTCAGATGCGGCCAGAACACCGGCACCATCCACTGCATCGGGTCCTGAGGAAACCACCCCGTGCGAAGCACGCGCTCAGCAAAACGAGGCGTTACCCATGACAATCACAAAAACCATAGCGTCGGGCACACTGGCGGTCGCAACCGGGACCGCTGCCGCTTCGGTCGATATGTTCGCCGGCCTATCGAATCAGATGCTCTCGGTGGACGCGATCTCGGTCGGAGTCGTCGCGGAGTTTGAAGTTCTGCAGGATGTCATCTGCGAGAACAACACGATGCCCTCCGGCACGGTCTACAAAGGCGCCATCGAGTACGACTACGACGGCAGCGACTGGCGGTACTTTTCGCACGTCGATCCGCAGTTGACGACCGCCATGAGCGTCGAGGCGATAAAGCGAGATGATGAACTGACCTGCATCGATTACGAGGCGGGGTACGCCAACACCGTTCCGATGCTCGGCGACACCGAGCCCGAAGGAGGCTTCCTCCGCCTACCGGTGTTCTCTATGTTCGACTACCTGACCCCGTTCAGTGAGCAGAGCATGATCGCGCCGACGGTGCCTACGCTGCGGAGCGCTGTGATCCAGACGGCCAGCACGACGCATACCTGGCAAGCGGAGAACGACGGCGGACGCCAGATCTTCACAACAAGCATGGACCTCGAAGCATCGCACGGAGTCGACGACAGAACGCTCTCGATCTCGACGCTGCAGGCCGCGCCGGAGCGACCGTTCCGGTACGACTACATCGACAAAGCAACCGGCAATATCGTGCTTCGAATCGAATTCACCAACTACCAGACCATCACCGATTCGAATGATCATGATTCTGTCTGGCCGATGTCGATCGAGCAGACCGTTTTCGGAGCCGACGGCCAGCCCGCCGTCATCGCGACATACTCGGTCCAGACGCTCGTCGTCAACGATCAGACCGTCTCCGCGGATCGGATTGACTCGAGGGAGATCCCCGACGGCTTCGCTCAGTACTACGAGAACGCCCCGGTCGAAACCAGCGAATGAGCAGCCCTAGCAGACGCGCCGGTCGAAGCCATGGATGAACAGGAACGCGATCATGACATCATCGTTCTCCTCGCATCACCTCGCGTTCGCGATGCTCGCCTCGGTACTTGCGGGATTCGGCGTCGGCCGGCTCACCGAAGTTGTCGAAAGTCGCGAACGGCCAGCTGCGACCGCGTCCGCGCAACCGGCGCCGAAAGCTGTTCGCAACGCCCGCAGTGTGACTGACGCAGTGGAGCTCAACTCGGCCGCGGTCGACACGCTTATCGCGTCGGGCCTCTCCGGCGAAACCGAACTGATGCTGTTTACGCCGTTCTCCCAGGCGCAGTGGGCCCAACGCATACAGGAACTCCAGAAGGACGGTATCAGCAAGGAGTACCAGCGGTTCACCGATGCGCAGTTGCGTGCGTCGGAACATTGGCACCTGCTCATGAAAGCCGCGCTCGGGCGGTCCGGACACTTCCGCGGCAAGGGAAACCGCGAGGACGAGGCGCGGATCCTCGAATCGCTCGTCAACATCGCCAGAGCGAACGCCGCACCCGGCCGTCCGGAGTTCGGACGCCTCCTCGCGTTCAGGCTTCTCGAAGAGATCGACGAAACGAAGCGAAAGCGTGAACGGCTGGATCCCTGAACGGTCCATCTCGGGTCGAGGCCCTTGCCTTCCGCTATCATCCGCGTGGTATGGCCAAGAAACGCAGCACGAAAAAGGTCGGAAAGAAGACCACGAAAAAGACCTCCAAGAAGGTCTCGAAAGCCACCCCCGCGCGGACGACCACCAAGGGCCCCGCCGGTCGCTCGACCGACGCCAAAACCCTGAAGGCGATCGAGTCGCTCGCGACCCAGGTCGCCAAGACCGGGCTCGCCGGCAAAGACCCCGAGATGGATGTGCCCAGCCGCTCGCTGAGCAACACCAGTTACAACAAGAAAGCCCGCATCCTCGAGATGGGCGACCTCACCAGCGCCCGCCCGCTGTTCGACCTCAAGACCAGCCGCAAGTTCATGCAGACCCTGCTGCTGTCAGCGGGCGTGAAGGACCTGCTCGAAGCCAGCAAGACGCTCAGCCTTCGCGGCATGTACTACAAGTCCCTGCACACCATTCAGGGCACCAAGGAAAAGACCCTCAACGACCAAACCGAGTCCGACGCAGTCCTCGAAGACCTCGAGGTCATCCTCGGGGCTCTGCGCGAGGAATTGCACATCTTCGCCAAGAAGCGCGGCACTATGGTCGGCAACATCACCGTGCTCGACAACGGCGACGAAATCAACTGCCGCAAGATGGGAACCGGTGGGTACGCGATCCCGTCCATCTGCGAGGAGTCGGTCATCAAGTTCAAGAAGTGCGAGGCCGACTTCATCCTCCACGTCGAAAAGGACACGGTCTGGCAGCGGTTCAATGAGGACCGGTTCTGGGAGAAGCACAACTGCATCCTGACCGAGGGCTCGGGCCAGCCGCCGCGGGGGGTCCGGCGGATGCTCCGTCGCCTGAACGAGGAACTGGGCCTGCCGGTCTACTGCCTGCTCGACTGCGACCCTTGGGGGCACTACATCTACTCGGTGCTCAAGCAGGGCTCGATCGCCCTGGCGTACGAATCCGAGCGGATGGCCATCCCCGACGCCAAGTTCATGGGAATCCGAGCCATCGACTACGAACGCTGCGATCTCTCCGACGATGTCCAGATCTCCCTGAACGAACGGGATATCACCCGGGCAAAGCAGATCGCCGAATACCCCTGGTTCAAGGACAAGAAGCCTTGGCAGATGGAGATCAAGAAAATGCTCTCCAACGGCTTCAAAATGGAGGTCGAATCCCTGATCACGAAAGACATATCATATGTCTCCGAGGTTTATGTCCCCGAAAGACTGGAGAAGCAGGACTGGCTCGACTGAACGGGTACCCCGTTTCACCAGGCGGCCTGCCCCGCTGAAACCGGGTCGCAACGAAGCATTCTCGTCCCCCGGCGATTTACACGCGCCGAACATCCGCTATGCTCTCGGGTCCATCGCGCCCAGAAGCGGCGACTTGCTCCCTTTTCTTTGCCCCCCGCGTCCCTGTGTTCGTCGTCGGGTCGGTTCACCAGCCTCTCCCACTTCTTCATTGAGCCGCAGCACAAAACGATGACACACCTCTCCATGCCCCACACGGTTCTGGTTGCCGACGACGAGTCATTAATGGCCACCGGGCTGGCTTCCAGCCTCAAATCCCTCGGTTTCGAGATCATCGGCCCGGCCTCCAACGGCCAGGAAGCGATCGATCTGGCCAATGCCGAGGACCCCGATATTGCCCTTCTCGACATCCGTATGCCCGAGGTCGACGGCCTCGAGGTCGCCCGGGTGCTCTGGGAGGAGTACGGCATCCCCTCGATCATCGTCTCGGCCTTCTCGGACAAAAAGTACATCGAGGAAGCCCAGGCCAACGGCGTGTTCGGCTACATGCTCAAGCCCGTATCCACGGACAACCTGCGTGTGACGATCTCGATCGCGTGGGCTCGAGCGCTCTCGTCCGAAGAGCAGACCAAGCGGATCGACCAGCTCGAAACCACCCTGACCCACCGGCGGATCGTCGAACAGGCCAAGTGGAAGCTCATCGAAGCCCACGGCTGGACGGAGGCCGAGGCCCATACCCGCCTGCAGCGCGAGGCCCGCAACAACCGCAGGAAACTGATCGATGTCGCCAACGAGGTCCTCGAGACCGGGCGTCTTGAGTCCGTTTCCGAGTAATTCCCTCCCGCGCCGAAACCACCACATTCAGGTATGCAATGTTCAGACCCGCCACCGAGGCGGGTTTTTTTGTTGCAATCAAAAGGTTGGCGGTTCCATCGGAACCAGCCTCCGTTACAGTGGGCGTTCACTCGGGCAGAGTGTGGATAACCTGTCGGATAAGCCAATACCCGCGAGCCGGATCGGAGTGCTCGCCAGCGTTTGGAGGAGGCGCTGGCTGGAGCGCCCGCCGGCTCGCGGTGTACTCCAAGTTCCACGCGCAAAAACCGCTCTCGCCCCCCGGTTCCGAGAAATGTTGCCGTTCCGGTCCGCTTTCGGCTCAGGTCCGAATCGCTGAAGTCCGAATAGAAGGTCTGGATCGTGTAACTCGCTCTCAAGCGAGGCCACACACGAGTCCGATAAGACCCTCTGCGTGGAACGCGGTGGGAGCCGGCCCGATGCCGACGCAAAGGCCAGAGCCGGCGATCACATTCTGAACACATTTGTTCCTGCCTGGTTGTCGACGGAGTCGGCGGCACGGGCATCAGGTCCCCCGCCACATCTCCCTGTGCCGGGTCCGGTTGCTCTTACCACCACTCGCCGCTGGAGGCTCGTACCACATGTCGCACCGCTCGAACACGCTTACCCGTCGCCTCGGACTCGTCGCGCTGCTCTGCCCCGCGGCGATTCTCACCGCTTGCTCGTCATCGCAGCCGACCGCCCGCGTCAGCACCACCCCGGAGGTGGAATCTCAGCCTCAGCAGGCGACCGGTGGCACCTTCTACCGCGATCCCTTCGCACAGTTCGCCGGTCGTCGCGGGAACGTGACCGCGCCCAGCACGACGGTTCCTGCGTCCTTCACGGAGGCGAACGCCGGAATCAACGGCACAACCCGCTCCCCGAACTTCAGCCTCTTCGGCGAGATCCCCAACGCCAACGCCCGCTCCCACGCGTACCAGACGCTGCCTGACGCCACGGAAAACATCCGCCAGATCACGTTCTCCGGCGAAGGCATCGACTTCGATCCGACCATCGCCGCCGACGGCCGCACGATCTACTTCAGCTCGACCCGCCATACCCCCACCGCTTCGATCTACAGCAAGTCGATCGACGGCACGGCGGTGACGCAGATCACCTCGGATCCCGCCCACGACATCATGCCGGCGGTCAGCCCCGATGGCTCGCGCGTCGCCTTCGCCAGCAACCGCAACGGGTCGTGGGACATCTACATCGTCAACTCCGACGGTGGCCAGGCCGTGCAGATCACTTCGGACACCGCCAACGACCTGCACCCGACCTGGTCGCCCGACGGCCGCACCCTCGCCTTCTGCCGTCTCGGTGAGACCAGCGACCGCTGGGAAGTCTGGGTCACCGACGTGCGTATGCCCTCCAAGCTCAAGTTCCTGACCTACGGCCTGTTCCCCGAGTGGCAGCCCAACGGCCAGAAGATCATGTTCCAGCGTGCACGCGATCGAGGCGGTCGCCTGTTCAGCCTCTGGACCGTCGATTACATCAACGGCGAAGCCACGATGCCGACCGAGATCGCCTCGAGTGCCGTCGCGGCGATCATCAACCCCTCCTGGAGCTGGGACGGTCAGTACATCGCGTTCTCGACGGTCTTCAACCCGCCCGCCGACGAGACCCAGAAGCCCGATTTCGCGGACATCTGGATCCAGCGCCTCGACGGCTCGTCGCGCACCAACCTCACTGGCGGCTGGTTCGTGAACGTCATGCCGACCTGGGGCCCTGACAACCAGATCTACTTCATCTCCGACCGCTCGGGCAACGACAACATCTGGTCGATCGGCCCGGAACAGGCGATCACCGCCGCCGGCTACGAGATGCCCAGCAGCACCGGCCTGGCCAACGTCTCGGTCGATCCGAACGAGTAATCCCTCGCTCTCTTCCGACCGGCCCGGGCTCCGAACCCGGCGCCCCGGTCTCTCTCTCGCGGTGCTGGCCGGAAGGCCCCCGCCGCGATTCGCAAGCCAGCCCCACCGGTCGTCCGAGATAGGTATACGGACGCCCACCCGGATTCGGGCCGCGGCACGCAACTCGTTTCTACCGTCGGGAGGATTCCGGCGGATCGGGCAGGACGCCATGACAACCGAACACGCCATGCTCAACCGCTCACTGCGCCGCTTCGCGGCGATCGCCTCGGTGTGTGTGCTCCTCATCACGAGCGCATGCTCCACCAAGCAGCGGTACGACGAAGACCCGCTCATCCTGGTCTCGCCCTACGCGAACCAGCAGGACGTGATCTGGGCGGTCGTGCCGTTCCGCAACGAATCGGGCGTGAGTTTCGCCGACGAACTTCGCATCTCCGATGCGATGGTGTCGCAGATCGTGCAAGCCCGGGGCGTGACCGCCCTGCCGCTGAACCGATCGATCGAGGCGATGCGCTCGATGGGGCTTCCCGCGATCGAAACGCCGGGCCAGGCCCTGCAGCTCGCGCGACGGCTCGATGCCGACGCCGTACTCGTCGGGACCATCACCGCCTGGGACCCCTACGACCCGCCCACACTCGGCGTCAACGTCGTGCTCTTCGCTCGGTCCGAGACGATGCAGCTCCGTCACGAGGGCGAGTTCAATCCCCGCTCGCTCCAGACCGCCCCGAGCGACACCGCGTTCCGCGCGGAATCCGGCACACCCGGCCAGGCCATCAATCAGGTCAGCGCGATGTACGACGCGACCAACGGTCTCGTCCGACAGCAAATTCAGAGTTACGCCCACGCCCGCCACGACCCCGAGTCGGCCATGGGCTGGGAACGGTATACGCAGAGCATGGCGAGGTTCGAAGAGTTCGCCTGCTTCCAGGCGCTCTCGGCGCTGCTGGATCAAGAACGCCAGCGACTCGCCGAGCGTAGCCAGAAGCAGACCACCAGTCCGACCCGCTGACGCCGGCTCCCGCCGCGCTCGGCGCGGCGAAGGAGATCCGGCGATGCACACGCGCGCCAGAGACAACCAGAACGACGGCCCAAAGGGCGAGGGCGATCCGTGCGCCGAGCACGAGGTCACCCTGCTCAAGAACGGCCACCGCTGGCGCCTGGCCTGCGCAACCGGTGAGGAACCCGAATTGCTCGAAGCGGTCTCCGAACTCGCCGAATCCGACGACATCGACTTCGACTGGTTCGACGCCGCTCTGATCGCCCACGAACTCAAGCGTCGTGTGCACGCCGCCCTCGAATCGTTCACCACCCCTGACCCCGAACCCGAATCACCGCGCGGCTGACCGGGCGACCGGCAATCGCGTTTTCTCTTCCCACGTCCCCCCACCACCGCCACTCGGAGCGCTTCAATGACGAACTCCTCACTTCCGCTGATCGATCGCTTTCTGAACTACCTGACCGATGAGCGTCACTTCAGCCCGTACACCGCCCGGTGCTACGGCGCTGACCTTCGTCAGTACGTTGAGTTTCTCTCCGATGACCTGAACATCCGCATCGATCAGGCGGCCGAGACCAACGCCGTCGAACAGGTCCGATCCGGATCCGCCTCGTCCGCTTCGGGCACACTCACCGGCCACATCTGCGAGGCGAACGCCGACGCCATCCGCGTCTACCTGAACCACCTCGCCGACCAGAACTACTCGCCGGCGACGATGGCGCGGAAGATCGCGACGCTCCGCTCGTTCTACAAGTGGGCGCTCAAGCACTCGTTCGTTGATGCGAACCCGATGACTATGATCCGCACGCCGCGTCAGGCCAAGCGCCTGCCGAAGGCGATCACGGTCGAGCAGATCGAGCAGCTCCTCTCGGCTCCGAACGACAACGATGTGCTCGGCGCTCGTGACCGTGCGATGCTTGAGACGCTCTACTCGACCGGTATCCGCGTTTCCGAACTCGTCGAACTCGGCATGCACGACCTCGATGAGAATCAGGAAGCCCTCCGCATCCGCGGCAAGGGCAAGAAGGAACGCCTTGTTCCGCTGGGCTCGCACGCCCTCGCCGCCATTCGTCACTATGTCAATGTGCTGACCAACGACGAGCGGTACTCGTCGGCCTGGGCTCCCGACAAGGACACCCCGCCCCTGTTCATCAACAAGCACGGCGGGCGGCTGTCCTCCCGATCGGTGCGGCGCAAGCTCGACAAGTACCTCCGCCAGGTCGGCCTCGACCCGTCGATCAGCCCGCACACCCTGCGCCACTCCTTCGCGACGCACCTTCTGGACAACGGCGCGGACCTCCGCTCGGTCCAGGAGCTGCTCGGTCACCAGTCGCTCTCGACGACGCAGACCTACACTCACCTGACCACGCAGCGCCTGCGCAACGCCTATGACGATGCGCACCCCCGCGCCGAAGCCAGCTGATCGGTAGCAACGCTTGCTCCTCCAACGCCCGCTACGAGCGGGCGTTTTTCATGCGCGAAGAACACCCCGGCGCCCATGCCGCGCTCTCGATCGCGACGCAGAATCACCGGGGTGATTGTGTTTCGGACAGCGGATGCGGATCAGAGACCCGTGCCGAAGTTCGCGAGCACGATATTCAGGTCCAGGAGGTCCACCGCCCCCGAGCCGTCGACATCGCCTTCGGGCACGTCCAGCCCGAACGAGCCGAGAACGATGTTCAGGTCCGCGAGATCGACGGTCCCGCTGCCGTCGGCGTCGCCGGGGAACACCGGTTCGACGAGGTCCACGGCGTAGACATACGAACTGTTGCCGGCGTTCACGCCGACGTAGACCGTGCTGCCGTCCGCGCTGAAGCGAGGACGACCGGTCGCGACGAGGTTCCAGCCGCCTTCGGTGCCGAGGTCGATGCTCCACAGGCGCTGGCCGGTCGCCGGATCGAACCCGCTGATTTCGCCAGGCACGCCGAAGATCGCCTCCGCTGTGCCGCAAACGAGAACGGATCCGTCCGCGCTGATGGCGGGGTTGCCCATCGCGACGAAGCCGTTGCCGCTGATGAGTTCCTGCGTGGAGCCGTTCGCATCGACCTTGAGCAAGTCATTCCCGCTGACCCATGCGTAGGCCGTGCCGTCGGGAGCCACCGCCGGGGCGCTCGAAGTGACACTCTGCGGCGAGAACGAGGCGTATGAGACATCGCCGCTGTCCGCGTCGATTGTCGCAAAGTCGAAGGTCGCGATCCGGAGGTGGATCGAACCCTGCGCCGAGACCACCGGCTGGTGCGGCAGCGCGGTCAGCGCGACCCACTCCTGATTGCCATCGAAGGTGTAGCTGATCACACCGGAGGTCAGGCAGTCGCAATCAACCGGGATGAAGTCCGACGCCGCGAACACGGAGTCGTGATCGAAGGCGATCTCCATGCGGTTCTGGAAGATCTCGTTGTTGTACCCGGGCACATTCCAACGCAGCGCCCCCGAGGGATCGAACGAGGCCATCCCCAGATCGCCGGGGCCCTCTTCGATCAGGTAGATATTGCCGTCGGGCCCGACGTTCGGTCCGGCGTGCGTCGTGAACGGCGAACCGCTCCCGGCAGTCCAGAGAAGTACCCCCTCCGGGCTGAACGCGTGCAGCCCCGCGAAGGTCGTCGCATAGATCCGTCCCGCGTCATCGATGTCGCAGACATTGCTCGTCGAGCTCGCAACGCCGATGCTCTGGCGGAACCGCACCGTGCCGTCCGGCTCGATGACCACCAGTTCCGTGCCGTGCACGGCGATCTCGCCGTTCGGTCCGATCGCGGGTCGCTGCGTCAGCCCGGGCCCGGCAACGGGCACGCGCCAAGCCACGGAAGGGGCGGCGACCCCGGTGCCGGCGGCGGTGAGCAGGGCGAGGATCGTCACGGGGAGTCGTGCGGGTGAACTGGTCATGGTCGATTCTCGATTCTGAGGGCTGAATGGCATTTCTCGGTGCGAATGCATCGCACGCACATCGCCAATAGGTGCCCGCCGGACGGCGACAGATACATCCGCAACTGAGCAGAATCCCACGCGATCAGGACCGTATCCTCAGGCGCTCCCGGCCTTCGACGAGCGATTGCACGCCGTCAAGGAGCCGGCGCCCGACCAGCCACTCGCGCTGAGCCCGCCACAGACAGAACCAGGAGACCGGCGCAACGATCGCCGCGGAGACGATGTACGGCAGGGTCTGCAGGTAGAGGGCGTGGATCAGCAAAGCAAATCCCAGAAGCGAGACCGCGAACCACAGAATGACCCGCCCGCAGGCGGTCAGTCCGAAGGCACCAATTCGCCCGAGCCGGTGCACCCGCTTCCGTTCCGCTTCTGCGGGCGATTCCTCTTCCATCTGGATGAGCTCGTCGTCCACGGCGTCCGCATCGCGGGGTGCCTGCACCCGAGCGACGAGCCCGTCCGCAGACTCCGAGGCATGGACACCGGACTCAGAAAGGTCGTCCACATCCGGGCAGAGCACCCACGCCCCGCAGATGCACTCGACTTCCGCGCCGGCGATCTCCGCACGCCACCGTTCTCGTCGCCCGCACTTGGGGCACTGGTACCACTCAATGAGCATCGGCCTGGTCGCTCCTGTACCCCATCGCCCCAATGGATCGTAAGCCTATGTCAATACACGACCTACGCACAATAGCCTTGTCGGAGATTCTGCGATGAAAACGAAAAACCGGGCGGCTGTTCGCCACCCGGTCGTTCATGATCTCTGCGTGAACCGCGTCAGGCCAGTTCGGGGAACATCTTCTTGACGGTACCGACGAGGTCCTTCACGTGGCTGATCGACTCGTCCATCAGCTTCTTCTCGTCGCCTTCGAGCTTGAGGTCGATCACGCCCTCGACGCCGTTGGAACCGAGGATGCAGGGCACGCCGACGAAGTAGCCGCCGATGCCGTACTCGTCCTCGCAGTACGCGGCGCAGGGCAGAATCCGCTTCTTGTCCTTGATGATCGCCTCGGCCATCTGGACCGAACCGGAGGCCGGGGCGTAGTACGCGCTGGTGCCCATGAGCTTGACGATCTCGCCGCCGCCGACCTTCGCACGCTCGACGCACTCGGTGATCTCCGCTTCGGAGAGCAGCATGGAGACCGGCACGCCGTGGACCGAGGTGAATCGGGGCAGCGGGACCATGTCGTCGCCGTGGCCACCGAGGAGCAGCGCGGAGATATCCTCCACTGAACAGCCGATCTTCTCGGCGAGGAACCAGCGGAAACGGGCCACATCGAGGCAGCCGGCCTGACCGACGATGCGGTTGGTCGGGAAGCCGGTGGCCTTCCACGCGGTGTAGACCATCGCGTCGAGCGGGTTGGAGACGAGGATCACGACCGAGTCGGGTGCGTGCTGCTTGATGTTCTCCGAAACGCTCTTCACGATCTTCACGTTCGTCTCGATCAGGTCGTCGCGGCTCATGCCCGGCTTGCGCGGCAGGCCGGCGGTCACGATCACCACGTCGCTGCCGGCGATGTCGGCGTAGTCCGAGGTGCCGGTGACGTTTGCATCGAAGCGCTCCATCGGCGAAGCGCAGGCGAGGTCGAGGGCCTTGCCCTTGGCGACGCCCTCCTTATCGGGGATGTCCAGCAGGACGATGTCGCCCAGTTCCTTCGCCGCAGCCCAGTGGGCACAGGTCGCTCCGACGTTTCCAGCACCGATGATCGAGATCTTCGCGCGACGCATGGTCGTTCATCCTCCGCGGCGAGAGCCGCTGGTTGAGCCGTAAAAAGTGGCTGGACTGGCCGGGCCAGGCCGCCAAGTTAGTAAAAACAAACACCCTCTCGGGACGACCAGTCTAGCCCGTTTCCCGCCCTCTCGCAGGTGACCGAGCCTCCCCCCTCGCTATGCTCACCAAGACCTTACATCCACCTCGGAAAGCCCACGCATGACCGTTGCCGACCGCTTCGAGCCCTTCGGAACCACCATCTTCGCCGAGATCACCAGCCGGGCGGTCGAAGCCCAGGCCGTGAACCTTGGCCAGGGCTTTCCCGATTTCGACGGGCCGGAGTTCATCAAGCTCGCCGCCAAGCGGGCCATCGACGAGAAGCCAAACCAGTACGCCCCAATGGGCGGCGTGCCGGAACTGACCCGGGCCGTCGCCGACCGATGGAAGGAGCGGACCGGACAGGACATCGACCCGCCCACGCAGGTCACCGTGACCGCCGGCTGCACCGAGGCGATCCCGGCGACGACCTTGGGCCTGCTGAACCCCGGCGACGAGGTGATCGTCTTCGAGCCGTACTACGACTCGTACCCGGCATCCCTGGCGATGGCCGGCGCGAAGCCTGTGTTTGTGACGCTGCACGACCGGGGCGGCTCGTTCGCCTTCGATGAGGCCGAACTGCGCGCCGCCGTCACCTCGAAGACCCGCGCGATCATCCTCAACACTCCCCACAACCCGACGGGCAAGGTGTTCAGCCGCGCCGAGCTGGAGCAGATCGCCGGCGTCTGTCGCGAGCAGGATTTGCTGTGCATCTCCGATGAGGTGTACGACCGGCTGGTGTATCGCGACGAGCACAACCCGGAGGCCGAGCACGTCTCGATCGCGTCGCTGCCGGACATGGCCGAGCGCACGATCACGCTGAACTCGCTGGGCAAGACCTTCAGTCTCACCGGCTGGAAAATCGGCTGGGCCATCGCATCACCGGAACTGACCAAAGGCATCCGCGCGGCTCACCAGTACCTGACCTACGCCGTGTCGACACCGATGCAGTACGCCGCGGCCGAGGCGCTCGGCGCGCCGGGCTCGTACTACGAAGAACTCACCGCGACCTTCACCGCCCGGCGCGATGCGCTCGCCGCGGCTCTCGAGCGCCTGGGCTTCAAAGTAAACCGCCCGGCCGGCGGCTACTTCATCCTCGCCGACCACCGCGGCGTCTCCGAACCGCTTGGGCTGAAGACGGACGTCGAGGTCTGCCACCACCTGATCGAGCACGCGGGCGTGGCGACCATCCCGCCGACGGCGTTCTACGACCATAAACAGCGAGGCCAGCACCTGCTGCGCTTCGCGTTCTGCAAGACGCAGGAGACGATCGACGCGGCGGTAGAGCGGCTGGAGAAGCTGGCGGAGAAGGTGGGTTGAGCGAGCAAAAGCTGAGCGATGGCGAGCGGGAGCGGCTGCGCGGGATGGTGCGCGAGTTGCTGGAGGAGGCGGAGGCGGTGCTGGATGCCGTGCCCGTCGAAGAACAGCCGCATCACACCGAAGAGGTTGTCGCTGTCTGCTACGCGCGGCTGGGAGACTTTGCAGCGGCAAGGCGACTCGTTGACCGCTGGACGGATCAGTGCGATCGGGCTGACATCCTCGTTCCAATCAGCAAGTGCCAGCGTGTTTTGAGCAACCAGTCCGTCGCGTTGACGACAATCCACGACGCTGCCGAGGCGGCGAAACTTGGTGAAGATGTGGATTCAAGGATCGGGCAGCTTGCAGAGATCGCACGGCTACTCAACGAGTGGGGAGAGACAAGTCGATCGCGCAGCGTGCTGACGGAGGCAACTCGTATCGCAACTGCCGCAGCCGATCCGTGCGCTCGCCGCCCGATGACATCGGTCGATGAATTGATCGATGGCTACATACAACTTTCGGACTGGTCTATGGCAGAGTCGGTGGCAGAAGACCTGCTGCGGGAGTTTCCGGACTATCGATCTAGCCCGATCAGAGGCATCGCCGCGGGCCTCGCCAAGGCTGGCGAAATCGACGAGGCGATCAGGCTTGCCCAATCTATTCCCGAATTGCTGACGCGTACACACGCCATGCATGCAATCGCTGACGCAAAAACCGCAGATCAGACCGCGATCGAGATTCTGCGCGAGTGTTTTGGGGCGTATCAGCAAGAAGAAGACCATGAATGCCGAGCCCTGAAACTCAAATCGCTTGCGACAAGCATGTCCGCGCGGTCACTGAGGGACGACGCAGTCCGATCCCTGATCTCCGCACGCGAATCGGTTCTGCTGATGTCTTCGTACTACTATCGCACGCTTCACCTCGCAGGTCTGGCATCCGACTTTATTGATCTTGGCCACCTTGAAGATGCTCGCGATACCCTTCGCATCGCCGAAGAGGTCGCGGCGGCGAGCCCTCACAAGAACGCCAAGTCCTACCAGTGCATTGCTATTGCGAAGCAGTACATCAAATTGGGAGATAAAGCGAAAGCCCGATCATTGATCGAGGCCGCCGAACAGTTCGCGTGGGTGCAGGAAGTAGACCACGAAATGCCGTGGCTACCATGCGAAGTCGTTGACGATATCTCCACGCTTGGATTTATTGAAATCGCAAGGTCTATCACGGAATATCTAACGGGCGAACGAAGAATCTACGCTCTGCTCACGATCGCAGATTCACTCTGTGAGCTGGAGGGCAATCGCACCGGCCTATCCGATTTGTCCGAAGCGGTTGAGCAAAATTCGCTGCTTGATGATGCCGAACAACAAGCTGAAAACGAGCGGTGGATCAGCGTGGCGTTCCTAAAACGCGACGATCTTGACACCGCAATCCGATTCGCGAGAAACATCGACAAGCGATTTGTGATTCCAAGCGTCATGGCGTTCGTCGATATCGCATCGAATCTACTGGACCGTCTCGGCGCACCGGATCCCGACGAGGATTGACGCGATCGCGTGAACAGATCCAAAAAATAAATCGCCCCGCCGAGGATGCCACGGCGGGGCGTTTGGCTATCTGAATTCTCAAGGTAGCCGTAGCGGGCTGCGCGTGATCGCAGCACCGTCGCACTGCGTCAGCCGCGCAGCCACCTCGTTGCGTCACAAAGATTGTTCACTGGATCACCTCCTTCGCTAAGCGTGTCCCGATCGTCGCCCGGTGACCTGTTACGAGTGGCGGGCGAACGGTCGGCTGGATCCTCCCGGCCCCGTCGGGTCGGGCTCATCGCGCATGGACGTGAACCGCCATGCTCGTCGGGGCCCGCTGCTCGCCTGCCCGAGGGTTCTCCTCGGACCCGGCCGGGTGCGCTTCCCCGATATCCCAAGTATCGGAAGATTCTCCGGCGGTTCAATCACAATTTCCGGAAATTCAAGCCCCGCGGCGTCAATCTTCGAGCTCGTCGAACGCGCCCTTGGCGTCTTCCTCATCCACGTACTTCTGGAAGTCCCCGATCTTGTAGGAAACGAAGCAGAACACATGGTGCAGCGTCACCCACTCGATGTCGCTGGGATCCTTCTCGATGTCCTGGCGCAGTCGGTTGAGTTCGGCGAGCAGTTTCTCGGCTTTCATCGAATGATGGCTCCCTGTAGCTGGTTCGGTGTGGTCCCGATCCTAGCCCGGGCGAACCGCCCCGACGAGGTCAGCAGCCGTCGGTCCCGAACGATGCGAGCACGCTGGTGAGATCGTCGATTCCCACATGCCCGTCGCCGTTGATGTCGGCCCGGTCCCACGGCGCACCGTGGGCCGGCACAGACTGGCCGTAGACGCGCAGCACGGCGTTGAGGTCAACTAGATCGACCGCGCCGTCGGCGCTCACATCGCTCGGCGCGTACGCGACGATGATCAGCGACTGGTTCGCGCTCACGCCTTCCAGTTCGGTGACCGCCCCGTTGTTCCAGAGCACGGTGATCCGGTCGACGGTCGATGCCGCTCCGAGCCCGAAGAACGCGGCGCTGTCCGACTGCGTCAGGTAGCCGCCGAGCGTGTTGACGAGCGTCATCGCATCGTGCTGCATGCCACTGTCAGGATCGGTCCACGCGATCTCCACGCGCGAGCCGTAGCCGTCGGGCGCAAGGCACGAGAGCAGCGACGTGTCGAGTTCGATGCGGATGCTGCTGGTTGGCGCGCCGTCACTCGGGCGGGGTGTGTCGTTGCGGTAGAACGCCATCTGACCGGCGAACGTCGTCACGAGCAAATCTTGATCACCGTCGTTGTCGGCGTCGAACGCGATGAGCCCACGCCCCATACCGGCGTGATCGATGCCGCACACCGCCGCGATGTCGACGAAGCCGTCGCCCTGCTGGTTCAGGAACAGGCGACACAGATCGTTCTGCCACTCGGGCTCGTTGAGGGCGTTGCGCTCGTGCCAACCGTTGGTCTCGGCGATATCGAGCCAGCCGTCGCAGTCGAAGTCCGACGCGACGGTGCCCCAGCCCCAGCCGCCCTCCTTCACTCCTTCTTGTGCAGACCGCTCTGCGAAGCCGTGAAAGCCCTCGCCCAGATAGAGCATGTTGCCGGTGCCGGGAATCCACGCGGAAACCGGGCGGTGGTGGCTGTAGATGGAGGTGACGTACCAGTCCGGCAGGCCGTCTCGATCGATGTCGGCGACGGTCGCGCCCATGCCGTTGCCGTCGAGACCCGTGCCGGAGAACAGCGTGAGGTTGCTGAAGGTGCCGTCTGTGTTGTTGCGGTAGTACTTGCTCGTGCCGAAGTCGGCGGCGAGGAGCAGTTCGGGGTACCGGTCGCCGTTGGTATCGGCGAAGATCGGCGTGAAGCCGCGTGTGCCGCCGGGGATCGAGAGCACGCCGGGGCCGGTGACATCGGTGAAGTTCGCGGTGCCGGTCTCGGTGAGGTTGTTACGCAGAAGCCGGGCGTTGGCCTGGCCGGCCCAGCCGGTCACGAACAAGTCGAGGTCGCCGTCGAGGTCGTAGTCACCGAAGGTTGAACCGAAGGCGTCGCCGAGCGAGCCGCCGTTCGAGTTCGCACCAACCTCGACGCCGACTTCCGTGAACGATCCGCCGTCGTTCCGATACAGCCGATTCTTGTGCGGCTTGGGCAGCCCGGGATGCGGTCCGAGCGATGTGACATAGAGGTCGGGCAGGCCATCGCTGTTGTAATCGCCGACCGCAGCACCGAGGCCCATGTGCTGCTGGGCAACGCCCCACTTGGCGGCCTCGTCCACGAAGGTGCCGTCGCCCTGATTGATGAACAGAGCGTCGGGAACCAGCCCGCCACCGATCCAGAACAGGTCGAAGTCGCCATCTCGGTCGAAATCGCCGACCGCGGCTCCGCCGGTCATGATCGCCAGGTTCAGCGTGTAGGTCATGAACGGCCCAGACGGCGAGTGCGTGACGCCGGCGAGCCCCGCCTCCTGCGTGGCGTTGACGAACACCGGAGCGATGTTGCCGGCATCGCCGGCGATCGTGTCAGCCGACAACCAGCACAGACAGGCGAATGCGACGAACGCTGACGAACGCGCAGCGACGGCGCCGTGGGCGGAGCGCACCATACCGATCCTCCTCCCGTTGGTCGGCCGATGCGCAACAACCCCGCATCGCCTCGGCACGATTGATAAACGACCGGACGCAACGGAAAAACACGAGATGAGATCGGGAGCGGATTCCGCCGTTCCCGTCGGGCCCGCTACATCCCCACGATGCAGGCGAGCACTGCAAACAGCGTCGGTGGGCGCAAAGCGCTCGCCGACAGACCTAATTTAGCCCGTGCGGGGTCCGTGCCAAGAACAATCCGTGACGATTTCACATTTTCTTCGTCCGGCGCCCCGGCGGTTCAGTTGAATCGCTGGAGTTCGAGTTCCACGCCTGTTTCCCGATCCTTCAGGATCACACGGTCGTCACCGTCGAAGGTGTAGATGTACCGACGGGAGTCATCGATGTTCAGCCCGCCGAACGACACGCCCCAATGCCCGGTCTCAGCGACAGTCTCGCCGCCGTAGAGCATGCGGGCGGTGTAGGTGTTGTCCGGCGCGAAGGTCACCGCGCCGAAGTCGAACTCGCGATCTGGCTTGACCTCTCGCCCCGATTCCCAGGTCCCGACAAAGCGGTCCTTCGCCGAGCAACCGGCGAGAACGGCGGTCGCGGCGACGGCGGCGACGCCTAGTGCGATGCGACTGTTCATGGCAATTCCTCCTTTGAAGTCAGTCTCTGGCCCCACCAGCAAAGCGGCCGGACCACCACTCTATCGCGCGATCTCGATAGCACGCGTCTCACGCAGCACGTTCACCTTGATCTCGCCCGGGAACGTCATCTCCGCGGAAACCTGATCGGCGATCTTCCGCGCGATGTAGAACGCTTTGTCGTCGTTGATGCGCCGGGCATCCACCATCACCCGCACCTCGCGACCGGCCTGGATCGCGAACGCCTCGGTGACGCCCTCGTGCTGCAGCGCGATGTCCTGAAGCTGCTCGAGCCGCTTGATGTAGAGTTCGAGCGATTCGCGACGCGCACCCGGTCGCGCGCCGGAGAGCGCATCCGCCGCCATGACGATGGGTGTGTAGATGGTCGTCGCAGGGATGTCGCCGTGGTGCCCGCCGATGACATTGAGCACGGGGTCCGACTCGCCGTACTGACGCGCGAAGTCCATGCCGATCTTCGGGTGCCCGCCCTCCATCTCGTGGTCCATCGCCTTGCCGATATCGTGCAGGAACCCGCACCGACGTGCGACCGCGCCGTCGAGCCCCAGCTGGTCGGCGATCAGTTGGCTGATGAACGCGACCTCCAGCGAGTGCTTGAGCACGTTCTGGCCGTATGACGTGCGGTACTCCAGACGCCCCATGGCCTCCACGACCTTCGGGTGCACCCCCTTGAGGTTGCACTCCATGACCGCGTCCTTGCCGTGCTTGCGGATGCGCTCGTCGAAGTCCTTCTTGGTCGCCTCGACCACCTCTTCGATCTTCGTCGGGTGGATCCGTCCGTCGGCGATCAGCTTCTCGAGCGCTTCCGCCGCGACCGCCTGACGCACCTTGTCGAAGCAGGACACCACGATCACGCCCGGTG
>Ga0070726_10001599_pt1 | contig 22464 bp, 14 predicted proteins | sample tdAd471_FD_67275 | JGI IMG/M metagenome (GOLD analysis project Ga0070726, IMG submission 67275) | Marine sediment microbial communities from the Atlantic coast under amendment with organic carbon and nitrate - tdAd47.1 | ecosystem: Environmental > Aquatic > Marine > Coastal > Sediment | place... | reverse complement strand
GTAACAGCACCGTCTTTGTTCCCAATGCTTTTAGTCCAAACGGGGATGGTTGGAATGACTTCTTTGCTCCTAATTTCTCACAAGATTTCGACAGTAAGATTATCCGTTTTGCCGTCTTCAATCGCTGGGGCGAACAGGTGTATCGCTACCATTCTACGGATGATGTTTGGGATGGAAAGATACAGGGAAAAGAGGCGCCCATCGGCGTGTATACCTGGCTACTTGAGTATGAAGTATTGATCGGCGATGCCCCCGTCCAGTTTACTGAATCGGGGGACTTAACGCTAATCAGATAGTTTAGTCTTCCAATACTTTCAGGACCAACTTCCCATTCTTTTCTCCACTGAACAAGCGTAGGAAGGTTTCATAGAAATTGTCAATTCCTTCGTAAACATCTTCTCTGGACTTCAATTTGCCTTGTGCCATCCACATTCCCATTTCCATTCCTGCCTTGGCCCAGTCTTTTACATAATCCATCACGACCATTCCTTTCATCGTTCCCCGATTCACCAATAAGGCCAAATAGTTTTTAGGGCCGTACACATCATCTCGGTTATTGTATTGGGAAATAGCCCCACAAATTACAATCCGAGCGTTCATTCGGATATTCGCCAGTGCCGCATCCAGCATTTCTCCCCCTACATTATCAAAATACACATCTACCCCATCAGGGCATTCTCTTCCAATGGCTTCATACAGGTTCTCTGATTTATAATCAATCACGCCATCAAAGCCCAACTCCTCTTTCATGTATTTGCATTTAACTGCCCCCCCTGCAATACCAACGACTGTACAGCCTTTAATCTTGGCAATCTGCCCCACTAAACTTCCAACAGCTCCTGCTCCACCAGAAACTAAAACGGTTTCTCCTTCTTTGATTTGACCCACTTCTAAAATACCAAAGTAGGCCGTCATGCCAGGCATTCCTAAGGTACCAATGTAGACAGGTAAGGGCACCAAATTCGGATCGACTTTAAAAGATCGCGTACCATCAAAAATAGCATACTGCTGCACGCCTCCCCAACCGGATACAAAATCACCTACTTGGTAGCCAGGATGCTTCGACTCGACTACTTCCCCGACCGAGCCGGCTCTCATCACTTCCCCCAGTTGCACCGGTGGGATATAAGATTTGGCCTCCCGCATCCAACCTCGCATGGCGGGATCTAAAGAGATGAAATGTTGCTTCACCAAAAACTGCCCTTCTCCTATTGATGGGATAGGGTGACTTTCTAGTGTCCAAGTATCTGCTTCAGGCATTCCCTCTGGGCGTTTCGCCAGTTTTAATTGCTTATTCATTGTTCTTATGATTTTAGGTCATTGTTGTAAGGATACTATTCCTAATACAAGACCCAAGCAGAAAGGTTGACCCCACAAATACTTATTAAACTGGTTTAATGGAAGGGGTGAAATCAAAATGTCAATATGAATCAAAATTAAAAGGCAAGGACATCGCTGCTTCCGCCATTGGTGCGCGAGCACCTACTCATACCGCAGCGACTTCACCGGCTTCATCCAGGCCGTCCTTAAGGCTTGGTAACTCACCGTAATGAGGGCAATCACTAAGCTCAGTACTAAGGCAATGGTAAAGGTCATCCAATTGAGATCAACGGGATAAGCAAAACCTTCCAGCCATTGATTCATGAAATAGTAAGCAATAGGTAAGGCTATGAGATTCGCAATTAACACCCACTTCATAATCTCGGCAGTGAGTAAGATAAAGATACGGCCAATCGAAGCGCCAATGACTTTCCGAATTCCCACCTCCTTGGTTCGTTGCTCTGCGGTGAAAGTGGCGAGACCAAACAATCCTAGGCAGGCAATAAAAATAGCCAGAAAGGTGAAGACAGAGAAGATCTGCCCAATCCGATCTTCCGCCTCATAGACTGCTGAAAACTCTTCATCCATGAAGGTATAATTGAAAGGTTGGCCGGGGCCCATGGTGATCCACTGCTTTTGCATATCATTGATAAAAGCGGGGATGTCTCCTCCTTTCATTTTGATGGAGAGCCGGCCGCGGCTAGGTCCCAAGAAAATCGCCAAAGGGCCTATTTTGCTACGCAAGGATTCATAGTGGAAATTCTGCACTACCCCAATTACTTTGGTGGTCGTAATCTCTGGATTTTCAGGCGTGCCACCAGAGAAGGTGCTGATTTCTTGCCCTAGTGGATCGTCCAATCCGTACATCTCCACCGCAGATTGATTTAATATTACAGCAGAAGAATCTGAAGGAAAATCTCGGGAAAAAGCACGGCCTTCCACGATCTCCATACCGAGCGTTGGTACATACTCATGATCAACCGTGAATAGCTGCATGACATGCGTTTTGGCAGGATCAGGTGTTCGTCCCAGGAAGGTCGCCGAACTATTCCGAGAGGAAGGCGTAGGTAGAGAACTACTCATCGAAGCATTGATAACTTGTGGATGCTTTAGGACTTCATCCTTGAAGGCTTGACAATTATTTCCAAGGGTATAAAAGTTTTTGAGAATAAGGATTTGCTCTTTATCAAAGCCTAATTTCTTATTTTGGATGTAGCTAAGTTGACTAGAGATAATCATCGTGCCTACAATCAAACCTACGGTGATCGCAAACTGAAAAATAACAAGAACTGACCGCAAAGAAATTTGATGGCCCAGTCTTTTGACCAATCGTCCTTTTAATACCGCGATAGGTTTGAAGGCAGATAAATAAAAGGCGGGATAACTACCCGCTAAAATCCCGACGAATGCGACTAGGAATAACATAAAAGCCCATAAGCTGGGTTGATTAATCTGTGCTATACTCAGCTCTTTTCCCGCCAAAACATTAAAGCGAGACAGTAAGGCAACTAGCCCAGCAATCGCTAGCAAGAAACCTAAAAAGGTGATGACCACCGATTCACTCAAAAACTGAAAGATCAATTGGAGGCGCCCTGCTCCGACCACTTTCCGCATACCCACTTCCTTAGCACGTGAAGCGGAACGGGCCGTGGATAGATTCATGAAGTTAATGCAGGCCAATAGCAAGATAAAAATCCCAATAAAAGCGAAGATGTAGATGTATTTGATATCACTAGTGGCCGCCAGCTCCTCCTGTTTATCGGAATACAAGTGGATTTTAGTCATCGGAAATAAGGAGAAGTTGATATAATTACCCGCAGCCATCAGATCATCAATCGTCTTACCCATAAATTGTTCCAACTCCGGCCCTACATAATCCCGTACCAATTGATCAAATTTTGCATTAACCTTATCCGCGTCTGCTCCTTCTCGCAAGACCACATAGGTCTGAAAATTGTTGCTCATCCACATATTGTTTCTGCTTTCCCCAGTGGTAGCCATCGAAACAAACATGTCGAAATTGAAGTGAGTGTTCTTAGGGATAGCTTTCATCACTCCAGTGACTCGACACAAGTCATCATTATCTAAGGTTAAGCTTTTGCCCATTGGGTCTTCATCCCCAAAGTACTTCTGAGCGATCTCTTCGGTAATTACAATCGTATTGGGTTCGACCAGCGCTTTTTCTGAATCACCTTTTACCAGTTCAAAAGAGAATACATCAAACAAGGTCGAATCAGCATATATAACTGCTTCCTCGGTGTAACTTTGGTCTTCGTAACGCACGGCATAACTCCCATAGCTTCGAAAACGGCACTGCTGCTCAACTTCCGGATAAGCTTCGAGGATAGTAGGCCCTAAAGGCGCCCCGACGACGGCAAAATTTAAGTCTTGTTCAAAAGCATGGCCATCAAAATTGACCCGGTAGATGCGGTCGGCCTTTTCATGGTAGAGATCATAGCTCAATTCATCTCGGATGAAGAGCAGAATAAAGAGGAAACAGGCCAAACCAATGGCCAAGCCAAGAATATTGATAATGGAATAGAATTTGTGTTTCCACAAATTGCGTAAAGCAACAGTCAGGTAATTTCGGAACATGATGTAGATTGTTTTCGGTTGATAGTCTATTAGTCTGATGAAAAAAAGGCTTTTAACCCCTATTCGACTAATGAGACGACAACTTATACAATCAGGTTACAAGCGTTTTTAATCCTCTTCCACCGCAAAGCGTTTAAGCCAATCTTTCCGTTCCTGGCTATAGTAATATTCCTTCGATTTGATAGGTGGAATGTGGTGTTCTTGCAAGGGAATTAGCGAGACTTCAGGTAAAGGAATGGGATTGCTAGGAATATAATTAGCTAATTGCTGTTTAATGGCCTCGAAGTCTGTGTTAGGAGCCAAGTTCGTCCACTCATGCGGATCTGCTTTCAGGTCATACAATTCTTCCGATTCATCGATGTACCGAATGTAATGCCAATCTTCGTAGCGAACGGAGTAATCCCCAAAGTCGTAGGTGGTAATCACTGGCCGTTGAATTAGGGTATCAGGTTTTTGCAAAATTGGCACCAAATTTTCTCCATCCAAGTCATCCCGAGGGGGAAGCTGACAGAGATTTATCAGCGTTGGGTACAAGTCAAGTAGTGAAGTCAAATTGGTCGTCACTTTCCCCTTCGCAGCCCCTGCCGGAAGTGCAGCTATCCCGCTGGGAACCTTCATCATCATCAACGTACGCGTCACATTTTCCCAAAGGGCAAATTTCCGCCAATGCATCTTCTCCCCTAGTTGCCAGCCGTGATCCGACCAAATGACAACGATTGTATTTTCTGCATGGGGGCTGCTTTCCAGCGCCGAAAGTAATCGCCCCACCATCTCATCGGCAAAAGTAATCGAAGCTAAATAGCCCTGAATCGCCTGTTTCCATTGATCCGCTTTTAAGACATGATGATGGTAATTGCCACCTCGGGTAATAATCTCCTTGGCGCGAGCACCCAAATCTGCGGTGTCATTTTCCATCAAGGGAGGTAACTGGATATCTTCTAGCGGAAATTGATCAAAGTACTTCTGTGGGACGTACCAAGGGACATGGGGGCGATAGATACCGCAAGCTAAAAAGAAAGGTTTATCTCGCTCCTCTTGCAGCTGCTCGCTAATATAACTAACGCTTTCAAAATCACTCGTTTCTTCATCTTTAATGGATAGCGGTCCCCAATCAAACATTCCATAAGAATACTTAAAGGGCGGCATTTGCAAGGGGCGGTTTTCTGGCAAATCATCCGCTGGCATTGGTCTTTTAATGGAGGGATAATAGGCATCCCAAGCCAGGGTATCTACCTGCGTATAATGGAAGATTTTTCCAGCGCCTGCGGTGTAATAGCCATTGTCGCGAAAGTAGCGTCCGAGGGTCGGTCTATCCTTCAAGAGGGGAACCTGACGCCAATCTTGGTAGTTGGAGTACATGCCAGAGGTGTAGGTATGCAAGCCCGTCAATAAAGTGGAGCGGGAAGGGTTGCAGCCCGGGCTGGTACAGTAATTCCGGCTAAAATTGACAGATTCCTTGGCAAATGCATTGAGATGAGGCGTTAAGGCCTGTTGGTGACCAGCTAAAGGTTGCGCCCAGTCATTGAGATCATCGATGGAGATGAATAGAACGTTGGGGTGGTCTATTAACTTGGCCGCACTATTGGCATCTGTGGCCCTATCACAGGCTGGTAATAGAAATATAGCAAGACATGCATACAGTGGAAAATAATAAGCGATCTTCTGGCATCTGTTTATCATATGGCTATGATTCTGTTTAAGTTTTATAGTTGATATTCGCTAAGTGCAAACTTCGGAAGTTTTGTCAGCGCAGCCTACCTCCCCGGTAAGTTACAATTTCAGGCAAACAATTCTGATAGAAAGCACCGCATAACTAGATCATAAGCTTTAACTCCTGCCTGCTCCATTCCCCAGCATTTTCGCTATCCTTCTGACACATATCCATGAATCTCGCAACAAGAAGTTTTCTTAAAGCGTTTAATTAATTATATTGCCTAGGTTCGGGTGCGCTGCAACAGAAAATAAACGAAATTTTTCAATCTTATACTTTCTGGCATTCGACCGCTCATCAAATTAAGCTAAGCAGCTATGAGAGTAAATCTTTTACCGTTAGTCATCGTTCTAGCCTTTCTTATTCACGCCTGTAGCTATACCCAAAAGGTACGAGATGGTTCTACTGCCTATGAAGTGAAGCAGTATTCCATTGCCACTCGCATGTTGGAGAAGGAGTATAAGAAAGCAAAAACCAGAATCGAAAAAGGTAAAATTGCCTTGATGATTGCTAATTCTTATCGAGAGCTCAATCAAAGTGATAAGTCGATCGCCTGGTATCAAACGGCCTATGATAACAACGCAGGCTATGATGCGCTGAAGGAATACGCTTATGCCCTGAAAAAGGCCGAACGATACAAAGAGGCCAAACAGGCATTTAAGGACCTGGGAATAGAAATTGGTAGCCCCTACGAATACCGCCGAGAAATCAGGGCTTGTGAAATTGCAGAAGGCTGGAAAAATGAAAAAAGGCGAGCCTATTCCGTCGATCTGACCGATTTCAACTCCGGCTATGCCGATTACTCGCCGATGTTGTACAAGGATAAGCAACTCATTATCACTTCCGACCGAAAAGGAACCACTGGCAAGGACACCTACAATTGGACGGGGAATAGTTTTTCTGACTTATTTGTCGTGGATCTTCAATCGAATACGGTTAATCAATTTGATGCGACGATCAATTCCGCTGACAATGAAGGAACGGTAGCCTTCAGTGCTGACTTCCAAGAAATATATTTTACTCGCTGCTTTGGCCCCAAGAAAGAGGATGCTTACTGCAAGATTATGTTCAGCGAAAACAACGGCAGCAGTTGGACGGTGCCGAGGGTGGTCAACTTTGTAGAATCGGGTGTCAACTATGGTCACCCCAGTCTTTCAGCGGATGGAAAAAGATTGTACTTCTCTTGTAACCATCCCGATGGTTGGGGAGGTTACGATATATACGTGAGTGAACGCAAAGGGGATAGTTGGGATGTTCCTAGCCTATTGGGTAGAACCATCAACTCCGCCGGTAATGAGAAGTTTCCAAATATCGATAATGATACCCTATATTTTTCCTCAGACTATCATCCGGGAATGGGTGGCTTGGATATCTTCAAGTCGTATAAAATGAAAAATGACCGCTGGTCGCCGATCCAGAATTTACGCCCTCCGATCAATTCAGGGGGGGATGATTTCGGATTAATCATCGATAAGAATGCTCAGAAAACAGGCGATCTCTTACAATTGGGTTATTTCGCTTCTACGCGAGAAGCGGGTATCGGTAATGACGATATCTATCGTTTCGAAAAAAGGCCTTTACCGCCGCCACCCCCTGTACCAGAAGAGGAGAAAAAAGAGATCGTTTATAAAATGATTTTGGACGGCTATGTCTTGGAGAAAATCTATGAGGACCCCACTGACCCCAATAGCCGCGTATTAGGACGAAAACCACTTGAGGGAGCAACGGTTGATATTCAAATTGGTAAAAAGAAGCAGCAAGCGACGGTAGGAGAAGATGGCCTTTTCACACTAGAACTAACCGAAGAGACCGACTACGATTTCCTAGCCAGGCAAGAAAACTATTTGAACAATAAAGCCAACTTCACTACCAAAGGAATTGGAAAAGACCCGAATAACCCCATACAGCGTTTTGAAGTGGAAATTGTATTGGACAAAATCTTCTTAGACAAAGAAATCCGCTTGGAAAATATCTATTATGATTTTGATCGATGGGAAATCAGGGACGATGCTAAACCCACGCTCAATGCCCTCACCGAAACCTTGAAGCTAAATCCAGAATTATATATCCAACTTTCTTCCCATACCGATTGCCGAGGGGGAGATCGCTACAATGAAACACTTTCACAGAAAAGAGCACAATCTGCTGTCGACTACCTCATTAACAACGGATTGAGTCCAGAAAGACTAACACCAAAGGGGTACGGTGAAGATGTGCCAGAGGTAAAGTGTATTTGCTCTCGCTGTACAGAGGACGAACACCAAAACAATCGCCGTACTACCTTCAAAATTATTGAATCGCAGTAATGGCTATGTTTAATGTTTAATGTTTAATGTTTAATGTTTAATGTTTAATGTTTAATGTTTAATGGAAAATAACTTATTCGTACATTACCCATTAAACATTATTCATTATTCACTATTCATTATCAATTACCAATAATTCTCGGTTGTTTTTTTCGAAGCGTATAGATGATCGACAAGGCGATGGTTAATCCTCGGAATACATTCGCCCAAACCCCTCCCAGGGCATTAGATTCGATATCAAATAAGGCCCAATAGAGATTCATTAAGATGTGTAATCCAATCGGGAGCCATAAATTGTTGCGCCATTCCACATAGAGCCAAGCAAACCAGGCTGCACCACCAAAGGTGACCAAAAAGATACCGATCGTTTCGCCCCATGAATTGCCCTGCCAGATATGCCCCAGTCCAAACACCAATCCATTGAAGCCTGCGGCCAAAAGGAAGCCCCATTTTGCTCTTTTAAACAGCTCACCAAAAACAAAGCCACGAAAGTAGAACTCTTCAAAAAAGCCCGGCAAAAGCGCACTTACAATGACTAACTCAAGATTCCAACTGGAGACATTGGCCGTTCCAATACAGGCAAAGCCCACCAACATGGGTAGCGTAAACAGGAAGGCAAAGAAAAAACCTTCTCCTATGCCATCTCTAATACCAATACGTTGCAGGATATTTTTCCATCCGTCCCAGTATAGCAAATACAAAATAACAGGAAGCGTGTACCAACTGTAATAGATCAGGCGCCGAAGGAAAAGACTATTTCCTACCCAATCAAGGCTATAGGGTCGTATGTATTTTACCGCAAAATATATGGCAATAATGAGCAGTCCGTGCCACCAATGGGTCCTATTTTTCACAATAGCCTATGGATTTATAATAATTCGCTTCATGATAACCCTTTGTCCTTCAGCATGTACAGCCATCCAATATACGCCAGGTGCCAACCTCGACCAATCTTGAACTAAACGCTGCGCTCGACTTGATGCTATTTCTTTTTTTCCGATTTGCTGACCAACGGAATTGTACCATGCTATCGTCAGCGGGAGAGACTCTTGCAAGGAATAATCTATATACAGCAAGCCTTGTGTAGGATTGGGATAAACTTCAAAATAATCCACCCAGGCCGGTACAGGTGCGTCATTGAGCAAGATATTGGCTTCGCGTGTACAATCATTTGCATCGGTCACCGTAACTTGATAAGTATCTGGCGTCAGGTTGTCAATTTGAGCCGACTCTGCTCCTGTACTCCACTGATAACGGTAATCGGGTACTCCTCCCCCAGCCTGTGCAGTAGCCTTTCCGTCATTATAATCAGGCGGCATCGGAGCTGTAAAACTTAATCCTACCGTCAATAAATCAGGTTCAAATACTTCAAAGTCATAGTTCTTGATACAATTGTTATCATCTCTGATTTCCAGGGCATAGAATCCACCTGCAATATTTGCCAAAACGGAATCTACCGCTCCTTCTATAATATTACCCGATTTAAACCAACGATAGGTATAGGGAGCCATTCCTCCGGCTACCTCAGCCCCTATATAGCCATTAAGCTCCCCAAAGCATTGTATGTCTCGGATCGAGTCTTGTACGAGGATGCCGGAAGCTGGCTCCGTTACTACAAAACCATCAAATATCGCTTTACAGGTGTCAGCATCAGTTATCGTCAGCGTATATTGCCCAGCGCTCAATTCACTAATATCTTCCATATCCTGCCCCGAGTTCCAGGCATATTGAAAAGGACCTTCTCCGCCAGATACCGAAATGGCAATGGCCCCATCCGAATCGCCCTGGCAAGAAACGGCTGTAATTTCCGTGGTTTCTACTCGAATGACCGCATTCACTTCCGGAATCTCCTCTTCCAAAGTGTCCATGCAGGCATTGGCATCTGATAAATAGAGCGTGTACTTCCCGCCACGGACCATGGCCAAATCTTCCTGTGTCGAAATTTCAGTATCCATCGAATCTCGCCAGGAATAATGATAGGGACTTACGCCACCTTCCACTGATACCCGAATGCCTCCATCAAAACCACCTGCACAATTTACTTCTTCTACTTCGTCGACACTTAGCAATAGCGGTGCAGGAATACTGACACCATCAGATTCGGCAATTACCCGGCAACCTGTTTTTAGGTCAGTGATAGTCACCGCATAACTATTATTGATAGGCAAGCTGGTTACGGTTACACTATCCTCTTCGATATTATCTAGAATCAAAGTGGGGCGAAAATGGTATCGATAAAGCCCGGAACCACCACTTATTTTAGCCGTTACTTTTACTTCAGAGTCACCAAAGCACTGTGGCCCTTCGACAATAAATTTGTCCAAGACAACTGGATCTGTTCGCTCCCGCACTTTGATAGACTGAACACTAGCCTCACAGCCAACTGCATCCACTACCGACAGCGAATAATCGCCTGATGCTGCATCAAAGATCGCAGATAAGGTATCACCAGTATTCCAAGCGTAGGTGTAAGGCCCTCTCCCACCACTCACCAATGCTACCAACGTATCTGCTGCATGAATAGGATCACACCCACCGCCCTGTAGAAGTGCTACTTCTAAGTTTAAAGGCGCAGGTTCATTGATGATAAAGGTGGTATCGATAGGACAACTGTTGGCATCGGACACGCGCAAACGATAGGCACCAGCTGCCAGATCAAAAATATCTTCTGATGTCGTATTAGTCCCTACCCAATTAATCGCGTAAGGAGCTGTTCCACCTACAATATTGGATTCAATAAATCCGGTTGAATCCCCCGTACAGGCAATAGGGCTGATGGCTTCGGTCAGAACGCGTAAACGTTCTGGGTAATTCAAATTAAAGGTGTCTGAAATCGAAGTACAACCGATGGCATCACTGATGACAAAGGAATACGCTCCGGCTCCAAGGCCATCCCTATCCGTTCCCGTTTCTCCATCACTCCAATCGACATTAATAGCCCCCGTTCCACCTGCTAGTACCAAAACATCAAAACCGCCATCTTCCACTTCAAAGCAAGAAGGTTGATCAATATCTACATCTAGATCAAAAACCTGTGGAGCTACCACAGTAAAAACAGTATCATAACTACAGCCTTGGCCATCCTGAATATTTACACCATAGTCCCCTACTCCAATATTAGCGAGTAAAGCTGTTGTATCTCCTCTCTCCCATTGAAATCTAAATGGGCCTATCCCCACTGGTGTCAGTAGTATACTTCCGGTCTCCGGCCCCACACAGGGTGGTACGGTGATGGCTAAGGCTAGGTTCAACTCAATCTGTGGTTCCAAATCAATGCGAAAAGGTAAACTCTCACATCCCTTGGCATCTATTACTCGTACCGTATACACGCCTATTTCAAGTCCCTCTAGTCGAGCCCCTTCCGGCCCATGTTCCCAAAAGAAAGTATAGGGCGCAGTACCCCCCACAGCGCCTATTTCTAAAACGCCCGTATTGTCCCCCGAGCAAAGTGGTTGCTGTTCAGCGAGTACGACTAGTGAAAGGCTATCTGGTTCGATGATCGTAAAGCTTTCCGAAACGGAGCAGCCATTAAAATCGGTAATCGTTACACTATACTCTCCGTTGGTCAAGTTGGCAATGGCAGAGGATCGGCTCCCAGTACTCCAGAGATAGGAATAGGGCGAGGTACCGCCTTCGCCTGATACGCGAATAAAACCATCCTGTATCCCTTTACAACTCATATTAGCGAATGAATCTACCTTCACCTGTAAACTATCCGGAGCTAGCAAAGATATAGTATCGCTGAGTACACAAGCATTTCCATCGGTTAAGCTAATCGCATAGGTTCCTTCTGCTAAATCAGGCAGGCGAGTTCTGGACTGGCCATTAAACCAACTTAAATTATAAGGCGTAGTACCGCCAAAAAAGGCCACGCTAATCGCGCCATCTGCTGCATCGTGACAGCTCGGCATTTCTAGGGTGGGTTTTATTACTAATGAGTCAGGCTCTTCTACCAAAATGTCTGTAAGAATAGTCTGACAAGGATCATCTGTAATCGTCACCGCATACAAACCTCCACTCAAACCATCAATGCACAAGGTGGTATCTCCTGTACTCCATAGATACGAAGGATTGGTACCTGTGACATCCAAACAAATCTTTCCATCTCCTTGATTATAACAAGAGACGGCCTCCACATCAATATCATTGACGACCGCAGCGGGTCCTTGCACCAGCACATTCCGCAGAATAAATTGACAAGCTTCTGGTGAACTATCTGTAATCGTGACTCGATATCCTCCTTGCTCCAGGCCAGTCAACCGCATCGTATCGCTTACGCCTCCCTGGCTACCATTTATCCCGGTACTCCCCGACCAGTCGAAAGTAAAAGGGGCTTGGCCACTCAGCGGCACCATCAATATTTCCCCGTCGGTACCACTACAAGTTGTGACATTACTCACAACAACACGAACAGAGTCTATACTATTAATGGTGGTCACTCTCACAGTATCTACAGAAAAACACCCTTCGGCATCCGTTACCGTCAGAAAATATTCATCCATGGTTCCGGGTAGGAAAGCTGCTTTTACATCCAAGCTGGATTCATCGCTACCTGTACTCCAAAAATAGCCATAGGGGGACTCCCCCTCTGTCGCTTGGACACTGATCGTGGCCGTGCCTTCTCGACAAATAGAAAAGGAATCGGCTGGAGTGATAGCCAGAGCAGGTCCGGATTGAGCAATCACCTCAATACTATCTTGGTCACTACAACCATAATTATTTGCCGCTTGCAGGTAGTAAAACTGATTGATAGGTGGACTTACTTTTGTGTCAGTCAGTACATTGGCCACTGTAGTAGGGAAAGCGGCATGAAAAGAAAGAGTAGCTCCGGTAAAGTTAGCGTCACCAATGGTTAAACTGGTTAAATCAATCGTATCGCCAGGACAGATGCCTGGCGCTGCTGGTATTTCTAAATTAGGATTAGGATTGACGATCACCGTCGCGGCCGCCCTGAGCACAGATTTGCAGTCGCCAGCTTCTTGAAAAGCAAACTCCTCTGCATAAAAGGTATATTCAATCGGTACAGGGGTATTATTTGCCGGCAATTCGGGTTCGAAATCTTCACCAAAGAAAATCAATTCCTCACTATCTGGGCTGTCGTACCAAAAAATGAATCCTCCAAACTCGGGCGTAGCAGAGACCAGGGCTTGTTCTCCCGAACAAATCGTATCATTGGTAACAAGCGGTGGCGGCAGGTTGGCATCATCGTCGATCCCATTACAATTATTATCTTTTCCATCGCAAGCGATCTCTGAGGCGCCAGGATTGATAAATTCATCTGTATCATCACAATCCTCATCATTAGCTACATAACTGGCAGGTGGATTCTGGCTACAACTCAGAACATAGAAACCAGGGTTACCATAGCCATCATTATCACTATCTACGTAGTATCGTTGATCGGGGTATCCCAAGTTCTGAGACCCATAAAATACAATATTATCCAAGGCAATATCTCCTTTCGATCCTCCCCCTTTCACGCCTACAAATCTAAATTGTAGTAATGCCCCATCGGTAAAGTCGGATAAACTCAGATAAGTCTTTTGCCAATCCACACCCTGTGGCCCTGATCGTTCCCATACGGTCCGCCAATTGAAACCACCATTGATGGAGACCTCTAAGCGCAGGGTACCAATGTCAATGCCACGCATATGATAATTGAAAGAGACATGACAAGTATCTGTCCCTTGTTTGTCTAATAGGACACAACTCGATAACAAATGCGCCTCCGCGCCCTCCGCACAAGTGGAACCTGTCGCTTCTAGGTAGACATATTTCCCTCCGCCCGGCACATCATCTGTGGGCCCGGTACCTTGCGTAGGAGTCCCCCCACTTCCCACAATCCAGTCAAAATCAGCAGAAGCAGCATTTCGCCAAATACCATTCATTGGACAGGCCGTACCACAATCTTCTACGCAATTGTCTTCCCCTTCAAAGGTTTCGATGATACTAATAGAGGCAGGCTGACAGCTAGTCGTAGCCGATACCCCACAAGTATTGAGCGAAAAAGTCCCCGTCTCAGGGCAATAGCGACGAAGGTAAATATCAAAGCTTGTTTCTTCCTGTAAGGAACGTAAAACATAGGGACTACAGACTGCAAAATCAATCGTTCCCTGCGGTCCTGGTAAAGAATCAACACCAGGCGTAAAGCCGACTGGCCCATATTCAATAATCGTCGTTCCGCAAAAATCCGGTTCCCAGCCCAAGCGAACCGAAGTAGTATCCACATTGAGTACCGAGGCGTTTAAGACGGGTAAACAACTGATGGGTTCAAAAACGAGGTTGACATACTCCAAGGTTCCAGCATCATTCACCGCATCATCGCAAATCAGTAGTTGCCAGGTTCCATTAGGGTTTGTAAGGCTATCATTATAGGTGTAAAAGTCTTCTTCCGGTGCGTACGGATTATCTAAGAATGGAGCACTACCCTCGGTAATCGACTGGCAAGCCCCAATGGCAAAAACCGTATGTAAGGAACAATCCACCGCTAAGGTATCACCAAAATTATCATCTCCCCCACCATTATCTGCGGTCAGGAGGACACTAGCGCCACTAGGGGATACCAAACTGATATCCAAATCATTATCCCAACTATGATTGATTAAAAGGTGTACTTCTTTCAAGTATACATCAACACCTAGTTGAGTCCCAGGTGCACCGGATACGTTAATATTGAAGGCATTGGGTTGAAAAAACACTTCTCCATCTGGACAATTATTATCTGTAATAGGAAGGCCCAGGCGGCAGGCCGAGGGATTGCTCAGATTGGGCGTTTGGCTATACAGACAAATTTGGGACAGAAAGACAAAAAGACCTACTAGGGTAATTTTGAGACTATTCAAACAAGTCACTGAATAATGCATCTTTCAGTTTTAAGGGATGAAAATGGGTATAGAGCTTGGCGCTAAATTAAAAGAATACTTGAAAGAATGGGTAAAAATGGAAGGCCCCTTTTAACTACTAAGTGTTATTTGTGGGAAAATGTAAGATGGTCAACTAATCCAACCGCGGAGTAAACCTATAAATCCTTGACAGAATTTCGGTCCAACAATACGTCTTTGAGTTCCTTGAGGAATTTGTATTGGTGAGGTAATACTTTCTTGAAAGCCTCTTTAACCACAAAGAAGGTGCCGTTTTCCATATCCTTCAGCTTCTCTTTCAGCTGAATAGCATCTTCGTACAACATTCCCTTTAAGGAAGGAATCTCATGCCAATCGCCTTCGACGGCTAGCGCTTCTTCGAGTTCGCCTTTTGTTTTTTCAACTGGATCTAGTTCAATCAGGCGATCTTCATCTAAAAGTGGTTGTGTATCCTGCATAGAGAGCTGTCCGCCAGGGATTTCCCATTGATCTTGCTCTTCATTGGGATTAACTAGAAATACTTCTAAGCCCTTTTCCTTGAAGCGATAGATAATTAGACTAGCTTTTTTTGAGATACTCATAACAACACACTTTGATATACATTGAGGGTAAAACAGGAGATCCAATAAAAAGTTCAAACTGTTCTACGCCGGCACAAATATACAGTATGGAGAACAGACTACAAATTATTTCCTCAGCCTAGGTCTATTTGGTCAGACTAGGTGAATCGAAAACTCCATGACTAAGCTATCTACTTTCGATTAAATCTTATAGATTTTTCTCTTCTTTTTCTTGGGCTTGGTACCTTCTTCCAGTGACTTGGGATCTTGTGAGGGTGGGATTTGTTGCTCGAATCCAGGGAAGTTTTTAAATAGTTCTCCAAAACCATTCATACCGCCTTCTCCCTGGAATGATTTCATGAGTTGCTCCGACATAGACTGCCATTGCTTCATAAAATCTTGGTTTTGCAGGCTGTCTATCCCTGGGAATAGGCCAAAGGGCTGAATCATCATCGTATCGATCATCATATGGGAACCACCTTCCTCAAGCCCCATCTGTTCCAACATTTTCATCATTTGTTGTTGCAGGGCATCAAATTGGAGCTTCATATCATCAGAGGAAGCTTGCGATTGCCCCTGCTGAGTTACGCCAAAACCTAAGAGTGCAATAAATAAAATCTTTTTCATTTCTATCATTTTAGATTTTCAGACATTGCAGTTGACTAAGTCTGATCATTTGACAGTTTAACCATTTCTAGAATACCCAATGAAAGCATCAAAGTTTGTTCCTCCTCATTAAGATCCTGCTTGATAAACTCAAAAGCACGAGAGCTTAGGGCCTCTTTGGGGGAAGGCAAGCCTTTCACCAGACTACCTACTTCGCGATCTTTTACCATGATAGGCAGCATATCTTTTTGGTTGCGGTTCAACCGGGCAAGCATCCGATTGGAATTAGCACCGTAGAGTACGTCGTTAGCTTTTATTGTCCCAATCATCTCATTATCAATGACTACCTGCGTTCCTTTATCGTTCATCCAATAGGCAAATTCATGATTGGCGGTGCGTGCATAAAGGATCGCGTGATTACCCTTCCCAAGATAACTGCGATAACTATAGGCCACGATGGGCTCTTCAAAGATGGTCTTGAAGGTACCTTTGAAACTGGTTCTAGTTCTCTTACTTCTGGATTGTTGGATTTGGCTCTTTGAGAATAATTCCAGCTCCTCTCTGGTAATTGGAACCAGCTCGCCTACCCACTTATCCATATCCGCCTTGAGATTAGCAATCTCCTGTTGTATTTTTTTCTTATTTGGTCGGAAATTCTTCGTGATTTTAGCAAAGAGCCCAAAGGAGGCAGCTAAGATCACCACAGCCATAATCGTCAGTATAGTCATTATTAAATAATTTCAAAAGTCTCTAAAAGACAAAGCAAATGAGTGCTCGTTTTGGTTTATCCTCCTGATCGTACATTCACTTTGATGCCATTAGCTTCGGGTTCATCAAACTGTTGTCGTCGGGCGGTTAGGGCTATTTTATCATTTTTATCTAGAATGGCCAAATCCGCTTGCAAAATATTATCCATTTCAATCAATATCTTTTCCTTTGACTCCCAAAAAGTAGTGCTAGGTTGCAAGATATCCTCGACTATTTCACTTTTCACCTGCTTGATTTCACCTGCTAGTGGATGGCTGGACTGCAATAATTCGTCAGCGGTTTGGAGCAATGAAAAGTGGAACCCTCTGCCCAAGAGGCTACTCCCTCCATAGTCCCAAGTTTGAATCTGCCAAGCTGAATAAAAGTACTCAATACTATCCGTTGGAAAAGCCTGGATCTTAAATTCAACAAATTGATCATCAACAAGTTCTTTCGTAGCCTTAGCTTTTTCAATCCATTGCCGATAATCTTCGAATAAGTAATAAATCGTTCCTTCGGCTACCAGTTGGGGAATAAATCCAGGAATGGCTTCTTCCAGCCAAAAGAGGTCAGGTTGTATTTGCGTTTCGGCGGTATTTATTTTTTCCTCTAACACATCTACAAATTGCTCTCGAATCAATCGTCCTTCTTGGTAAGTGGCTAGCACCTCCTCTGCCGTTTGAGCGCTATGAAACCGGCTGCGGTAGGCTGCCATTCTAGCGGCTCCATCTGTACCAAATAGGGTCATGAGCCGCTTTGCGCGCAATCGCTTAGCCAACTTAGAATCTGGCGTTGTACCTAGGTGAATAGCGCCGGCATAAATCCAGCCTACTACCTTGTCCTTCGTTGCCACTTTCAACCAGGGTTCATCAAAGGTAATGCCACGCAATTTGATACGAGTGGTAAAGTCACTCACCTCCCCTTGATCATACAGCACGGCTCCTTTTTCCAATTCTTTGATTACCTCCCCATCTTCACCGGCTGTAGAGCGCATCCGCAAGCGGTCGATATTGACCACAAAAGTCGTGGCTTCAACATCCTCCTCTTTTTCTTCTACTGGCGCGACTTCCACTCCGGCAGAGGTCTCTTCACCCGAATCGGACTGGCAAGCCCAGTGTCCGATGACTAATAAAAGGAGTATTCTTATTTTTCCCTTCATTCTGATAGAACTTTATTCAAAGTTAATAAAAAGCAGTGGTTTAGCCCTATGCTCAAACAAAAGCCACCCCGCGCTAACGAGGTGGCTTTTGTAGACCATTAGTGGTAGTATGTTTTATCCCAAATAAGATTTGAGAGAATTTCTATTGTATGATTTTCGCAAGCGGCGAATCGCTCTTTCTTTAATCTGACGAACACGCTCACGGGTTAATCCATATAACTCACCAATTTCTTCTAAGGTTAGCGCTTTATAACCATTTAACCCATAATAAGCAGAAAGTACTTCAACTTCTCTGGGAGATAGAATGGAAAGACCTTGCTGCACTTCTTCTTTTAGGGATTGTTCCATGAGTTGACCATCAGGGCTCATGTCATTATCTCCAGAAATTACATCGAGCATGGTTGAATCGCCTTCCTCACCACTCAAGGGCGCATCTACTGAGACATGACGACCATTTCCTTTCAACATATTGGAAATCTCCTTCGGTTTCAAGTTCAATAATTCGGCCAATTCTTCATGAGTGGGTTCACGTTCAAACTCTTGTACGAAGGATAAAAATGCCTCGTTCACTTTGTTGTAAGAACCTACTTTATTGAGGGGTAATCTAACGATCCTAGAATATTCAACGATAGCTTGCAGGATAGACTGGCGAATCCACCAAACTGCATAAGAAATAAACTTAAAACCCTTTGTTTCATCAAATCGCTTGGCAGCCTTCATCAAACCCACATTCCCTTCATTGATCAAATCACTCAGCGATAATCCTTGGTTTTGATATTGCTTGGCTACAGAAACGACAAAGCGCAAATTAGATTTAGTCAATTTTTCCAAAGCCCCAGCATCTCCTGCGCGGATACGTCTAGCCAGGTCAGCTTCATCATCGGCAGTCAACATGGGAATTTTGCCGATATCATTTAGATACTTATCTAAAGCTAAACTTTCTCTGGTCGTAATCTTATTAGTAATCTTAAGCTGCCGCATGAAGTTTGGAATTTATGGAGATGATACTTCTATATTAGAATACGCTTTTACGCAAAAAAAAGTTGCTCTGATTTGAAAACACTTGACTTTTTCCTTAAAAAACAGTATAGCAACTAAGCTTTATACAATAAGGAAGCTCAAAAAGTTCCTAGCCAGTGCAAAAAGTACGATTTATTATTGAATCCGTGACATTAAGTCTTATTAAGCCATCCAGCATACAAAAACGAAAAGTTTTACTGGAATATTCTAAAGGTAACAATAACAAATGAAAAAAAAAATACCGAAGAAAATCCATTTGGACCTCTTCGGTATCTTATATTTTCTAATCGAGTATTGCTAAAATAGAAAGCTATTTTTCACATTGTCGATTTATACATTGTAGTTTCTCCGGGGTACTACTTACCCGGCAAAGCTAAAATCTGTCTTAATCTCGTCTTGGTGGACGGTTGTTGCCAGCGTTTTGTGGCTTAGGGATCAAGGCTTTACGCGATAAACGCAATTTACCTGATCGCTTGTCTACGCCAATCAACTTCACTTTTACCTCATCTCCTTCTTTCAAGACTTCGCTGACATTGTCGATGCGAGTGTGTGAGATTTCGGAAACGTGTAACAAGCCACTTTTTCCACTAAAGTCAACAAATACACCATATGGCATCACCGATACAACGGTTGCGGTGTAAACATCTCCAATTTCAGGTTGGAAGGTAATCTTGTTGATACGCTCCAATGCGGCATCAATAGACGCTTTATCTGAACTGGCAATACTTACTACCCCTTTGTCATCTACTTCTTCGATATTGATGGTAGTACCGGTTGTTTCTTGGATTTCTTGGATTACTTTTCCACCAGGTCCAATAACCGCTCCGATGAAGCTCTTATCGATCTTGATTTCCACAATACGAGGCGCATGTGGTTTGAAGTCATCACGAGGTGTATCGATGGTTTCCTGCATTTTATCCAGGATATGTAATCGACCGGCTTTAGCCTGCTCTAAGGCCTTCTCTAAAGTCTCATAAGGCAAACCATCAATCTTGATATCCATCTGACAAGCCGTGATACCGTTTCGGGTACCCGTTACTTTAAAGTCCATATCGCCCAGTGCATCTTCATCGCCTAGGATATCCGAAAGAATCGCTACGCGATCGCCTTCTGCAATCATCCCCATCGCAATACCAGATACTGGAGAAGTGATACCAATACCCGCATCCATCAAGGCTAGTGTACCCGCACATACGGTAGCCATAGAGGAAGAACCATTTGACTCCAAGATGTCAGAAACGATACGTACGACATAAGGAAACTCCGGTGGAAGTACTTGCTTCAAAGAACGCCCCGCCAAGTTGGCGTGACCGACTTCTCTACGTCCAGGGCCTCTCATGGGCTTCGTTTCACCTACAGATAATGCAGGGAAGTTGTAATGTAGGATAAAGCGCTCGAAGTGGAAATTGAGGGCATTATCAATCATTTGAGCATCCAATTTGGTACCCAATGTCAATGAAGTCAAGGCTTGCGTCTCTCCTCTATTGAAGATTGCAGACCCGTGCGCAGCAGGTAGATAATCGATTTCAGACCAGATGTCTCGAACTTCATCAAATTGTCGACCATCTAATCGAATCTGCTCATCCAGCATCATATTCCGAATCGTCTGCTTCTGGATTTTGCCCAAATAGGCTTTGGCTTCACCCCATTTTTCTTCTAGGTATTCCTCACCTTTGGCTTCCAGTATATCCGCTTTCAGCTTTTCTTTTACTTCCTTGAACCCTTTCTTACGGGCTTTCTTGTCCAGTTTTCCTCTTGATACCGTCAAGATCCCTTCTGTAGCGAGTGATTTAACCAAATCTTTCAATTCAGTATCTTCTTCCTTCGCCTCCAATTCTCTCTTCACGGTGGCAGCTTCTCCTACCAATTCAGCCAAAGCCAATTGGGCTTTACACTGTACCTTGATGGCTTCGTGTCCAATTTTCATCGCTTCCAATAGGTCCTTCTCAGAACATTCTTGGGCTTCACCTTCTACCATCATGATATTGTCCAGGGTCGCCGCTACGATAATATCTAAATCGGCATCAGCCAATGCAGTACGATCTGGGTTGACCACAAATTCTCCTTCAATACGAGCAACTCGTACTTCAGAAATGGGACCATCAAAATTAATATCCGAAACCGCTAAGGCTGCGGAAGTGGCCAATGCTGCGAAAGCATCGGGAAGTGTTTCTTTATCACCAGAGATCAAATTGAGGATCACCTGCGTATCGTTCATATACCCATCAGGGAATAATGGACGAATAGCGCGGTCTACCAATCTCGAAATGAGTACTTCGTAGTCTGATAATTTGGTTTCTCTTCGGAAGAAGTTGCCAGGAATTCGGCCAGCGGCGGCAAATTTCTCCTGATAATCTACAGAGAGGGGGAAGAAGGATTGGCCTTCTCTTGCTTCGTGGGCAGATACCACAGAAGCGAATAACATGGTTTGACCTACTTTGACGACGACGGCACCATCGGCCTGTGTCGCTAATTTTCCTGTTTCTAGGGTAACTGTTCTACCATCAGGTAAGTCGAATGAGGTAGAGATTGGAATCTGTTGTCCCATTTTTTTAAATTGAATAGTTTACTTAGTCCAGTTTAGATACCAAGTCCTTACTGTGAAAGCAGATAATTTGATGAGACTTGTGAGAAGCGGTGAGGAAAGCACGACTCGGCGAAAGAGAACGGCCAAGAGAAGGAGATTTGATTTGGGGTGCTTTGGTTATTATTCTACTCGAGAAACACTCGCTATCACTTTGTTGATCGATTTGTCAGGCTTTCAAGTGGAGGTTGTTGATAAATGTTAGCTGAATACTGAACCTCTTAATTAATTATTAATCCTTTGTTATCGCGTCAAATTTAGCTTTTATCTAGCACACCTTCTACTAAAGGGGCCAAAAAAAACGAGGAAGTATGCAATTTGCAGCCTTCCTCGGATTTTTTACTTACGGATTCCTAACTTCTCAATTAGGTCACGGTATTTTTGAATGTCCTTTTTGGCGAGGTAAGTAAGTAACCTTTTACGCTTACCTACTAGTGTAAGTAAGGTACGCCGACAGGAGTGATCCTTTTTGTTTTCCTTTAAGTGATCAGACAGTTTTGCAATTCTAAATGTAAAGTATGCAATTTGTCCTTCTGTGGAACCGGAGTTTGTTTTTGAGCCTCCATACTCAAGAAAGATTTCCTCTTTCTTTTCTTTTGAATTGTATATTGCCATTGTAAAGTTTTTAACCGTTAGTGATTACTGAAATCAGTTACAGCGGCGCAAAGGTATGAAAAAAACTAATACTTGCAAAGCTTGTTTTTGAAATGAAAAATTAAGTCTATCGCTACAAAAGCAATGCCTGCGCTATCGAGATAGCACAGGCATCAATTTTTATCTTTTTCATCTAGTGGTCTATTCCCCCTTAAGTAATGAAGAATAAATAATTTGGGCCAAGGAGCTAAATGTTTTTTCACCAGGCTAGGCGAGAAGAATGTCCCGATAGCTATCGCATACGGGGGGACATAATTAAGACATATATAAATATTCTAAATAGTTCAATCTGTCCTTTCGTTTTTTGTAGGAACAAAAATAAGCTACATAATCCACTAGTTC
>Ga0070726_10001590_pt1 | contig 22561 bp, 19 predicted proteins | sample tdAd471_FD_67275 | JGI IMG/M metagenome (GOLD analysis project Ga0070726, IMG submission 67275) | Marine sediment microbial communities from the Atlantic coast under amendment with organic carbon and nitrate - tdAd47.1 | ecosystem: Environmental > Aquatic > Marine > Coastal > Sediment | place... | reverse complement strand
TTCGCGTTGCCTCGAATTAAGCAACATGCTCCACCGCTTGTGTGAGCCCCCGTCAATTCCTTTGAGTTTTAGCCTTGCGACCGTACTCCCCAGGCGGCACACTTAACGGTTTTCCTTCGGCCGGGAGGGCGTGAAAGCCTCCCCGACCTAGTGTGCATCGTTTACGGCGTGGACTACCGGGGTATCTAATCCCGTTCGCTCCCCACGCTTTCGTGCCTGAGCGTCAGGACAGGCCCAGTCGATTGCCTTCGCCATTGGCGTTCCCATGAATATCTATCCATTTCACCGGTCCACTCATGGTTCCATCGACCCCTACCTGCCTCAAGATTGGTGGTTCACCCTGCAATTCCACGGTTGAGCCGTGGGCTTTCACAAGATGCCTACCAATCCGCCTGCGCACGCTTTAAGCCCAGTGATTCCGATTAACGCTCGGGCCTTCCGTATTACCGCGGCTGCTGGCACGGAATTAGCCGGCCCTTCCTCTGGGTCTGCTCATGGTTGCTAGACCCTGACAGTGGTTTACACGTCGAAGACGCTTCATCCCACACGCGGCATTGCTCCGTCAGGCTTTCGCCCATTGCGGAAGATTCGTTACTGCAGCCTCCCGTAGGAGTCCGGGCAGTGTCTCAGTCCCGATGCGGCGGGTCATGCTCTCACACCCGCTACCCGTCTTCGGCTTGGTGAGCCGTTACCTCACCAACTACCTGATAGGACGATCGCTGCTCCCAAGGCGGTAAACCTTTCCTCCGTAGAGCACATGGGGTATTACCCTGAATTTCTCCAGGCTATCCCCCACCTCGGGGCACATTCGATCGTATTCCTCGCCCTTTCGCCACTCTCCCCGAAGGGATCGTTCGACTTGCATGTTTTAGCCATGCCGCCAGCGTTCAATCTGAGCCAGGATCAAACTCTTCAATTGAATATCGTTGCAACAGAACCGCTCAAAGACGGTCCTGCAAGCTTCAATCAAAGCCGATCCGACTGAACCCGGTCGTGCCTGTTGCCAGGGCGTACCGGGCCGGTCTTCACACGAGAATAAACATCGTGTGCCCGAGGCGGCTAAGCCTCGGGTGCTGTCTCATCACTCAAAGATTCAGTTCTCCTCTCGGGGGGTCCCGAGAGAAGGGGCTGTTCACAACACAAAAGTGTGAGACGATGGCCAGGCCTGTGAAACCCAGCCACCAGCTATTGATCGACGAACATCGGCCACGCTTGATGGCCCCGGGTGTGTTCCCGGTATGCTCGCCGCACACTCTCGCGGTGAACCCAACTGTTCACTTGCCAAGGAAGGGTGGGGGACACCCATCCGGGTGCCGTCCCTGCCACGCGAAGTGGCGAGGGATATCGTAGCCGCCACCCTCGATTGGTCAAAACCACAGACCAAAAAAGTCAAGATTGTCGAGCACCACTCGACCCATCCCTCGACCCGCCACCCGCCAAAACCACCCCTATCTCAGCGGAAACAGCCTTTCGACGCGGGTCCGGCACCACCGCAAGCGACGACACCCACAAACGTTCTCTCGGAATCAATCCGCGCTGACTCGCGCGACGAGCACCCCGCAGCGTCCGCGACGCCTCGATCAGCGTCGCACCCGTCGTCCGGATGTCGTCCAGCAGCACCACCAGCCCCGCTCCCCCGAGCACCGAGGCCTCCCGACGCCTCCGGAACACCCCCCGCACATTCGCCGCCCGACGGCTCCGGGGCATCGACGTCTGGCTCGGCCCGTGCCGACGCGACAGCCCACGCACCACCACCGCCCCGGACCGGGCCGCCGCCGCCCGGGCGATCACCAGCGTGTGGTCGATCCCGCGCGTCACCCGGTGCCGACGGCTCGTCGGCACCGGCACGATCGCCACCTGTCCAGGGGGGATCTCGTACCGCTCGAACTGCTCCAGCAGCCGCTCCCCCAGCGCCCGCCCGAGCTGGGCCCCTACCAGACGCCACGCCGCGAACTTCACGTCCCGGATCGCCTCCCCCAGCACCCCGTCGTCGTCGCCCAGACAGACACACCGCCCCCAGGGCAGCGTTGCCTCGCGGCACGACGCGCACCCGTCCCCGTCCGCCTCGTGCGCTCCGACCCCCGTCCCGCACCGCCAGCACCGCTCGTCCAGAGACGTCGGCACCCACCCCGCCAATTCGGCCCGCCGACGGAAACTCCGCGACCGCACCCCGATCCACGCCTCCTCGAACGCTTCCAGCACCCCCGCCCGGGCGGGCACCGGCTTCGCCTCGATCTCAACACCGGGCAACCCCTCCCGCGCGTCCTCCCCCGGGTCACGCGGCGGCCACCGGAACGCACGCTCCTCAGCACGCGAATCCTCCACGCTCATCCCCCCAGACGCGTCCGGATCAGCGTCGCACGCTCGATCCGGCGCTCCTGCTGGTCCAGCGCCCGCCCGACCGCACGCTGCAGGTGGGCCGGCTGCACCGCCAGCATCAGGCGGTTGACCTCGACCGGGTCCAGATCGGGCAAAAGCCCCAGCGACGAACCCAGTCGCGCCAGCCCCAGCAGGTCCAGCGACTCCGACGTCGCCATCAGCCGGGCCGAGCGCAGCGCCGCGTGGGCCCGGTGCACCCGATCCTCGAGCCACGTTCGGCGTGTCCGCATCAGCTCCTTGCGGGCGTGACGCTCGTAGTCGATCACACGCGGCACGATGTCCCGCTCCATCTCGTGCAGCAGCACCGACTCGCTCTTGCCCAGCGTTGTCTGGTTCGAGAGCTGGTACAGGTCGCCCGCGGCGTCGCTCCCCTCGCCGTGGAACCCCCGCACCGCCAGCGACATGTCCACCGCCGCGTGCTTCACCTTGTCGATCTCGCCCGTCAGCTTCAGCCCCACCAAGTGCAGCATCACGCTGAACCGGATGCCCGTCCCCACGTTCGTCGGACAGCACGTCAGGTACCCGAACCGCGGGTGGAACGCGTAGTCCAGCCCCGCCTCGATCTCATCGTCGATCGCGTTGAGCGCCGCCGCGGCCTCGGTCAGCGCCAGCCCCGACCGGATCGACTGCATCCGCAGGTGATCCTCCTCGTTCACCATCACGCTCTGACGCTCGTCGGGCAGCCCGATGGCGACCGCACGCGGGCGTTCGGTCGATCCCGGCTGCCCGGTGACCTTCCCGCGCGCGTGCTGGCGGCTGATCAACTGGCGCTCCACCAGCAGGTCCCGCTCGGTGTCGCTGAGCTCGCGCAGGTCCACCCACATCACCGACTCGGCCAGCGACACGTCCATCAGGCGCGCGTGCGCGAGTTGCAGCACCTCCATCTGCTGCTCCGGCGTCGTGGTCGTCTGGAACGGGTACCCCGCCAGGTTGCGGGCCAGGCGCACGCGGCTGGACATCACTACGTCCGATGCCGCCCCCTCGCCGCGCAGCCACTCGGCCCCGCGATCAAACACCGGCAGCCCGCCCGGATCGCCGCTCTCAACCATGGCCCGTCCCCCCCCTCATGCGTCGCCCTCCGAAAAGAGGGTCCGCAGCTGCTCGATCTCCTGCTTGATCTCCGCGGCCCGCTCGTACTTCTCCCCCTGCACCGCCGAGTCCAGCGCCTTGTGCAATTCCGCCAAGCGCTTCGTCCGCTCCGCCGGGTCGCCCAGGATCGCGTCCAGCCGCCCGCCCCCGCGGCTGTCCTCCAGCGCCCGCTTCGGGATCTTGCCCACGTGGTGCGAGCCGCCCTCGTGCGCCCGCTCGATCAGCGGGCCCAGACGCTGCTCGAAGGCCGCGTAGCAGTCCGGGCACCCCAGCAGTCCGGACTGCTTGAACTTGGCGTACGTCGTCCCGCAGGAGGCGCACGTCGGCATGCCCGCCGGCGCCTTGCCCGTCCCGGTTGGGCCACCCACCATGAACTTGCCGATCAGCTCGCTCACCGGCGCTGGGATCGACTCGGGCGTCGGCTCCTGAGGCCCGCCCCCCGCGGCGCACACCTCGCACAGGTGCTTCTCGCGCTTCGTATTCGAAGCATCGATCAGCACCTCGTGGATGGTGGCCTCACGTTGGCCGCAGTTCTCGCAGAGCACCGGAATCACTCCCACTGGGCGTTCGCCCGATCATGGAATCCTAACCGCATTCCGTCTCGAACCGAAGCCGACCCCGGATTTCCCGCGTCGCGCCGCGTGGGCATGAAAAAAGCCGTGCGGTCGCACGGCCTTGGTGGGTTGCTCATCGAGCGTCGGTCCGGATCAGTCTTCGCCCTGCTTCTGCTGGCGGGTGTACCCGTACTTGCGCTTCAGCGGCTTGATCACCAGCCCGGACCGGATGGCCCGCGTGGAGGCCTTCACACGCTTGGTCGTGGTGTTGCCCTGGTCGTCGGTGATGACCGCGTTCACGTTCTGCAGGTTCGGCTTGAACGTCCGCCGGCTGATGCCGGTGGTCTTCAGACCGAAACCACCCTTGGTGATCTTGGCGCCGCCGTAGGCACGCTTCTTGCCGAAGGTTGTCTTCTTGCCGGTAAAGTGGCACTCGTAGGGCATGGGTCACCTCTCGAAACCCGGTCACAACCGCCGGGCCGCAATGCTAGCCCCCTCCGCCGCCCCGGCAAGTGCTTCCCCCGACCCTATTTGCCCCCGTCGCCCAAAAGCGATGCTCACGCCCGCGACAGGTCCTGCCGCTTCAGCATCAACTCCAGCGTCTGGGCCACCAGGTCCACCTCTCGCTCGGTCAGACCGCCGAAGAACGGGAGCGCGATCGTCCGCTGGCTCACGCTCTCGGCGATCGGCATCGTGGGCGGCGTCCCCGCGAACAGCTCGGAGAAATACGGCTGCTGGTGAATGCACGGGAAGTAGTCCCCCGCCCCGACCTCGTGATTCCGCAGCCCGTGGATGATCCGGTCCCGATCTTCGCGATCAAACCCTGCCACCAGCCGAACAACAAACACGAACCAGCTCATCTCCGTGTCGTCGGTGATCGTGGGCAGCACCAGCTCGGTCGTGGACATCAGCCGGTCCATGTACATCCGGGCGACGTGTTCCCGCGCCTCGATCAGCTCGTCCAGCCGGCGCATCTGCGCCACCCCCAGCGCCGCCGTGACTTCTGACATCCGGTAGTTGTACCCGAGGCGCTCGTGCATCAGCCACGACCCCTGGTCCGCGTTCCGCCCGCGGTGCGCCGGGATCGCACGCCCCTGGTTTCGCAGGCTGCGGCACTCCTGGGCCAGCCGGTCGTCGTCGGTCACGATCATCCCGCCCTCGCCCGTGCACACCTGCTTGTTGGGGTAAAAGCCGAAGACTCCCGCCCGTCCGAAGCTCCCGCACGCCTTGCCCCGGTACTTCGTCCCCATCGCCTCGCAGCTGTCCTCGATCAGCGGGATTTCGTGCTTGGCCGCGAGGCGGGCGTACTCGTCGAAGTGTTCCGGGTTGCCGAACGCCTCGACCGCGAGGATCGCCCTGGTCCGGGGCGTGATGGCCCGCTCGATCCGGGCCGGGTCCATGTTCAGGCTGCGCGGGCAGACGTCCACGAAGACCGGGGTCGCCCCCACGTACAGGATCGCGTTGGCCGAGGCCACGAACGAGAACGGCGTCGTGATGACCTCGTCGCCCGCCCCGATGCCCAGCGCCCGCAGCACCAGGTGCAGGGCCGCGGTCCCGGAGCTCACCGCGACCGCGTGGCGCGTCTCGCACCGCCCGGCCACCAGCCCCTCGAACGCCTCCTGCATCGGCCCGATCGACAGACGCCCGGAGCGCAGCACCTGCAGCACCAGCTCCTCTTCCAGCAGGCTCAGATCGGGGCGGCTGAGGGGGATCTCGGTGGACATGGCACCCTTTTCGGCTTGGCGGCCCCCCGGACACGACTCAGTGTACGCACCCGCCCCCCCCCTCTACCTCTCTGCCCGTTCCGTCTGACCCCGCGGCGGGGTCTCACTGTGTCTGTCGTCTCCGGGCGACCGACGCGAGCCGGTCCGCCGCCTGCTCCACGCTCAGGCCGTCGTACGCCGAGGACGCCGCGATGGGGCGTCCCTCGCGGGATTGCTGCTCGATCGTGTTGTGCTGCGTGATCACCGTCGAGTGGTTGCTGCGGCGCATCGCCCGGGCGATCTCCGGGTAACTCAGGTTTGTGTGCTGGCGGGCGACCAGCACCGCGAGCGACCGGGCCAGCACCACGCGCCGCACGCGTGTCCGTCCCGTGAACTCCGCCGGCTCGACCGCCAGTTCCGTGCAGGCGGCGTGGATGATGTCGCGGATCGAGAGCGGCCCGTGACGGGCCGGCTCCGGGGCGTGCCCGCCGCGTGCCTCGACCGCGCGCGACGCCGTCTCGACCCCGATCGAGCCCGTCCCGCCCCGCTCGAACCGCCAGATCGCCTCGGTCTGCGCCACCAGCCCCTCGAGCTCACGCACGCCGCCGGACATCCCGCCGATCCGCACCGACCCCTCCGCCAGCACGCGGCAGGCCTCGTCGTCCATCGGCAGCCGACGCCGATCGCTCACCACCCGGGCGATCCGGGCCCGCAGCTCGGGCTCGGGCGGGTCCAGACGCACCACCAGCCCCCCGCACAGCCTCGACCGCAGCGCCGCGTGCAGCGACACCACGCTCGCCGGCGGCTCGTCGGAGACCAGCGCGATCCGGGCGTTGGAGTTGGTCAGGGCCTGCAGCGTCTGCACCAGCTCGTGCTGGGTCTTCACCTTGCCGGCGATGTTGTGCACGTCGTCCAGGCAGAGCAGGTCCAGCTCGTTGTGACGCTTGCGGAACTCGCTCATCGTCCCGTTGCGGACCGAGGCGACGTACTCGCCCAGGTACCGCTCGCTGTCCGTGACACGTACCCGCGCACCCGGCATCGAACGCAGCGTCTCCGAGGCGATCGCGTTGAGCAGGTGCGTCTTGCCCACCCCGCACGGCCCGTGGATCAGCAGCAGCGAGTCCGGGCAGTGGCCCTGCGCAAACCGGCGGGCCGCAGCGTACGCGACCTCGTTGGACCGCCCCACGACGAACGACTCGAACCGATGATGCGAAGGCAGCCCTGTACGACGAGCACCGCCCTGCGAGCCCGCTCGCGACCCGTTCGTCCGACGGGCGCCGGGCCCGTCCGTCGCGCGCCGCTTGCGCTCGACCTCGGTCGAACGCGAGGTCGGCTCGCTCGGCTCCACGGTCTCGATGGTCACACGACCCGCCCCGTGCTCGGTGGCGAGCTGCTCGAGCGTGCCGGTGTAGCGCCGTTCGATCTGATCGGCCAGGAAGCGGTTGGTCACCCGGACCGTCAGGCCCTCGGGCTCGAAGCGCAGGCGAGTGTGCTCGCCGAAGTAGCGCCCCGCGGGCCCCGCGCCGATGCGGTCAACCAGCCCCGCGTGCAACGCGTCGGCTCGCTCGTCCGACCCGCTCGATCGCGGGGGGCGATCCTGAATGGACGCGTCGCCGGTCAGGCGACGCTCGTCCCCCGGGCGCCAGGACTCCGTTCTGGCCTGATCCCGATTCGTCCTGGTGGGCCGAGTTCCCTCGGCAAACTTTGATTCGTGACGCCGTTCCACGGTCACACCCGTCCTGGATCACACACCCGCCGTTCCGGGAGACGCCGCGGCGCCATGCTTCCCTGCGGCCGAGACGTCGCGGCATCATGCCCCGGCGCGTCGGTCGCGGCCCGGAAAGGCCGTCGTCCATGTACTGAGCGGTCCGTGCCTCGGGCGGGCCCCGACACTCCCTCGCAACGCACACACCAGCCGCCCACCCGGTCCATTGCGGCCCGGGCGAAGGATCGATCCGATCCCGACACACTGGGTGAAACCTTCACGAGGGGGGCCGAGAAAGCCCCGCCGCCGGTCGCTGTCCCTGACCGGCGGGCAGACAATACACACTCGTCGCGAGCGATCCAAACGCGAAACTCGCGTTCGGGCACGCCGCTCGCGCGATGACGCAATGCGTGCAAGCACTTAGGGCCCGAAAACAAAATCAATCCACAAGGCACCACGAAATCTGGACGCGATGTGGACAGACGTGTGCACGACGACCCAGCCACACGTGCGCGCACTCGCCCAACCGTGCGCGCGCCCCGCGCGACTCCGTCACAGCCCCTTGATATACGCCAGCTTGGTGTCGAACCGCTCGAACCCGAACCGCTCGTACAGACGCAGCGCCGGCACGTTCCGCTCGTCCACGGCGCACGTCAGCGTCGGCTCGGGCGCCAGCGTCGCAGCCCGCGCCAGCGCATCGCGCAGCAGCAACTCGCCCAGCCCCATCCCGCGTGCCACCGGGGCCAGGCCGATGTAGACCAGCTCCACCGTGTCCAGCGACGGATTGCGGTTCAGCAGGCAGCACCCCACCGGCTCGTGACCCAGGCGCACCAAACGCCACAGCGCCGGGTCGAACTGCCCCGCCGCCCGGTGGCTCTCGATGATGTCGGAGAGTTCCCGCAGGCCGCACAGCTCCGGGCAGTCGAGCGTGTCCTCGTACGAGCCCAGCAGCGCCGCGGCGAGCGACGCGTGCACGTCCGGGTCGCTCAGGCGACCGACGGGCGACACGCTGATGCCCTCCGGCCAGACGTCAACCCCCGTGCCCTTGTCCTCGGGGGTGATGGGGCGGCGCAGGTACGACAGCGACGCGATCCGGCTCAGCCCGCCCCCCTCCAGCGCCGCGATGGCCCAGGTTTCGTCCGGGTCGGGGAGGGCCTGGAGCAGGCGCAGCTCGTGGTTGTGCTCGCTCAGGTGGGCCCGCGCTGCACGCACCGCCGCGGCCCGTCGATGGGTGTCCACCTCGGGCTCGGGGTCCGAGGCGGGCCCGGAGAGGAAGAGCACCGCCGTCCGCCCGGGGCCGGGCACCGCCAGGCAGACCGGCCCGAGGGTCTCGCCGACGCGGCAGGCGAAGAACAGGTCCAGGTCGATCCCGTGGGCCGGGGCCGCGTCGATCAGGTTCCGGGCCGCCCGGGCCTGCTTGACCCCGCTCCCGCCCACCAGCCGGGCCGCGGCGGCCAGCAGCAGGGCGCGCGGCACCTGCTCGGCGACCGGATCGTGGTCTGGGAGCGCTCTGGGCTGGTCCGGGGTGGTGGTCACGTACAATGCCTCGGGTCTGGAAACCGGGTCCGTGCCGTCGGTTGAGTCGGAACCATCAGTTGACGCGCTGCGGACCTTCACTAGACTATCGACCCGCCGCCCGGATTCCCTCCCCATGGGGCGGAATCACCCCGGGCAGGCCCGAGCACCGGGCCAGGACCCCACACCCACGAGGTTGCCCCATGACGACGACGCGAATCTTCGGCCGCACACAGGACCAGTCCCCCATGGGGCGGCTGACCCGCCTCGGCGTCTTCCTGCTCGTCGGGGTCGTCTCGATGCTGGGCACCCAGACCGCCCAGGCCCAGCCCCAGCCCGACCCGATCCCCAATCGCTGGGAGTTCCGGTTCGAGCCCGGCCCGCTGCGCTTGGCCCTGATCAACGTCGAGGGCGTCGGCCTGCAGCGGTACTTCTACTTCACCTACCGGATCACGAACTACTGGGACAACGACCTGCTGTTCGCCCCGGACGTGCAGCTCCGCACCAGCGAGGCGACCGTCATCCGCTCCGGGCGGGACGTGCCGCGTGAGGTCACCCGCAACATCATCGAGCGTCTGGACAACCCGCTGATCGAGGACCAGATCGCGATCGTGGGCCAGGTGCTGCAGGGCCCCGAGCACGCCCGCGACGGCGTGGTCATCTGGCCCGCCGAGGATCTGGACGTGGACGAGGTCACCATCTTCTTCGGCGGCCTCTCGGGCGAGACCCGCGTCTACGAGACCGGCGAGGGCGACGACGCCCGGCGTTTCACCCTCCGCAAGACCATGATGCTCCGCTATGACACGCCCGGCGAGCTCGGCGATCGGGACAACCAGGTCCTGGCTCCCGCCGAGGAACGCTGGATCATGCGGTAAATCGACCCCGGAACCCGATCGGGCTGGACCGCAAGACGGGTGCCCGCCTACCCTTCCCGCCCGCCACGCGTCACGACCGACCGGGGCGGATCGACCCAGGAGACCTTGATATGGCACACAAAAAGGGACAGGGCTCGACCCGCAACGGGCGCGACTCCAACCCGCAGTACCGCGGGGTGAAGCTCTACGGCGGTGAGACCGCCAAGCACGGCTCGATCATCATCCGCCAGTGCGGCACCCGCTACCAGGCCGGCTTCAACGTCAAGCGCGGGCGTGACGACACGCTCTTCGCCATGACCCCCGGCTCCGTGGTCTACCAGGACCTGCCCCAGGGCAAGCGCGTCCACATCGATCCGTTCGACGCCGAGATTCCCCGCCCCCAGTGGCTCCGCGAGTACCGCGCCAAGCAGGCCGAGAAGCAGGCCGCGGCGAGCTGATCGCCAACAACTGACCGAATCCAAGAAGCCGCCCGACCGGGCGGTTTTTTCATGCGCCGGTGGTCGAACCTGTCAGGGCCGAGCGGATGGCGCTCACCTCGCTGAGCATGGGCTCCATCGCCTCGAGTGGCTGCTGGGTCGAGCCGTCGCTCATCGCCTTGCTCGGCTCGGGGTGGCACTCGATGAAGAGCGCCGGAAGGCCCGCCGCCGTGGCAGCTCGGGCCAGCAGGCCCGCCCGCTCAGGGCGCCCGCCCGTCTGCGTGCCGCTGCCGGGGAGCTGGGTGGAATGGGTCACGTCGAAGCACACGGGCGGCGAGCCGAGCGAGGAGAACCCGGAGCAGTCCAGTTCCATCAGGTCGCCCAGCCCGGTGAAGTCGTTGACGAGGCGGTGGTAGCCGAAGAAGGTGCCGCGTTCGGTGAGCAGCACGTTCTCGCACCCGGCCTCGGCGAGCTTCTTGACGGGCCCGACCATCTCGGCGGGGCTCAGGAACTGGCCCTTTTTGACGTTCACCCCCGCATTGTGGGCCTTGCCCGCCTCGCCCGCCGCGAAGAGCAGGTCGGTCTGGCGGCACAGGAACGCGGGGATCTGGAGCAAATCGACGACTCGGGCGACGGGGTCGCACTGCTCGGGGGTGTGCACATCGGTGGTGACGGGCACGCCGAGCGTCTCGCGGATCTCGCCCAGCCAGGCGAGTCCCTGTTCCAGTCCCGGGCCGCGTGGTGAGGTGACGCTGGAGCGGTTGGCCTTGTCGAAGCTGGCCTTGAAGACGAAGGCGAGGCCGAGGCGGTCGCAGAGGGCCTTGACGTGCTCGCCGATGGCGAGGCCCAGCTCGAGCGATTCGAGCACGCAGGGCCCGGCGATGACCGCGAGGGGGCGATCCGAGCCGATCCGGAGGGGTTCGCCGGTGGGAGAGGGGAGCGTGCAGACTCGAGGTGGGGTAGGCATGGACGGAGAATAGGTGGGCGTTGAGGGGCCGGGACGGGCCGATTGGGGTCAGGGAGGGGTGGAATGTGGAGAAAAACACCGAACAGGAGCAAAAAACGGGGGTTTGCCACCTGTTTTTGATTTTTTATCACGATGTTCCCCGGTTTTGGGTCATGCCTTCACGGGTTCTTGTTATCCTCCCCCCAGTCTGTTTTCTCACTCCTCCTGAGATCGCAGCGGAGAGAAAGAGAGAGCCAGCGGACCCGGGCTTACCCCACCTGCACACACAGCCCGTGTCCTCGGAGGACCACCGATTGCTTGCTCGAAAAAATCCGCACCCCTCGGGCCTTTGGGCCCGGGGGGGCGATCTCGCTTTTGCACCGAATCATGTGTCGCCGGCCACCTATGCTGAGTCGCCCAATGGGGCGGGTAGCTCAGTTGGCTAGAGCATTCGCCTTACACGCGAAGGGTCCGGGGTTCGAGTCCCCGCCCGCCCATTGCCGATCCAGTCTCTCCCGTGAACGCGCTCGATCCGCTGTACATCCTGGCCGGCCTCCTCAGCGCCCCGGTGTGGGCTCGGAAGAGTCGGTCCGGCTGGGACGAGCGGATGGGCAAGGTGGGCCGGATGCTGGGGTCGGAGCCGTCGGCCGACCGCCCTCGAGTGATGCTGCACGCCGTGAGCGTGGGAGAGGTCAACGCCCTGCGTCCGCTGGTGCCGCTGCTGGCTGAGCACGCGACGGTGATCGTGAGCACGACGACGGACACGGGCTTGGCGCGCGCACACCAGCTCTTCTCCGAGACGTGCGAGGTGGTGCGCTACCCGCTGGACTTCTCGTGGGCGGTGCGCCGGTTCCTCAAGGCGGTCCGCCCGGACGTGGTGGGTCTGGTGGAGTTGGAATTGTGGCCGAACTTCCTCGGGGCGTGCCGTGAGCGTCGGATCCCGGTCTGTGTGCTCAACGGTCGCCTGAGTGCGCGCAGTTTCCGGGGGTATGCGCGCTGGAAGCGGGTGCTCGGGCCGCTGATGTTCCGCCGGCTCACGCTCGCGGCGGTGCAGGACGAGACGTACGCCGAGCGGTTCCGTGCGATGGGTGTGGACGACGTGCGTGTGACGGGGTCGATGAAGTGGGACTCCTGCCCGGTGGGGCACGAGCCGGCCACGGCGAGCGAGGCCGCGCTGGCGCTGGGTCGCGAGCTCGGCATCGACCCGAGCCGCCCGCTGGTGGTGGGGGGGAGCACGGGGCCGGGGGGGGCGGGTGGAGAGTCGGGGGAGGAGGGGTTGCTGCACGAGGCGGTCGCGGCCCATTGTCCGGAGGGGACGCAACTCGCGTGCGCCCCGCGGAAACCCGAGCGTTTCGACGAGGCCGCGGCGGCAATGCCCGGGTGCGTGCGGCGCAGCAGTGGGGGAGGGGATGCCTCGAGCGGGCGCTTCCTGCTGGACACCATCGGGGAGCTCGGCCTGCTGTACCAGCTCGCGGACGTGGTGGTCGTGGGGCGGTCGTTCTACAGCCTGCACGGGTCGGACCCGATCGAGCCGATCGCGCTGGGTCGCGCCACGGTGATCGGCCCGGCGGTGAGCGATTTCGAGCAGATCGTGGGGGCCTTCGAGCGGGCGGGCGGGATCGAGCGGGCGGACCGGACGTCGCTGGGCGGGGTGCTGGCGTCGCTGCTGGCCGACGAGGAGCGTCGGCGCGGGCTGGTCGAGCGGGGGCTGGGGTGCATCCGGGCGCAGCGGGGCAGCGCGGCCCGGCACGCGGATCTCGTGCTCGGGCTGGTGTGATCGTGCGGCGTGCGCCCGCGTGTGAAGTGACGGCGAAGGGACCAATTCACGCGGGGTGAGGCCTACGATTCTCATTCCGAAGGGCCGCCCCGTGGTCCTCAGGGGACCTAGCTCAATGGTAGAGCAGTGGCCTTTTAAGCCATTGGTTCAGGGTTCGAGTCCCTGGGTCCCCATTGCGAGTGGGCCCCCCGCCCCCCCGCCCCCCCCGTTTCCCCGTCCCTCACTTTGAGCGCGGGAGTGCGGGACGAATCGTGCGGGTCATGGATGGAGAGGTGCGATTGTGGTGCAGGTGGTCGAGACAACGACGGACACACGCGTCGTACACGCGAACTGGTCGGGCGGACGCCTGCACCTGTGGGCCGAGTCCGCGTCCCGGTTCGCCGACCGCAACGAGCGATCCGGCGATGAGGGCGTGCACCCGTTCGCGGTGCTGCCGGGGGAGCTGATCGAAGGTGTTTCGGGGATCGGCGAGGACCGCGTCAGCGTGCGTCTGCCGTCGAGCGAGGGCTGCCCGCTGGCCAGCGCGACGCTGAGCTTCTCGCTGGGTCGCGATCCGACGCCTTCGGGGGAGGTCTCGCTCGCGACGTGGGGGGTGCCGACGCTGGCGATCGATCCCGATCGCGTGGCGCAGGTGTTCGAGCGTCTGTACGAGGCGGGGGCGGACGAGGAGAGCCCGTGGTCGCTGGGCGCGGGCGTGCGGTACTTCGCCGCGGCGGCCCGGCTGGCGCGTCACCTGCTGGCCCAGCAGCGGTTCGTGCCGATGCTGCGTCAGGACGGGGGGGGGAAGCTGACCGGTTCGTGGCACCCGTGGCTGGCCGACGAGCGGACCGCGGGTCTGGTGGGGGAATTGGTGGGGGCGATGCCGGCGGCGGCCCGGGCGTCGGAGGACGAGTTCGAGCACGACGGGTGGCAGATCACCGAGGACTTCATCGCGCGATCGATCGACGCGGCCTGCCGCGCGGTGCTGATCCGCGAGGAGATGACCGACACGGTGGACGGGCAGGACCCCGCGGCGGACCCGCAGGTGGCGTGGCTGCACGGGCTTCTGGGGGCGGGCGAGCAGGTGCCCGCGCCGCTGCCGCAGCGCAACGAGATCGTGCGCCGCGTGCGTCGCTGGATCGGTGGGCTCGAGGACCGCGGCGTGAGTTCCGACTGGCGTCTGGGCTTCCGCCTGAACGAGCCGGTGAGCGAGACGCCGCGCGAGGAGCAGGCGACGGGCATCGAGGCCGACCTGGCGCGTGCGGGCGACGACCTGATGTGGTCGATCAGCTTCTTCCTGCAGAGCCAGGACGCGCCGGACGTGATCGTCGAGGCGGGGGACGTCTGGCTGCTGACGCGTGAGAGCGCGGTGATCGAGGGGCTGAAGCTCGAATCGCCGCAGGACCTGCTGCTGGCGGAGCTGGGGCGTGCGAGCCGTCTGTACAAGCGTCTGGAGGACTGCCTCGACGAGAACGAGCCGTTCGAGGTTACGCTGACGACGACGCAGGCGTACGAGTTCCTGCGTGAGATCAAGCCGGTGCTGCTCGAGCAGGGGTTCGGGGTCGAGGCGCCGGGCTGGTGGGACTCGCCCAGCGGTCGCCTCGGGGCACGCCTGCGGATCGATTCGGACCCGCTGGATTCGCTGCTGGACCAGAGCGGCGGGCAGTCCGCGGCGAGTTCGCCCGCGATCGGGCTGAGCGCGCTGGTGGGGTACCACTGGGAGATCGCGATCGGGGACACGACCCTGACGCTGCACGAGTTCGAGAAGTTCGCCAGCCAGGCGAGCCCGCTGGTGCAGATCGGGGGCAAGTGGGTCGAGATCCGCCCCGAGGACGTGCAGCACGCGATCAAGTTCATCCAGGAGAACCCGGGCGGGGAGATGCCGCTGGTCGAGGCGATGCGCCTGGCGTACGGCTCGGACCTGCGTCAGACGGGGATCCCGGTCGTGGGGCTGGAGGCCTCGGGCTGGGTGGCGGAGGTGTTCGGCGGGCACGACAGCGCCGCGGTGAAGCTGCCGCAGCTCGAGACGCCCGAGACGTTCAAGGGGACGCTGCGCCCGTACCAGCAGCGTGGGCTGAGCTGGCTGAGCTTCATGGAGCGGTTCGGCTTCGGCGCGTGCCTCGCCGACGACATGGGCCTGGGCAAGACGATCCAGCTGCTGGCCCTGCTCTCGCACGAGCGGCTGGAGGCGGGTCGGATGATCGAGGCGGGGGAGACCGACGAGCGTCTCACGCGCGTGCTGCCGACGCTGCTGGTGGTGCCGATGTCGGTGGTGGGCAACTGGATGAAGGAGCTGGAGCGGTTCACGCCGCACCTGCGTGTGGTGGTGCACCACGGCGTGGACCGGGCGCAGGGGGAGGAGTTCGTGAAGGTCGTGGGCGATTCGGACGTGGTGATCACGACGTACGCGCTGGCGAACCGCGACCGGGAGATGATCGAGGGCGTGCTGTGGGGGCGGATCGTGCTGGACGAGGCGCAGTTCGTGAAGAACCCGGCCGCGAAGCAGAGCCAGGCGGTGCGGAGCTTCACGGTGGAGCGTCGGATCGCCCTGACGGGCACGCCGGTGGAGAACCGGCTGAGCGAGCTGTGGTCGATCATGGACTTCCTGAACCCGGGGTACCTGGGTCCGGCGGGGACGTTCCGGAAGAAGTTCGCGGTGCCGATCGAGCGGTACCACGACCAGGCGCGGTCCGAGCAGCTGCGCGGGCTGGTGCGTCCGTTCATCCTGCGCCGCGTGAAGACGGACCCGACGGTGGTGGCGGACCTGCCCGAGAAGCTGGAGAGCAAGGAGTACTGCCACCTCACCAGCGAGCAGGCGCAGCTGTACGAGAGCTGCGTGAAGCGGATGCTGTCCGACGTGGACCAGTCCGAGGGGATCCACCGTCGCGGGCTGGTGCTGGCGGCGCTGATCAAGCTCAAGCAGATCTGCAACCACCCGGCCCAGATGCTCAAGGAGCACGACCCCAAGTCGGTCAAGCCGGTGGACCCGACGCGCTCGGGCAAGTGCGTGCGTCTGCTCGAGATGCTCGACGAGGTGCTGGCGGAGGGCGACCAGGCGCTGATCTTCACCCAGTTCCGCCAGATGGGCCACATCCTGAGCTCGTTCCTGCGTCACGAGCTGGGTCGGGAGATCCTGTTCCTGCACGGCGGCACGCCGCAGGCACAGCGCCAGAAGCTGATCGACCGCTTCCAGGAGGCGACGGGCAAGACGCCGATCCTGATCCTGAGCCTGAAGGCGGGCGGCGTGGGTCTGAACCTGACCGCCGCGACGCACGTCTTTCACTTCGACCGCTGGTGGAACCCCGCGGTGGAGAACCAGGCGACCGACCGGGCGTACCGCATCGGCCAGACGCGGACGGTGCAGGTGCACAAGTTCGTGGTCCGGGGCACGCTGGAGGAGCGGATCGACGAGATGATCGAGAGCAAGACGGAGCTGGCGGAGAACATCATCGGGCACGGCGAGCGGTGGCTGACGGAGCTCGACTCGAGCCAGCTCCGCGAGATGCTGACGCTGCGGACGGACGCCATCGCGGACGAAGACGAGTGAGCGGGGGAGTAAAGGTCGCATGAGCGAGCAGACGGACAACACGCAGGAGCAGACGGCGGGCGAGGGCTCCGGGAGCGCGCCGAAGAAGAAGCCGCAGATCCGGAACACCCCCCCTCCGCCTCCCCCGGCAACGCCCAAGATCCGCAACACCCCTCCGCCCCCGCCGCCGAAGCGTCAGGGGGAGTCGCGTCCGTACTACCGGTCGCTGCCGAAGGCCTCGGTGAACCCGCGCCGCGTGCGGGGCGGGGTCAAGCTGAAGACCAAGGAGGGGGAGACCCCCGAGAGCTGGATCACGCAGCGGATCAATCGCGTGATCGAGGACGCGGCGACGGGCGAGCCGGCGCGCGAGGGCCTCGAGTACGCCCGCCAGGGACAGACCAAGCGGTTCGAGGTCGAGGGGGGCGAGGTCAAGGCGGTGGTGCAGGGGCGGATGCCCAAGGCCTACCTGGTGGACATGGCGCTGCAGCCGTTCTCGTCCAAAGCGCGCGACGAGCTGATCAAGGTGATGAGCGATCAGGCGCTGTACGCGGCCAAGCTGCTGGCGGGCGAGGTGCCCTCGAACATCGAGGACCTGTTCGCCCCGCTGGGGCTGAAGCTGTACCCGACCGAGCCGAGCGAGATCCGGGTGTCGTGCACCTGCGCGGACTGGTCGTCGGAGGAGCCCTGGTGCAAGCACGCGGTCTGCTCGGGCATGCTGCTGGGCGAGCTGCTCGGGAGCGACCCGTTCACGATCTTCGACCTGCGTGGCATCGGGCGGGAAGAGCTGCTGGACCGGCTGCGCGACCAGCGGGCGCTGGCGGGGCAGGGGCCGGGGTCGAGCGTGGTGTACCAGGCGCACGTGCCGGGCGCGAGCGACACCAAGCCGGTGCCGCTGGAAGAGGCGATCGACGAGTACTGGGAGGTCGGTCGGGGTCTGGAGACGCTGGAGACGCCGATCACGCGTCCGGACGCGAGCCACGTGCTGCTGCGTCGGCTGGGGCCGAGCCCGTTCACGGAGGGGCGGTTCCCGCTGATGGGCCTGCTGGCGACGTGCTACGAGCTGATCAGCGAGCAGGCGGCGGAGTCTCGGGAGTTGCCGGAGTCCGATTCGGACGACGAGGACGACGGCTGAGGCTCCCAAGGCGTGGGGTGACAGCGATTTGGGGTGTGAAGATCGGGGGTTGTGGTTGGTGCCCGGATCGGTGGGGGCCTACTGTTGTGCTGCGGAGCCGGTCGTGACGGACGCGGGGTCAATCCCCCGCCGAGGCGCGGTCATGGGTCTCTCCACTCGTTCGGGCATGTGCCCGGGCGTGCGGCCACGAGAGATCCCGCTCCAAGCCCTCTATTTGAGGGCGATTGTGCCGCGGCTGGGCTCGCTCCCGGACCGCGACAGAGCGGTTCGGAAACCCGCCCGGGCGTTGCCCGGGCCCAGCGAGCGGAGGTCGAGGCGGCTCGGCGTACACGGCCCGGACATGGCAGCACACTGGGCTCAGGCCCGCAACGTGTTTGCCCCGTGGTGTAATCGGCAGCACAGCAGGTTTTGATCCTGCTAGTCCAGGTTCGAGTCCTGGCGGGGTAATTACCCGCCGGGCCGAGAGCTGTCCCGCCCGACAGCAATCCAGTGACCCAACCATCTGATCCAGCACAACACGCGGCGCCCGGCGCGATCGTTCTCGCCGCGGGCAAGGGCACACGCATGCAGTCCGACCTGCCCAAGGTGTGCCACCCGGTGGGCGGTCGCCCCATGGTCTGCGCCGTGGTGGACGCCTGCCTTGAGGCGGGGTGCAAGAAGATCGTGGTCGTGGTGGGGTACAAGCGTGAGCTGGTGCAGTCGGCCCTGGAGGGGTACGCCGGGAAGGTCGAGTTCGCGGTCCAGGACGAGCAGCACGGCACCGGGCACGCGGTGATGTGCGCCCGCGAGCCGTTCGAGGGCGACGCCGGGCGTGACGTGTTCGTGCTGGCGGGGGACGGGCCGCTGATCCGGGCGAGCACGCTGGAGACGTTGCTGACGCGTCATCGCGAGGCGGGATCGAGCGCGGCGCTGGCGACGAGCGTGATCGAGGATCCGACGGGGTACGGTCGGATCGCGCGGGACGCGGGCGGGGCGTTCGTGGGGATCGTTGAGCAGAAGAACGCGACGGAGGAGCAACTCGCGATACGCGAGGTGAATCCGAGCTACTACTGCTTCCGGGCCGGGGCGTTGTTTGATTGTCTCGACCGCCTGCCGCGGGACGAGGTGTCGGGCGAGTACTACGTGACCGACGTCCCGGCGATGCTGCTGGGCGAGGGGCACGGCGTCGAGGTGATCGACGCGGTGCCGCCGGAGGACGTGCTGAGCATCAACACGCTCGAGCAGCTTGCGCTGGTGGACCGGGTGTACCGGGACCGGTTGGGTGCTCAGGAAGGGGCGACGCCGTGAGCGGAAACGGACACGGGATCAAAGTCTTCTCCGGGCGGAACACCAAGGGGATGGCGCAGCGCGTGTGCGATCACCTGGGCACCCCGCTGGGCGGTGCGCGCACGAGTCTGTTCCCGGACGGCGAGGTGCTGGTCAAGCTGGACGACGACGTCCGCGGGCGTGACTGCTACGTGATCATCTCGACGTGCAGCCCGGTGAACGAGAACCTGATGGAGCTGCTGATCTTCTGCGACTGCCTGCGGAGGGCGTCGGCGAAGCAGATCACGCTGGTGGTCCCGTACTTCGGGTACGGCCGCCAGGACCGCAAGGACGAGGGGCGGGTGCCGATCACGGCGAAGCTGGTGGCGAACCTGATCACGGCCGCGAACGCGGACCGGGTGGTCGCGCTGGACCTGCACGCGGCGCAGATCCAGGGGTTCTTCGACCTGCCGGTGGACCACCTGTCGGCGACGCCGGTCTTCTTCGAGCACTTCATGAAGCGTCGGGACGAGCTCGGCGACCTGTGCCTGGTCAGCCCGGACGTGGGCAACGTGAAGGTGGCCGAGTCGATGGCCAACCTGCTGGGCGCGGAGATGGCGATCATCAACAAGCGGCGCATCACGGGCTCGGCGGTCGAGACGGGCAACCTGATCGGCGAGGTCGACGGCAAGACCGTGCTGATGTTCGACGACATGATCTCGACCGGCGGGACGGTCATCAAGGCGGCCGAGCTGGTGCGGGCAAACGGGGCGACGCACGTGATCGCCGCGGCGACGCACGGCGTGCTCGCGGGCAGCGCGATGGACAACTTCTCGGGGCCCGAGGTCGACGAGATCGTGATCACCGACACCATCCCGACCGAGGGCCGGTGCGACGCGATCGCGCACAAGATGACGGTGCTCAGCGTCGGGGAGCTGCTGGGCGAGGCGATCAAGCGGATCCACGAGGACCGGTCGATCTCGGAACTCTTCCGGGACACGGCCGGCACGAAGCGATAAACGGAACACAGACACGACACCAACGCACGCCGCCGGGTCGGCGGCCTTTGACAAGGACCGAAACATGAGTGACACCACCACGCTGCACGCTGAGAAGCGGGAGAAGGTCGGGAGCCGGTACAGCCAGCGCCTGCGGGCGACCGGCAAGCTCCCTGCCGTGATCTACGGGCACAAGGAAGAGCCCGTCTCCGTCGCGCTGGACGCGAAGGAGACCATCACGCACATCCAGAAGGGCGAGAAGCTGTTCGCGCTCGAGATGGAGGGCAAGACCGAGCACGTCCTGCTCAAGGACCTCGGGTACGACTACCTGGGCACCAACATCATCCACGCCGACCTGGCGCGGGTGGACCTCAACGAGCGGGTGGACACCCGGGCCCACATCCACCTCGTCGGCGAGCCCGTCGGCCTCAAGACCGCCGGCGCCGTGCTGACCAACCCGACGCACGAGATCGAGCTGAACTGCCTCGTGACGAACCTGCCCGAGGAGATCGAGGTCGACGTGTCTCACCTGGAGGCCGGCGACTCGGTCGTCGCCAGCGAGGTGAAGCTGCCCCTCGACACCATGAAGCTGCTGACCGATCCGGACACCGTCATCGCCCGCGTGGTGATCGTGGCCGAGGTCGAGACCGACGAGGCCTCCGAGGTCGACGGCGCGGCCCAGCCCGAGCTGGTCGACGCCAAGCCCGACGAGGGCGGCGAGGACAAGGACGGGGAGTGATCCCCGCAGGAGCACGGGCATGAAGCTGGTCGTCGGACTGGGCAATCCTGGACGGGAGTACGAGCACACGCGGCACAACGCCGGGTGGCTGGCGCTCGACGTCCTGGCGGCGCGACACGCGCCGGGCGCGGTCGCGACGAGCAAGTTCGGCATGGCGATGCTCGACGCCAGGATCGGCGGCGAGAAGGTCGTGCTGTGCAAGCCCACGAAGTTCATGAACCGCTCCGGCGGCCCGGTCGCCGAGGCGGTCGGGTTCTACAAGCTCGAGCCGGCCGACGACCTGATCGTGCTGGTGGACGAGGTGGCGCTGCCCGTTGGGCACGTCCGCGTCCGCCAGTCCGGCGGGACGGGCGGTCACAACGGGCTGGCCGACATCGACCGGGCGCTGGGTGGTCGCGACTACCCGCGTGTCCGGATCGGCGTGGGCGCGGTGCCCCGGCTGATGGACAAGGCCGACTGGGTGCTGAGCAAGTTCATGCCCGAGGAGCGGGATGACGCGGACAGGAGTTTCAGGCTCGCCGCCGACGCAGTGGAGACCTGCCTGGAAGAGGGCACGGACGTCGCGATGAACCGCTTCAACAAGAAGCTGAAGCCCGAGACCCCGCCCGAGCACCCGAACGATCGGGGCGGGGCGACCGACGACACCAACGCACGAAACGACAACGACACACAGACGACGGGCGCCGCGAACGGCTCGCCCGAGAACGGAGACTGACATGACGACTGAGACGACCGCCCGCACGGGCACGTTCGAGGTGATGCTGCTGGCCAGCCAGGCCGCCGCCGCCCAGCTGGGCTCGCTGATGGAGCACTTCCAGGAGATCTTCGACCGCGCCGGCGCCGAGGTCATCGCGATGAAGAAGTGGGACGACCGGCGCCTCGCCTACGAGATCGACAAGCAGAAGCGCGGCGTGTACTTCCTCGCCTACGTCAACTGCCCCGTCGATCAGGTCGCCCATATCGAGCGCGACGTCCAGATCTCCGAGCGGGTCATGCGGGTGCTCGTCACCCGGGCCTCGCACCTCACCGAGGAGGAGATCGCGTCCAACGACGAGCGTCAGGCCCTGGCCGACGAGGCCAAGATGAAGGGTGCCGAGGTCGCCGGCGACGCCGGCGAGGCCGCGAAGGTCCACCTGGGCGCCCCGACCGCCGACGAGCGCGTCGAGGAAGAGGCGCCGGAGCCCGTCGCGGCCCCGACCGAGGGCGAGCCCGTCGCTGAGCCCGCCGCTGAGGGCGAGTCCGACGAGGACGCCAAGCCCGAGGGCTGATCCGGCCCCCCGGATGACAACACGATTCCGCCGCGGGGCGGGCTCGGCGCACGGGTGAGTGACTCAATCCTGTGTGCCCGGCCCGCCCCGCGTGCGTTTTCTGTGGGTCGGGGGCCCGAAACCTGTCGGATCCGTGCCGGTCGGGCCGGGGTCGCGATAGACTCAGGGCGAGTCCGCCGCGGGGTTGTGCCCGCGGTGCTGTACACCCAAGCCACGGAGGCAGACATGGCCGGAAACGTCAACAAAGTCTTTCTGATGGGGAACCTGACCCGCGACGTCGAGATGCGGGCGCTGCCCAGCGGGCTAAGCGTCGGGTCCTTCGGCATCGCGGTCAACGAACGCTTCAAGGACCGCGACGGCAACTGGCAGGAGCGGGCCAACTTCGTGGACTGCGAGATCTTCGGCAACCGAGCCGACGCCTTCGCCAAGTACCTCGGCAAGGGCTCCCCCGTCTTCGTCGAGGGCAAGCTCCGCCTCGACCAGTGGGAGGACCGCGAGGGCAACAAGCGCTCCAAGCTCAAGGTCGTCGTCGATAACTTCGAGTTTGTCGGCGGCGGACGGGGCGAGGGCGGCGGTGGCGGTGGAGGCGGCGGGGGCGGCGGCTACGCACGCTCCGGTGCCGCGTCCGGCGGCCAGAGCAGCGGTGGGGGCGGAGGCGGCAGCGGCGGCGGCTACGACATGCCCCCGGACGACGACATCCCGTTCTGACCCCCCC
>Ga0070726_10001588_pt1 | contig 22577 bp, 23 predicted proteins | sample tdAd471_FD_67275 | JGI IMG/M metagenome (GOLD analysis project Ga0070726, IMG submission 67275) | Marine sediment microbial communities from the Atlantic coast under amendment with organic carbon and nitrate - tdAd47.1 | ecosystem: Environmental > Aquatic > Marine > Coastal > Sediment | place... | reverse complement strand
GGCGCAGGAGGAACGCCGACAGCAGCCGCCTTGCTTGAGGGCCGTTCTCCCCCCTGAAAGGGGGGAGTTAGAGGGGGGTAACGCCGCAAGGGCCCAAGGAAAACAGAAAGGACAACTCCATGCCACGCCGTAAAGCCCGCATCAGAAACACGTTTCGCATGAAATTCATGTGGCACTTCGCAGACGCGTCGCATTCAACCCATGTCAAATTCTTGCGCCGGATCGCCTGTAATATTCCGCAGGCGCGGGAATGGGTTGAAAGGTGCGTCTATGATCCGGATCTGGTTGCGGAAACATATGATCGTATCCTGAGAGAGCTGGGGCCAAGGGAAGACGATTTCACCATTCAGTACAAAAAACTCATGGCTGCCGAGCGGGCCCGGACCTCCGCAGAAACAGATAAAACGCCCCTGAGCCCCCATGACGCGCATGGGCCTCTGAATAGCCAGACACATGCTGGCTGGCATCCGGCGTCTGAACCCAGTGCAGAAAGTTCCGCCGAAGAACCCCCTCGCCCCCGCGTCCTTTTCCTGTAATCACCAGAACGCAGCGCGCGCCTTGCGTGCGGCTGCGGGTGACAAATTGCATCAGGCGCAGCTCTGCGGTCGTCTGTGTCATGCCGTGCAGATCTATCGTCCCGGCCAGTTCCAGCCGACCGCGGCGCACGCGCTTTTCGCCGCCGCGGTCAGCGGCCTTTGCCGTGGGCTTTTGTTTGTCCTCCGCCTTTCCCGCTGCCGCGATCAATCCGTCAGCTGAATGTTTGCGCGGACGCATCGGGTTGACAGGCCCGCCGGATTCAAGGGCGCGCTCAAATTCTTCCAGATTTGCCGTAGGCGGACCAATCGGCTTTACCGTGCGTGCAACCCTGGCCCAGGCGCGGGATTCCTCAGGGGTCAGGCGGCGCTTGGTCATGGCCTAGGGCGCGGTCAGCTTCAGGGACGGATTGGCGACATTCTCATCCATCAGGCGCCGCGCCACCTTGCGCGGCAGGAACACCCACAGCCGGCCGGGTGCATTCATCGTGCCGGCGCGCTCGCCCGCTTCCTTGCCGGTCCCGAAATAGAGATCGCCGCGCACCGGGCCCTTGATGGCGCCGCCCGTGTCCTGCGAAATCAGCAGGCCCGCCCATTTGCCGCCCAGGCCTGGGGCCTCGGTCTCCACATACATCGGCACCCCCAGCGGATGGATGGACGTGTCCACCGCCATCGAGGACAGCGGCGTCAGCGGAACGCCCTGCGCCCCTTCCGGGCCAAGCGACGGGTCGCCCTCCGGCAGCGCGCGGAAGAACACAAAGCGCGGATTGTGGTTCATCGCCTTGCGCGTCTCAACAGGACCGGCCCGGTCCATCCAGGCACGAATGCCCTGCATGCTCGCCTCACCGGGGGTGATGCGACCGGTCTCCATCAGCCAATTGGCCGTGGAGCCGAACCGGTGGCCATTATGCGCCGCATAAGCCGCGCGAACCGTCCGCCCGTCCGGGAAATGCAGGCGTCCGCTGCCCTGGATCTGCAGGAAGAAGACATCTGCCGGGTGGGCATAGGCAATCGCCGTCACGCCATTTGTCGTGATGTCTGCCCGGGGCGGATAGGGCCTCAAACTGCCATCCGGCATACGCTGTTTCGGGTTCGCGCCATTCGGCACCAGATCCGACGGCAGCGCTGGGACAGGTTCGGTGAAGGGCGGCGTCGGTGTGTAGCGCGCTTCATACATCGGCTCAAAATAGCCGGTGAACCGGCTCTCACCCGTGGGAGAGGAAATTTCGACCGGTAGAAATTCGGCCTCCAGAATGGCCCTGGCGCTGGTATCATCCTCGGCCCTGTTCACAGCGTCACACACCGGCAGCCATTCGGCGACAAATCCGGCCCAGGGCGCCTTGGCGGACAGATAATCGCCGGCAGACCGGTCCTGCAGCTTCACGCAGGATCGCTTGAACGCGCTGATCGGCAATTCGATCGGGGCCTCCTGCCAGTTCGGCAGGGCGGCAAAACTGCTTGGGCGCTCAATCGCCTCAACCTGTTTCGGCGGGGTGGAGACTTTCGGCGGAACATCCGGCACCACAGGGGACGGCGCAGGCGGCGGGGCACTCTGACAGGAGGCCAGAATGGTCATCACAGACAGGCAAAGCAAACGGCGGAGCATGCCGCCACTTATGGCTTGCTTCAGGTCAGTCTGTCACGCCCCAGATGTCGGACGTACAGCAGAAGATGGCCTAATTGGCCTCTTCCACATCATCCAGGATCCAGTTCGGATCGGTTCCGGTCACATCGCGCATGAAGGCCCACAGCTCTTTCGCCGTGCGCGTCGTCTCGCCATCGCCCAGTTCAGCCTGATAGCGCACCCAGACGCGGGCCATCTTGCCGTCCAGTTCTGCGCTTTCAATCTCAGCCTTCTTGATACGCAGAAGATCAAAAGCGGGCGTGTTGTTGGCTTCGCGATCGGTAATCGCCTGATCCCAGGCTTCATAGACGTCATCATCCAGCAGCGGGCGCAACGCTTCCCTGTCACCACGAGCAAAAGCCCCGACGATCATTGTGTAGGCCGCACGGGCCCCGCGCATGAAGTCCGGCTCATTGAACCGGCGGTCGGCATTGTAGATCTCTTCCATTCCGGCCGCTGCAGGCCCAGTGAAGATCGGCGTTTCCGGATCAGCTGGCTGCACCGGCCTATCGAGAGGGGTAACGGGGGTATCGCCGCGCTTTGCAGACGGTTCTGTCCGGCGCATGGGCGTATCGTCTTCTCCCTTCCCCAAGACGGTGTAGAGGCGGAAAAGAACAAACAGCGCAATCGCCGCAAGAATGACTACCTGAATCACAGGATCGAACATAAGGGCGGAATATCCTCCAAAGAAGTGTGTACCATTCTAGATAGGTTGGACGAGCCTGTCATGCCAGTGATACATTGCGCGTTAAGGGGCCGCATGCTAGGCGCGCGACGTCAAGTGTAGAGGGAGAACAAGCATGACAGATGCCAGCGCACCGGAAAACCCCCAGCCGCAGGGCACCGGCCAACAGACGCCGTCCATGCGCGTGCTCGGTCAATATGTCAAAGACCTGTCCTTCGAAAACCCGGGCCATGGCCCTGTTCAGGCCCAACCGAACATTGATCTCGGTATCGATGTTGGCGCGACACCGCATGCCGACGGGAATGGTCTTTTCGAAGTTTCCCTGAAACTGTCCGCCAAGGCGACATCCGAGCAGACAGTCCTGTTCCTTTGCGAACTTGAATATGCCGGCCTGTTCCAGCTGCAAACAGCCCAGCAGAACCAGATCGAGCCAATGCTTCTGATCGAATGCCCGCGCCTTCTGTTCCCGTTCGCGCGCCGCATCATTGCAGAGATCACGCGCGAAGGTGGCTTCCCGCCCCTGCTGATCGATCCGGTCGACTTTGTTCAGCTTTACCAGGCGCAATACCAGCGCGCCGCCGAACAAAACGGCCAAAATGGTGTTGGCCAAGCCTGATCAGCTAACCTTTTTCCAGATCGCGTCATCGCCCAAGCTTTCAATAAAGGCTTCGTGGGCGGCGCGTTCTTCTTCCGTGATCTGCGAAGCAAGAGGCTGAGGCCGTTGCTTCGCCGTCCGCTTCCGAGACCCGAAATCCATTTCCTCTGCCGTCTCAAACGAGAAAGCGCGCGCGCGGCCGCCCAGCAATTCGAGATACACGCTGGCCAGCAGCTGGCTATCGAGCAAAGCGCCGTGGAAGGTCCGGCTTTCCAGCGAAATATCATAGCGTCGACAAAGTGCATCAAGACTGGCCGGGGCGCCGGGATATTTCTTGCGGGCCATGGCAGCCGTATCGATCCAGCGCTCTTCCGGAATCGGCGGACGCCCGCACCGCTCCAGCTCCATATTGATAAAGCCCCGGTCAAACCCGGCATTGTGCGCAACAATCGTGGCGTCTCCCAGGAATTCCAGAAAAGCATCGACGACTTCCGGATGCTCAAAATAGGGGGCATCCTTCAGATGCCCATCCGTAATGCCGGTGATGCGGACCGTGTCTTCAGAGACGGAGCGCTTCGGATTGATCAGCACACGAAACGTGCGGCCGGTCGCAATGTGGTTGTGCATTTCCACTGCACCGATTTCGATGACCCGGTCCCCGTCAGCAGGATTCAGACCAGTTGTTTCTGTATCGAATGCGATTTCGCGAATAACATCACTCATGCGTCACTCTCTTCCTCAGCCAAGCGATTCATCAGGCGCACTATGGCCTGAACACAATCGCGTGCAAACTCGAAACCATGCGCCGTGGAGATAATGAAATCTGCCTTGGCGCGCTTTTCAGCATCCGGCATCTGACGCGTGAGTATGGACTCGAATGTCTCCGCCGTCATGCCGGGACGGGAGAGCACCCGTTCGCGCTGCACCTCTGCCGGGGCGCTGACAACCACGACATAATCGCAATAGGCATATCCGCCCGCTTCATAGAGCAGAGGAATATCCAGCACGATGAAAGGTGCGCCGGATTTATGCGCAGTATCCCGAAACTGTTTCTGGGCATCTCCTGCGAGGGGATGGACGATTGCTTCCAGTGTCTTCATCGCTTCGGAATCATTCAATACGCGTGCGCGCAAGGCATTCCGGTCAATCGCCCCGTCCACGCTGACACCCGGAAAGGCCACTTCCACCGGCGCAACAGCCGCGCCGCCCTTGGCATAGAGCGCGTGCACTTCTGCGTCCGCATCATACACTGGCACGCCCTCTTCGCGGAAGAGTTCAGCCGTCGCGGATTTCCCCATGCCTATGGAACCTGTCAGCCCAAGGATGATCATGTTGTGGCCTCCACCAGCTTTCGGCAACGCTCCTGAGCTGATACCATATCCGGCAATATGCCGAACCAGTGTTCAAAGCTGAATGCCGCCTGCGCCACAAGCATGCCCAGCCCATCGACAGGTTTCCAGTTTTTCGCACTTGCCGCGTCCAGCATCGGCTTTGCCGCCTTGCCATAGGAAATGTCGTAGAAGATACGAGACTTGCCATCCGGCATATCAAGCGCCTGTCCTGAATGCCCGAGGCTAAGCGTATTGATCACGATATCCGCCTCCCCCATGGCCGCAACGGCCTGATCCAGGCTGCAAATTTCCGCTTCGATGTTCAGATGGTTCACCATATCCTCTGCGCGTGAAACAGTCCGATTACAGATCGTCAAATCTGCACGCATGTCAGAGATGGCAAGCGCGACAGCGCGCGCTGCGCCCCCTGCCCCCAGCAGACATACATGCTGTCCGGAAATATCGATATCGATCTGGCCTAGCGTTTCGGCAAATCCGGGTGCATCGGTATTTTCTGCGTGCCAGCCGCCCTTCTTCAAATGGATCAGCGTATTCGCCGCGCCAATGCGGCGGGCGACCTTACTGACCGTTTCAGCGAGCGCCAGCGCGTCTTCCTTGTGCGGCAGGGTTATGTTCAGCCCTTTTGCGCCGCGCGACTCAAGTGTCTTGAGCCCCTCATCCAGTTCGCCTTTGGCAACGTGCAGGGCTTCATAGGTCGCATCAATACCATGCTCCCGAATCCAGGCCTTATGGATCACAGGCGATAGAGAATGCGATACCGGATCGCCAACAACACCATACAGCAAGGTCATGAGGGCAGTACCTTCCGAACACGCAGATAATCAAGCAGAGGCAAAAGCGGCAGGCCGAGGATGGAGAAATAATCGCCTTCAATCCGCGAAAACAATTGTGTGCCCAGGCCTTCCAGCTGGTACGCGCCAACTGTAGACAAGAGCGGTGCGCCGACCGTCTCGACATAGTCTTCGATGAAGTCTTCGCTCAGCACACGCATGGTCAGCTTCGGCCGAGCCAGATAGCGCCAGACTGGCTCACCATTTTCGGAAATCACAATTCCAGTTTCCAGCGTGTGCGTCTTGCCGGACAGTTTGCGCAAATGGTCGCGTGCACCTTCCAGATCCACGGGCTTGTCGAAGGCTTGATTGTCCAGTGACAGCATTTGATCGCAGCCAATGACCAGACCGTTTTCGCGCATTGAGACCTTCATGGATTTCATCTCGGCCAGCTTCATGGCCTGATCGCGGACAGACATGGGCTCTGCGCGGAATGCCGCCTTGGCCGCATCCTCATCCACATTCGACTTGATGGTTTCGGCTTCCACACCCGCAGCGGCCAGCACGGCGCGCCGGCTCTGGCTGCCGGAAGCGAGAATAATGCGCGGGTTCATACCTGGGCTTTCCGTTCGTTCAACAGGTTCAGGATCGCGGCAGCCGTTTCCTCAACCGAGCGGCGGGAGACATCAATCGTCTTCCACTTGTTGCGTTGAAACAGGCGGTTGGCCTGGGTCACTTCATCGCGCACGGCGGCCTCATCGGCATAGATAGTGTGTTCATCCTGATCCAGCGAGATCAGGCGCTGACGGCGGATCTGCACAAGCCGCTCTGCGCTGACCTTCAGGCCAATAATCAGCGGGCCTTTCGGGCCAAGCTTTTCAATAAAAGGCGGCAGCGGCACGCCCGGCACCAGCGGAATATTCCCCGCCTTCACCTTGCGGTTTGCCAGATACACACAGGTCGGAGTCTTTGATGTGCGGCTCACCCCCAGCAGAATAACGTCTGCACCGACCAGCCCGTCAACATTCTGGCCATCATCATGGGCCAGCGTGAAATTGATGGCTTCCATCCGCTCGAAATAGTCATCATCCAGCGCGTGCTGGCCGGCAACTTTCTGGTTGGCGGAAATGCCGAGGTGGCGGCCCAGCATGGCAATCGACGCATCCAGCACCGGCAGTGTCGCCACACCATGCTCGCGGCAGAAGGTTTCCAGCTTCTGGCGCAGGACTTCATCAGAAATCGTGTACCAGACAACGCCGGGCGCGGCCTCGATCTCTCGCATCACGCGTTCTAGCTGGCGCTCGGAGCGGACGAGATAATAATTGTGTTCAAGCGGCTGCACGTTTTCGAACTGTGCACAGGCCGCTCGCTGAATCGCATTAAGCGTCTCACCCGTACTGTCAGACACGAGGTGGACATTGAAATAAATGCTGAAGCGCTGAGGGGTCGTATTCATTCCCCCTGTGTTGCCGAGGTTGGCGAAACACACAAGACCTGTGAGTCGCCTGTGGATAGCCATTTTTCCCCAACTGGATTCACAATTGACTCACAGGAGGCAGAATCCGACTCCTTAAGAATCCCTTTATGTTCGACTCTGTGAGTCCCGCTAGGGTGTTAACCCCTCATTAACCCTGTTGCGACGGGTAGTTAATGAAACCTTACCCGGGTGCGACACCCTGTGACTCACCTGTGGAATTAGCTGGACAATTCCTGTGTGTGGTCTTTCTCCACGAATTACACGGTCTAATAGTTATAAGCGCCCTGTCGGGCTTTGTTTGAATTTGGAATGGATGGGGCGATGGGCGAGAACACCAAGCCGAAACTGATTCAGGTACTTGAGGGACATGCGGTATCTCCGCCTCCGGTATGGATGATGCGCCAGGCCGGGCGGCATCTGCCCGAATATCTTGAGCTTCGGGCAAGGGCGAAGAACTTCCTGGATTTCTGCTACACGCCTTCAATGGCCGCTGAAGCCACCCTGCAGCCTGTCCGGCGCTATGGCATGGATGGGGCAATCCTGTTCGCTGACATTCTGCTGATCCTGGACGCGATGGGCCTGGGTGTGCGGTTCGAGAAAGGTGTCGGGCCTCTGGTCGAAGAAATCGCCAGCGCATCGGACCTTTCCCGCGTGCCACCGCAACAGGCTGCAGACCGTTTGTCCCCCGTCTATGAAACAGTCTCCCGCGTGAAAGCCGGTTTGCCGTCAGGGACGGCGCTGATCGGATTTGCCGGGTCTCCCTGGACCGTTGGTCTTTATGCCATCGAGGGACGGGGCAAGACCGACAAGTCCACCGCCTGGCGCTGGGCCCATGGCAAGCCGGATGAGTTGGCCGCCGTGCTGGACCAGATCATTGATGCGACGGCCTTTTATCTCAGCGCGCAAGTAGAGGCAGGCGCCGATGCGCTGATGCTGTTCGATAGTTGGGCCGAGGGCCTGCCGGACAATATCTTCCGCGAAGTCATTATTGCGCCGACAAAGAAACTTGTCGCGCGTCTTCGGGAGATGGGCATCACCGTGCCGATCATCGGCTTTCCGCGCGGTGCCTCAGCCATGATTGGCGAGTATGTGGCCGAAACCGGCGTCACAGCTGTGGGGCTCGATACGGCGGCTGTGCCGGGCTTTATCAATAGCGTGCTGCCGGAGGGCTTCCCGGTTCAGGGGCATCTGGACCCGCTATTGCTGATCGAAGGCGGCGAAAGACTCGACGCCCGCGTTCGCGAACTTATCTCTGCCTATTCCGGCCGCCCGCACATTTTCAATCTTGGACATGGCATCCGGCCGGAAACCCCCATCGCGCATGTTCAGCGCGTTCTGGAAATCATTCGGGAAGGCTGACACTTCATGGCCCGCAAGATCGCTGTCGTACTGTTCAATCTGGGCGGACCGGACACGGAGAAGGATGTTCAGCCTTTTCTGAAAAACCTGTTCCGTGACCCGGCGATCATCGGTGCGCCGCTACCGGTACGCTGGTTTCTGGCGCGACTGATCTCGTCGACACGGGCACCGTCTGTGAAAAAGAATTACGCCATGATGGATGCTGGCGGCGGGTCGCCCCTGCTGCCGGAAACTAAGATACAGGCGGAGGCGCTGACCGAGGCGCTGGCAAAACGCTATCCGGAAGATGAGGTGCGCTGTTTTATCGGCATGCGTTACTGGCACCCCTTCACCGAGGAAGCCGCTGCGGAGGTGAAAGCCTGGGGCGCGGACGAAGTTGTGCTGTTGCCGCTCTATCCGCAATTCTCCACAACGACGACGGGATCGTCCCTGACGGCCTGGAAGAAAGCGTATAAGCAACCGGTGAAGACGGTATGCTGCTATCCCTTTGCGGAGGGCCTGATCACGGCGCATGTCGAGCGGATCATGGAAGCGTACAAACGTGCGGGCGAGCCCGGCAATGTGCGTTTGCTACTCTCGGCGCACGGCCTGCCGGAAAAGATCGTCAAAGATGGCGACCCTTATCAATGGCAGTGCGAGACGATGGCCGACATGATTGCCGGCCGCGTGCCATCCGACTGGGAAGTCGTGGCGTGCTACCAGTCCCGCGTAGGGCCGCTGAAATGGATCGGGCCGCCTACCGAGGAGTGCATCGCGGAAGCCGCCGATGAAGGAAAGAACATCCTGATCGCGCCGATTGCCTTCGTGTCAGAGCATATCGAGACACTGGTGGAACTGGGCGAGGAATATCGCCTGGTTGCCGAACAGCATGGCGCGCCGAGCTATACCCGCGTGGAAGCCGTCGGCGTGCATGAGGAATTCATCTCCATGCTGGCCGACCAGGTGGAAGATGCGCTGCGCGAAGATCTTGCCATTCGGTCCTGTGCAGGGCCTCGCCTGTGCGCGGCCAGCTGGAGTGGATGTCCGAACACACAAGCCCATGCCGGCGCGGGCAAACTGGTGAATTCAGAACAGAAAGCGGGCGCGTAATGCTGTATCTCTGGGTGAAGGCACTGCATGTGATTTTCGTGATTGCCCTGATGGGCGGTCTGCTGGTCTATCCGCGCTACAAGATACATCAGTTGTCCAGCAAGCCGGGCGATGAATTGTTCGAGACGATGAAGGATGCTTCGAACAGGCTGCGCAAGATCATCCTCAACCCCAGTATTATTCTGGTCTGGATTCTGGGAATCACGATGCTGGTCATGAATCAGAGCCTGTTGAGCCAGCCCTGGATGCATGTGAAACTGCTGCTGGTGCTGATCCTGTCCGGTTTGCACGGCTACTTCATCGGTGTTGGCAAAAAGATCGACCGCGGCACCCCGAATGCTACGGCCAAGCGGTTGCGCATGATGAATGAAGTCCCGTTTCTGCTGATGATCGGCATCGTCATCATGGTGATCGTGCGCCCGTTCTGAGTCATCGACTCTGGCGGAGCCCTTGACGAAATGCCCCTTTAGGAGGCATATGCGGCGAAACCGCTGCGCAGTCCTTGCGCGGGCGATGATCCCCCGATTTCTAAAATCCGGCTCCTGATATTATTTACAGCAGCCCCTTATCCGGAATTCCCTCATGGCATCTTCCATGCTCGACGACATCACCAGTGTGAAACTCAGCGACCTGAAGGCGAAGTCGCCTGAAGAACTGCTTGCCTACGCAGAAGAGCTGGAAGTCGAAAACGCCTCCTCGATGCGGACGCAGGACATGCTGTTCGCCATCCTGAAGGAACTTGCCGACAGCGAAGTCGAAATCACGGGCCAGGGCGTTCTGGAAGTACTGACCGATGGCTTCGGCTTCCTGCGCTCTCCGGAATCCAACTATCTGCCTGGTCCGGACGACATCTATGTCAGCCCGGAAGTTCTGAAGAAGGGCAATATCCGCACCGGCGATACGGTCGAAGGCCCGATCGTCGCCCCGCAGGACAATGAGCGCTACTTCGCGCTGACCGATGTCTCCCGCATCAATTTCGAGGAGCCGGACAAGGCCAACAAGAAAGTCCACTTCGACAACCTCACGCCGCTCTATCCTGAAGAGCGCCTGCGCATGGAAAGCCAGGACCCGACCCGCAAGGATCGCTCCGGCCGCGTGATCGACATTGTGGCTCCGATTGGTAAGGGCCAGCGCGCGCTGATCGTTGCGCCGCCACGGACCGGTAAGACCGTTCTCTTGCAGAACATCGCGTCCGCCATCGAAGAGAACCACCCGGAATGCTATCTGATCGTTCTGCTGATCGACGAGCGCCCGGAAGAAGTGACCGACATGCGCCGCACGGTGAAGGGCGAAGTCGTCGCTTCCACCTTTGACGAGCCGGCGACCCGCCACGTTCAGGTGGCTGAAATGGTCATCGAAAAAGCCAAGCGTCTGGTTGAGCACAAGCGCGATGTTGTCATCCTGCTCGACTCGATCACCCGTCTCGGCCGTGCCTACAACACGACGGTGCCTAGCTCCGGCAAGGTGCTGACCGGCGGTGTGGACGCCAACGCCCTGCAACGCCCGAAGCGTTTCTTCGGGGCCGCGCGGAACGTTGAGAATGGTGGCTCGCTGACCATCGTTGCGACCGCGCTGATCGATACCGGCAGCCGCATGGACGAAGTGATCTTCGAGGAGTTCAAAGGCACGGGTAACTCCGAAGTCGTGCTTGACCGGAAGATCGCCGACAAGCGGACCTTCCCGGCCATCGACATCATGAAGTCCGGCACGCGGAAAGAAGAGCTGATCACGCCGCAGGCGCAGCTGTCGAAAATCTACATCCTGCGCCGTATCCTGGGGCCGATGGGTACGAATGATGCCATCGACTTCCTGCTGGATAAGCTGCGCCAGACGAAGAACAATGATGAATTCTTCGAAGCGATGAAGAACTAAAGGGAGCGCGATTGGCCATGAGCGAGCGCGACACCATCTGCGCCCTCGCCTCGGGCCAGCCCCCTGCTGCCATCTGTATTATCCGCCTCTCCGGAGATGCGATCTGGAAACTGGCCGGCGCACTGCTGGATTGCGGCCTGCCGGAACCGCGCCGGGCAACCCTGACCAAGTTTCGCGATGAAGATGGCAATCTCATTGATGAAGGGCTCGCCCTGTTCATGCCGGGGCCACATTCCTATACAGGCGAAGATACGCTGGAGCTGTACCTGCACGGCGGGCCTGCGGTCATCGAGCATTCAATCAGTACACTGATTAAAGAACCGAACGTGCGGATGGCTGAGCCAGGCGAGTTCACGCGCCGCGCGTTTGAAGCCGGCAAGATAGATTTGACTGAGGCCGAAGGCGTCGCGGACATCATCGAAGCGGAGACGAGCGCGCAGAAAGCCCAGGCTTTGCGCCAGCTGACAGGCGGTCTGACCGAGCAGTATGACCGTTGGCGCGCTGAGCTGACCGGTATTCTGGCGCTCATCGAGGTCGCCGTGGATTTCCCGGATGAAGAGGATACCCCGGAAGAAACAACGGCGCCGGTGATCACAAAACTGAACCGGCTGATCGGAGAATTGGAAGAAGCGCTCGGTGATCGCGGCATTGGCGAAAAGATCCGCGACGGCTTCCGCATCGCAATTATCGGCGCGCCCAATGCGGGCAAGTCAACCTTGCTGAACCGGCTCGCGCGCCGTGATGCGGCCATCGTGACGTCCCGTCCTGGGACGACGCGGGATGTGATCGAGGTCCGCCTAGTGCTTGGCGGGCAAATTGTCTGGATCTCTGACACGGCTGGATTGCGCGAAACGGAAGACGAGATTGAAGCCGAAGGCGTGCGCCGTGCAGAACGTGTTGCCGCTGAAGCTGATCTGCGCCTGTTAATGGTTGACGGATCAGCCCCCGAGCTAGGGGTGCTGACCTCCCCTTACCGCCAATCGACGGATATAGTCATCGTTAACAAGGCCGACGTGAATTTGTCGCCTGATCTGCCAGAGTTTAACTATAAAATCTCGGCAAAGGATGGGGCGGGCGTTGCGGAACTGGAAGCCGCGCTCGCGGATTTCATTGCGAGGAAAGCTGCCTCAGTTGAGGCGCCGGTGATCACGCGTGCGCGCCACAGGGCTCGCCTGGTTGAGGGTCTTGGCTGTCTCATCGCGGCACGAGATGCGCTGGATCTGGGTACCGGAGCGGAACTTGCCGCGGAAGATGTACGCCTCGCGATCCGTCATCTGGGCGCGATTGTCGGCACGGTCGGCGTGGAAGATGTACTCGGCGCTGTCTTCTCCCAGTTCTGCATCGGCAAATGACCCCTAGGGTTTGAGCGCCCGAGCCGCTATATAGCGCCTTTCTGAAAACACCGGACCAGAAGCGGCGCGCGATGAGCGAGACAAACCAGTTTGATGTGATTGTGGTGGGCGGCGGCCATGCCGGCTGCGAAGCAGCGGCAGCGGCGGCGCGGACGGGTGCACGCACAGCGCTCGTAACCCACAAGATCGCAACCATTGGCGAGATGAGCTGTAACCCGGCCATTGGCGGTTTGGGGAAGGGACATCTCGTGCGCGAAATCGATGCCCTAGATGGTTTGATGGGGCACCTAGCAGACAAGGCAGGCATCCAGTTCCGGATGCTCAACCGCTCGAAAGGCCCGGCCGTCTGGGGACCGCGGTCTCAGATTGATCGCAAGCTTTATCGCGAAGCGATGCAGGCGGAACTCGCCGACTATCCGAACCTCACCATTATCGAGGATGGCGCGGAAGACCTGATTGTTGAGAACGATCATGTGGCCGGTGTGATCGGCCTCAAGGGCGATGCATATCATGCGCCTTCTGTAGTAATTACCACAGGAACCTTCCTGAAAGGCCTCATCCATATCGGTGAGAAGCGCATCCCGGCGGGCCGTGTAGGGGAAGCCCCGGCGATTGGTCTTTCGGATCGACTCTATGGTCTGGGTCTGCCGATGGGGCGCCTCAAAACCGGAACCCCTGCCCGTCTCGATGGCCGCACGATTGCGTGGGATCGTCTGGAGATGCAGCCGGCCGATGAGCGCCCTATTCCGTTCTCCTATCTGACGGACGAAATCACTGTGCCGCAGGTCCAGTGCGGCATCACATGGACGACGCCCGAAACCCACGCGATTATTGCAGAGAATATCACGCAATCGGCTGTTTATTCCGGCGCGATTGCCGGTCGTGGTCCACGCTATTGCCCGTCGATTGAAGACAAGGTGCATCGCTTTGCGGATAAGGATCGGCATCAGATATTCCTCGAGCCGGAAGGCTTGGAGGATCACACCGTTTATCCGAATGGTATTTCGACGTCATTGCCGGAGGAGATTCAGGAACGCTTTTTGAAAACCATTCCCGGTCTCGAAAACGCGAAGATCCTGCAATACGCCTATGCCATTGAATATGACTACGTCGATCCGCGCGCGCTTTCCTCCGCTCTGGAAGTTCAGGCCCTGCCCGGTCTTTATTTGGCGGGACAGATCAATGGTACCACGGGATATGAAGAAGCTGGCGCCCAGGGCCTCGTCGCAGGTCTGAATGCCGCGCGCGCGACGGCTGGGAAAGATCCGATCATCTTTGACCGGGCTGAAGCCTATATAGGTGTTCTGATTGATGATCTCGTCACACGTGGCGTGACGGAGCCATACCGGATGTTTACGTCCCGCGCGGAATACCGTCTGGCATTACGGGCAGACAATGCGGATCAACGTCTGACCGCCAAGGGTATTGCCGCTGGATGTGTCGGGGCAGACCGCGCCTCTGTGTTTCACGTGAAACAGGAAAAACTGGAAGCGGCTCGGACTCTTCTCAATACTCTGACGCTTTCTCCAGCCAAAGCCGCTTTGGCTGGATGGTCGGTCAATCAGGATGGCCGGGTCCGGACAGCGTGGGAGTATCTTTCATATAAAGACATAGGTCTCCCGTCACTGACCAAAGTCTGGCCAGAGCTATCGGATATTGCACCAGACATCGCGACACAGATCGAGATCGAGGCGACGTATTCCGCCTACCTGGATCGCCAGGCGGAAGATGTGGCGGCGCTGCGCCGGGATGAGGATCTGATGATCCCGGGTGATCTGGACTATTCTGCGATTGGCGGACTTTCCAATGAAGTTCGCCAAAAGCTCGAAACTGTTCGCCCATCCACACTAGGACAGGCCGGACGGATCGAAGGCGTGACACCCGGAGCGCTCACCGCGCTTCTCGGATATGTTAAGCGCCGCAAGAAGGCCGGTTAATACTCATGACGAATTCTCAGGATCGCGCGGCTTTTTTGGCCGATTTCGATGTTTCACGTGAAACATTGGAAAGATTGGACACGATCATCTTAACCCTCGACGACTGGCGCAAACGGTCAAATCTGATTGGCCCACGCGAATGGCCCCAGATCTGGACACGTCATGTCGGCGATTCTTTCCAGATTCTGGATTATGTAACTAATGAAACGCGTGTGGTGGATTTCGGTTCCGGCGCAGGCTTTCCAGGATTGATCATGTCGGCCGCCCGTCCAACGTCTCATGTAACCATGATGGAGAGCGTCGGAAAGAAATGTGCCTTTCTCCGCGCCGCGATTGAGGCGGCGGGCCTGAATGCCTCCGTCTATCAGGGCCGGATCGAGGCCGCGCCGGCGAGTGAAGCAGATATCGTCACCGCGCGGGCCTTCGCGCCGCTTCCCAAATTGCTCGACTATGCGGCTCCGTGGATGGAAAACGGTGCAAAAGGGGTTTTTCTCAAGGGCGAACGCTGGAAAGAAGAATTGACGGAGGCGCAACAAAGATGGAGTTTCGCCTATGAGGCGATTCCAAGTCGCACCGGTGGGTCAGGCGTGATTTTGATCGTGAGGGAGCTCAAACGTGGCAGGCGGTAAACCTAGAATTTTTGCGGTCGTGAACCAGAAAGGCGGGGTCGGGAAAACGACCACGTCGATCAATCTGGGAACGGCTTTGGCGGCTGTGGGGCGCCGTGTCCTGATTGTTGACTTTGATGCCCAGGGCAACGCGTCGACCGGTCTCGGCATTGAGCGCCAGGATCGCCTGAAGACATCTTATGATGTGGTCGTGGACCGGATTCCCCTGGAAGAGGCGGTTCTGTCCACCATCGTGCCGCGGCTGGACATTGTTCCAGGGGACGAGAACCTTTCCGGCGTAGAAACGGAACTGGCCAATGATGCGCACCGGTCATACCGTCTGCGGGATGGTCTGCATGATTATGTGAACCGGTCGATGGCCGGTAGTCTCGTCAAGTATGACTATATCCTGATCGATTGTCCGCCTTCCTTGTCGTCTCTCACATTGAACGCCATGACGGCGGCGGACGCGCTTCTGGTGCCGCTGCAGTGTGAGTTCCTCGCTCTGGAAGGCCTTAGCCAGTTGCTGCGCACCGTGGAAGTTGTGCGCGCGGGCCTCAACCCAAACCTTGAGATCCAGGGTGTTGTTCTGACCATGTATGACCGCCGCAATAATCTGTCCGATCAGGTGGCCGACGAAGTGCGCGCTTTCTTTGGCAACAAGGTCTACAATACGGTCATCCCCCGGAATGTCCGCCTGTCGGAGGCGCCATCCTTTGGTAAGCCGGCGCTTCTGTATGATTATCGGTGCCCGGGCAGTGAAGCCTATATCCGTCTGGCATCAGAAGTTCTGCAAAGAGAGAAGGCCCGGGCGGCCTGAATATCATGAGCGAAGACGCAAAGAGCAAACCTTCCCGCCTCGGGCGCGGACTTTCGGCCCTGATCGGAGAGGTCGAGGGTGTCTCTCGCCCTGAAGCCGACTCTACAGGCGGCAAGTCTGAAGGCGGCAGCGAGATTGCGATTGATCTGATCCGCCGCAACCCGTCGCAGCCGCGCCGTACGTTTGACGAAAGCGCGCTTAAGGAACTGGCTGAATCCCTGAAAAGCCGCGGTGTTCTGCAAGCGATCCTGGTGCGTCCGGATCCGAAGGAAACCGGGAAGTACCAGATCATCGCCGGCGAGCGTCGCTGGCGCGCTGCCAAGATGGCAGGTCTGACCAGTATTCCTGCGGTCATACGTGACACTGATGAACTCGAACTGCTTGAAATCGGCATCATCGAGAACGTTCAGCGATCTGACCTCAACCCGATTGAAGAGGCCGAGGCCTATGAAGCGCTGATGAAGCGGTTTGGCCGGACGCAGGACAGTCTGGCGACCAGTGTCGGCAAGAGCCGCGTGCATATAGCCAACACATTGCGTCTTCTGCAATTGCCGGAAGCTGCGCGGGAACATGTCCGCGAAGGCCGCATCACAGCCGGTCATGCACGGGCCGCGCTTGGCGCGCCAGACCCGGAAGCGCTGATCGATATGGCTGTCGAGAAGGGGCTGACGGTTCGCGATGTGGAAGCGCGTGCCAAGGCGGCCCGCGAAGGCGGCCCAATCGAAACCAAATCTGCCAAGCCCAAGCCGGATGAAAAGGATGTCGACACTGAAGCGCTGGAAGCGGATTTGTCTCGCCAGCTAGGCCTCGATGTTGATATTCGTCACGGCAAGAATGGTGGAGAGCTGCGCATTAAGTATCGCGATCTGGAACAGCTGGATGATGTGTGCCGCCGCCTGACAGCGAAGCGGAAACTGTAAGGCCTAACCTACCATTTCAGCTGCGCGAGCAATCTCGTTCATCAGTATACGTACGACTGGATCGGCGCTTCCGGAGCCGGACTTTGCCTGCTGCTCGGCTTCATAGATCCGTTCCATGATCCGCATAAGACGCTTGGCAGGCCATTTGCGCAGGCGGGCATTGAAGGCCGGCCATTCATTTTGCCAGACGGGCGGGCGCAGCTTCATGCCGGGATTGGAATTGCCCGCCGCCATTTTTGAGTGCGCGTCCAGCATACGCACGGTTTCAAATTGCAGGGACCGGAGAATCGAGATGCCACTTGTGCCGGCAACAGCCAACCGGTCCAGCGCCGCATGTACGGCCGTAGGCTGGCCATTCAGCGTGGCACGGATTGCAGCCGACAGATTGTGATCAATATCCGTTGCCGAGAGGGCGCGAATGTCGCTGACATTGATCGGACGGCCAAGCTTCAGCGCATAGAGCGAGAGCTTTTCGATCTCCGCATTGGCCAGATTTCTGTGGCCCGGAAGGTCGCCCACAAACAGGCTGAGCGCATCCGGTTCAATTTCGATGTTTGCTTCGGCCAGAACAGACTTCACCCGGCTTTCAATGTCGCCAGCTTCATCTGCGAACAATTGCAGGCAGGCGGTCAGCTTGGCGGCTTCGGCAGCAGCGCGGATCTTTGAGCGCTTTTGCAAGCTGCCAGCTTCGATGATGAGTCGCGCAGCATAATAATTTTCCTGGCTATCGCCTTTCTGGATGGCTTCCGTCAGCAGGGCTGCAATCTTGTCTCCATTGGTCCGCACGCGAATGACGCGCGGGTCGCCCAGCAGGGAGACAGCCTCCAAACCATCGAACAACAGGGAAGCGTCCTTCCGGATGGAATCATCATCCAGAGTGGTAACATCCATGTTCCCGGATTTGGGCGTCCAGGCCTTGATCAGGCTTAGGGCAGCATCAGAGGCAAGGCCTTCATCCTCTCCGAACGTCAGCACAGCCCAGATCGAAGGCTTGGGCTTGCGGGCAAAGTCAGCGGCCTGTTTGCCCTTTAACAGCATCAGTCTTTGGAAAGCTGAAGGCGCAAATCATCAACGATGCGCTTGGCAAGTAGACGCACCGCGCGATCCGAGGCACCTTTCTGGGCAGAGATATCGGCATAGGGACTGCTGGGAACGGCGTAATTGGCTTCACTCGTCGCACTGCCAGAAACAGAATTGCTCTCACGCGAGAGGGTATATCGCGCGCTTGCGACAACACTTGAGCGGGAGGCCTGGCCATCAGGTTTGAAGGTCAGCCGTGTGAGGCTTTCACTCAGCTCCACTTTCAGCGTGGAAGGGTCGGTCACATCGGGTAGGCCAATGGCGAGCTCTTCCTGAAGCGCGCGTCGCAGCATGTATCCAGACCGGCCTGCAATGGGGGGCACAGTAATGACGCCGCCAGCATAGTTTGCATTGGCACCCGTTGAGTAGACAGGTCGGAAGCCGCAGCCGGAAATCAGGGCGAAAGCTATGATGGCGAGAAGATATTTCATGCCACCACGATATTCACGATGCGGCCGGGAACGACAATGGTTTTCTTCACGGACTTGCCTTCAATGAAGCTGGTTACTTCCTTCTGTGACAGGGCCAGAGCCTCAACGTCATCCTTGCTCATTGCCTTGGGCACGGTGATTTCCGTGCGGCGTTTGCCATTCACCTGAACAGCCATGGTCACACTGTCATCAATTGTCAAAGAGGTATCGGCTATGGGCCAGTCGGCTGCAGAGACAAAGCCTTCCTTGCTGAGACGCTCCCAACAGGTTTCCGCCAGATGCGGCATGAAAGGCGTCAGGCAGCGGGCCAGCATGGAAGCCCCTTCCAGGCGCGCACCCAGAACGGCGTCTCCAGCAGATTCCGCCTTCTTGAGTGCACTGACCCATTCATGGATTGTGGCCACTGCGCTGTTGAAACGGAATTCCTCAATCGCCTTGTCGATAGCGGCGACGGCCTTGTGGCTCACCTTGCGCAGGCCAAGGGAGTCGGCATCATCACCAGGCTGCGCGGTGGCATCCTCAGGCAGGCTGTCAAAGACGCTCCACAGGCGCTGGGCGAAGCGCGCTGCGCCTTCGACACCGGCCTGTGTCCACTCGACATCGCGCTCCGGCGGAGAGTCAGACAGCACAAACCAGCGGGCCACGTCTGCACCAAACTGCGCAATGATGGCGTCGGGGTCGACCGTGTTCTTCTTCGACTTGGACATTTTCTCGATCGGTCCCGTCGTGGCGATGGCGCCGGTTGCGGTTTCGATCCAGATGTCTCCATCCTTCTGAACTTCAGACGGCTGCAGCCATTTGCCGGCAGCAGACTTGTAGGTTTCATGGGTTACCATGCCTTGCGTGAACAGGCCTGCAAAGGGTTCGCCGCTGGGAAGGTCCAGCAGGCCGACATCGCGCATCGCCCTGGCAAAGAAGCGGGAATACAGCAGGTGCAGCACGGCGTGCTCAACGCCGCCGACATATTGGTCAACCGGCATCCAATAGGCGCGCTCTTCCAGGTCCTTTACGCTCGCAAAGCGAGAGTAATACCAGGAGCTGTCGACGAATGTGTCGAGTGTATCGGTTTCGCGGCGCGCAGCGGACCCGCATTTCGGGCAGTCAACATGTTTCCAGCTTGGGTGACGCTCCAGCGGATTGCCCGGTTTATCAAAGCTGACATCGTCCGGCAGTCTGACCGGCAGGTCTGTCTCTGGCACCGGTACAATTCCGCAGGTGTCACAATGTATGACCGGGATCGGGCAGCCCCAGTAGCGCTGACGGGAAACGCCCCAGTCACGAAGACGGTAGTTCACCGTTCCTTCGCCAAGGCCCATGGATTCGATTTTCTCAATCGCCGTGCGCTTGGCGTCTTCAATAGACAGGCCATTCAGGAAGCCGGAATTGAAGATCGTGCCTGGGCCGGTATAGGCCTCTCTATCAACATTGAAGGTCTGACCGTCTGCATTTGGCGGCAATACGACAGGTTTTACCGGCAGGTCATACTTGCGGGCAAAGTCGATATCGCGCTGGTCATGGGCCGGGCAGGCGAAGATCGCGCCGGTGCCGTATCCCATCAGCACAAAATTCGCGACCCAGACCGGCAGGGTGATGGACTCATCGAAGGGATGCTTCACGGTCAGGCCCGTGTCGAAGCCCAGCTTGTCGGCCTTCTCGATGGCTTCCTCGCTGGTGCCGATCTGCGCACATTTTGCGCGGAAGGCTTTCAGCTCTTCCGATTGTTCGGCCAGTTGGATGGTCAGCGGGTGATCAGGTGACAAGGCCACAAAGCTCGCGCCGAACAGCGTGTCGGGCCGCGTCGTGAAGATCTCCACGCCATCGGCATAGCCTGCCGGGGCATCGCCTGCGAACTCGAACCGCATCTGCAGGCCTTCCGAGCGGCCAATCCAGTTCGCCTGCATCGTGCGGACCTTTTCAGGCCAGCGCTCCAGCTTCTGCACTTCTCCCAGCAGGTCTTCGGCATAGTTGGTGATCTTGAAGAACCACTGCGTTAGCTCACGCTGTTCCACCAGCGCACCAGAACGCCAGCCGCGGCCATCGATCACCTGCTCATTTGCCAGCACGGTATTGTCGACCGGGTCCCAGTTCACTTTTGAGGCCTTGCGATAGACGAGGCCTTTTTCCAGAAACTTCAGGAACAGGCCCTGCTGGTCGCCATAATATTCCGGATCACAGGTTGCGAACTCCCGGCTCCAGTCCAGCGACAGGCCGAGCTTCATGAACTGCGCCTTCATGGCGGCGATGTTCTGATAGGTCCATTCGCCGGGGTGGACGTTGCGCTCCATCGCGGCGTTCTCTGCGGGCATGCCGAACGCGTCCCAGCCCATCGGGTGGAGCACATTGTAGCCTTTGGCGCGCTTGTAGCGGGCGACAACATCGCCCATCGCATAGTTGCGCACATGGCCCATGTGCAGACGCCCCGAAGGATACGGAAACATCTCCAGTACATAGGCCTTAGGGGCATCGCCCGCCTCGGCAGGTGATTTCGCTTCAAACAGCGCAGCCTTGTCCCAAGCTGCACGCCATTTCTGTTCCGCTGTCTGCGGATCGTAACGGGTCGCCATGCCCCTAGACCTTTCTGGATGAAAAGAGCGCCCCTGAGGGCCCTATCCCAGTTGTGAATTCTTCAGAACGCGGGCCCGCTCAAGAATTTTGTTTTCCAGCTGGATGCCAGTCACCGGATCAACCGGAGCATCCACCCATTCGCCGTTTTCATTCGTCTGACGGAAAACGGAAACCTTCACGCCATCAGCACGCAGGCGCGTGTCGAGAATGTAGACGGTTGCCTTGATGCGCTCTCCCGGAGCGTTCTCAAAGGTTTTCCAGTCATAGACGACCAGGCCGCCGATCGGATCGGCCGACTTTACGGGCAGATCATCAAATGTATCGAGCGCCGCGCGCCATAGATACGGGTTCACACTGCCAATATTCTGCTGTGCAACTTTTTGTTCTGTGTTGGCGGCGGGCTTGGACTGGCAGCCAGAAACCAACAGCATTCCGGCCACTGCCGCAGAGAAGACAAATTTGATCATGAAGAAAGTTCCCGAAAGCAAGACCTTGTTGACGCGCGTTTGTATAACAAGGGGTGTACAGGCTCGCCAGTGCTGATCTGCGTGTCATCACCCCAGGAGTGACTGAATGAGATATGCTCTGATCTGCCTTGCCCTCAGCCCGGCTTTGGCCCCCATCGCGTCTGCCCAATGGGAAGATGACTGGGAGGTCTGGGAAACCAAAACCGAAATGGGCACAACCCTGCTTGCGGCCACGCATGCGGATGAACCCGTACTCTACCGGTTTTGGCTGGATGCTTCACGCAATCGCATTCTGGACAATGGTGTAGAGATTGGCGCAGCCGGCCGTCTGGAAGTGCAGCGCGATCATCCCGCGCGCGCAGGCTTCAGCGGCGTTCCGAATGGAACAGAAGGCAGCGGTTTTGGTCTGCAGGGCGCCTTTACCGGTCTCGCCACCGGCATTCCGGCGGAGAATGAAGATGCGCGCCTGGAGCTGGAGCAGGCCTATGTCTATGCCAATGGCGGCTATGGTGAAGTGCGTCTGGGCCGCGATGCTGGTGTAGCGTTGCGCTTTCGGGAGGGGGCGCCTTCCATTTTCAACACGGTGGCCATTGGCGCGCAGACGCTGGACCCCAGCGGCATGGACGTCATAACGACCCGTCATGACCTGACCGGCCCCTCTGCCAAGCTGACTTATACGACGCCGCGTCTGATCGGCTTTCGCGCCGGGCTCAGCTTTACGCCACACGCGGATGTGCGCGGCCTGGACCGGGATGCGGATCGCAATTTGCCGGGTGCGGCGCCGGTGACGCTCAAGAATGCTGCGGAAGGTGCGGTGAACTTCTCTCACCTTCTGCGCCAGAGCGGTGTGCGTGTACGTGCCTCGGCGGCGGCGAGCACAGCCGAGGTGGATGTCCCTGCCTATGCCGCAGCAAGCTATGACCGCGTATCAACCTGGTCGCTCGGGGGGGCGTTTGAATATGAGGACGTCACACTCGGCGTGTCTTATCTCTCCTCGAACAACGGAATTGCATCTGAAGGGGATTATGATGCCTGGACTCT
>Ga0070726_10001586_pt1 | contig 22590 bp, 12 predicted proteins | sample tdAd471_FD_67275 | JGI IMG/M metagenome (GOLD analysis project Ga0070726, IMG submission 67275) | Marine sediment microbial communities from the Atlantic coast under amendment with organic carbon and nitrate - tdAd47.1 | ecosystem: Environmental > Aquatic > Marine > Coastal > Sediment | place... | reverse complement strand
ACCGGTATTGATAAGCGTACTCTGGATATAGGACTCACCACTGACCAGGAACAATGTACCTGCGGAATCACGATTGATGAGACTACAATAGTTCGCATCGCCCGTGTCCAGACACTGGCCCAGCGTCTCGCTTGGGTCGACCATACCGATGAAATCGTCAACTTCGATGGAGAAGTAGTCGACGCTGGCAACAAAGCCCGGCAGGTAGCTTGGCTCATACACGAAGCCGCCCGTCCAGGTATCGGAGATTTCCGGGTCAAGATTCGGGTTGCCCCCGGCCAGAGTAGGAATGTTATCGGCGCTATCCAAAATCGTGCCATATTGCGCCGCAGTGACACCGGTTCTCATACACTCATCCAGAGAGCGGAAGGGCTCCGGCGTTGTCGTGTTGGGGTCGAAATCACCTGCACACGGATCTTTCAGGCCATTGGGCTGACCGGAGAGTGTGCCCCGGCCAATTTCTTGTGGCGCAAACAATTCGATCGGGTTCGGTGACCGCGTAGCCCGCTGATACTGTGTGCGCAGGCGCAGATCAGAAATCGGACGCCACGACGCACCGAAGGAGTACGTGCTCTGTGTGCCTGTGGTGTCATAATAATCAGAGTAACGATACGCGGCAGAGAGGGTCAGCTCTTCTGCGAACGGCTTGTCCTGAAGGATCGGCGCCTGAATCTCTGTGAAAAGTTCGTAGACCGGTACTTCGCCCGCAACCGCAACACGCTGACTGGTCGTCGTGTCGCTGGAATCCGGCGTCAGGGAGAGTGAGTCCTTGCGGTACTCAAAGCCGATGGCAGCGCTGACACCTTCAGATGCGAACGGGCTGACAACGCCCCAACGGTCCAGGTTCTCAGACAGCGTACCGCCAATGACGGTTTGCTCCGTATCACCTATACGCAGGGTCGGCATGGTCACATAATCGGACGCCGCCCTGGTGATGCCATTGGGAGAGAAGATATCAAACGGAATACAGTTTGGATCTTCGCCGGTCAGAACAGAACGGCAGACGATGTCGCCGGTGTCAGGGTCAGTCACAGCATCCAGAGCGCGCGTGACGCGGGAGGTGGACACATCGTTCAGAAGAAGCTCCGTATAGTCGACTTTTGCATGCTGGGCGAAGAGCTCGTAATCGACACCACCAAAGATTTCACCGCGAATACCACCAACGATACGCTGGGTATTGAGGTGGAAATTGTTGACGCGCGCAAAGTCCATGTTGCGGCGACCAATTCTCAGCGGAGCCCGCGGTACGCCGTCATTATCGACGTAGACGCTGCCCGCATCACAGAATGTGGCCAGCATTTCAGACGTCAGCAGCGGATTATCGCAATTGATGGAAGATGTCCGTCCAAGAGCGAGCCCGCCCGGGCCGACCTGAGCTTCGGTTTTATTGTCCGTGACGGAGAAATCCATGAAAAATTCCATGTTCTCCTTCAGGTCATAACGGACAAATGCCCCATAGGTGTAACGCTCGCGCGGGCGCTGAAGATAGTTACCGGCGGCGAAGTTGTAGGCATCCGTAGACTGATTGTAGTTCCGCAGATCACCACTGGTTTCGTCGACAACCAGGTTGAAGCCGCCTGCTCCGGTACGGGAGTAGCGCGTCAGGCGCGGCATGGAGCCGGAACCGCTACAGCCGAAATCCGTGCCGTCATTGCGCGTGGTGAACGGGCAGGCCGTGATGTCACGGTCTTCCCAGCGCACGGCATTATCCTTGGAGTAGCCAGCATATGCGGTGATGTTGCCGCGGTCATCATCAAAGTTTTTGCCTGCAACCAGGTTGATGTCTCCGGACTCGCCATCGAAGATGCTGTCCGGGTTCGGTTGGTCGTAATCAGACAGTACACGCTCAATATCGGAATTGTTGTTGCCTGCCTGGAAGATGCTGCCCTGAACGTCCAGCTCAAGGCCTTCAAAGTCGCGCTTCATGATGAAGTTCACAACACCGGCGACAGCGTCAGAACCGTATACGGCCGTTGCACCGCCGGTAAGAACTTCAACGCGGTCGACCAGTTGGGACGGAATCTGGTTCAGGTCAGCAGCCACATTGATGGGCGAGCCATAAGGAAGGCGTTTGCCGTCCACCAGCACAAGCGTTCTGTTGGCACCAAGGCCGCGTAGGTTCACAGTTGCCTGCGCACCGTTCACGCCTGAAGTGGACCCCTGCCCCGATGCCACTTGCGGCAGCGTTCCAAGCAAATCTTCAACGCGCGTCACACCGCGCACGTCAACTTCGCCACCATCCAGAACAGCCACAGAGCTGCTGGAGGTCAGATTGGCATTACCGAGACGGCTACCCGTGATGACAACCGTGTCGAAGGCGACTTCTTCATCCGTGTCGTCGACTTGTGCCATCGCGCCGCCCGCCAGGGCGGCAGCCAGGACGAGTGAAGACGCGCCCCGGACAAGAATTGAGCTTCTGGATTTTCTAAACATGCTTCCCCTCATGAAAGACTAGAGTTTGTTTTGCGTGATCCTGATCACCGCGAAATCTGGAACGCGGACGCGTATTGAGCGCCGCTGTTGAAGTCCACTCACAAGCCATTTGAAGTTCACTTACAAACGATTGCGGCCTTGAACTGTCCTGAGTAATTCGCGATATCCCTCTCACCTTAGATTTGCCGAGCGCACACTGCCCGAAAGTGCAAACACACGCAGAAATCTCCCTCGGTACGTCACGACCCTGTTCTTCTGATGGGCTCTTGGTGTGACGATAATGTAAAGGCTAAGGCGGCATCATTGGGAAGTACACCGAAATTTTTTAAGTTTTATCCCATTTTTTACTTATATTATCATATTTTTGGGATAATGTTACTGTTATGAGCAAACTCGCAAAACTAGATGATATCGATCGCCGGATCCTGAATGCCCTTCAGCAGGACGCTTCCCTCTCGATTCAGGACATCGCCGACAAGGTTGGCCTCTCCACCAATCCATGTTGGCGCCGCATAAAGCGTCTGGAAGATGAAGGCGTCATCCTGAAGCGTGTGGCGCTGCTCGATCCCGCAACTGTGGGTCTTGGTATAACCGTATTTGTATCTGTACGCACAGAAAATCACAGCAAGTCATGGCTTGATGTGTTTGCCCGGTCAGTCGACATAATCCCTGAAATCATTGAGTGCCATCGCCTGACTGGGAAGGATGACTACCTTCTCAAAATCCAGGTTGGCAGCATCGACCATTATGATCATGTCTATAAGCGGTTTGTCGAACTCGTCCCGAATCTCGTTGATGTCTCCTCTACATTCTCGATGGAGACCGTGAAGTTCTCGACCTCGCTCAGCCTGCCCTCCAACTGATCTCCAAGTTCAAACTGGGTGCAAATAACCTGGATACAGGAATCTGCATGAACTCGATATTGAAGAAATATCGCAGCATATTTTTTTCCAATTTTTCCATGATATGGATGCTTCTATGTGATCAGAAGTCACATTTCACCCAATATTTACCTCAAGGTTGACCAACCCATCAACGCTGACGAGCACGCAGAACCGCTGGCCACCGCGGTCAGCACGTTTCGTCCACGAGGGTACATTTCTCTATTGGATTTCCAGCCGTTCCTCAGCGCCTACGCAGGCCTTAACAATATCGCTGGCCTTATATCCATAACGGATTGCAATCGCCTCTACACAGGATGGCGCGGGAACCGTCTGACCCGATATATAGACCTGCCATTCGGTATCCTGAGACCCGAGTGGACGCCATGCCAATGAAGCCCCTCTTGTGTTTGAAGAGATATCCAATCGGGGCGCAGCACCATCCGTGTCCCGCAGCAGGCGCAGCACCGGCAAACTCGTGATAGGCTGCTGCCAACCGGGCCACATGTCGTTGACCATCTCAGCTTCTGGAAGCGCCGACAAGTCTGGCGTCTCCGCAAGCCATCTGTCTAACGCTGAGCCGAGACGATCCAGCACATCTGTCAACGCCACATCTTGGGCCAAGTCGTGCATCTCATCAGGGTCAGAGAACGTATCATAGAGTTCCATGACCGGCCGCGGAGTATCAAAATATTTCTCAAGAGAGGACGGTAAAGCGCCTTCCATATGTAACCGATTAAGCGCCTGCATGGATCGCAGCTCCTCACGAAACGCAATGGGCTGGAAAAAGGGCACATCACCTTGATAGTTTAAAATGAGCTTATACCTTTCATCCCGCACGGCCTTCACGCGATCCATCCAAGCGTCCATCCGGTCGCTTGACGCAAAGATGTATTGATTGGGAGCGTCCCTGTTGTCGCCCAAGAAATTTCTCCCCTGAAGCCAGTCTGGCACAGGCGCGCCTGCGAGAGTGAGCAGTGTAGGTGCGAAATCCACAAAGCTAACCATCTCGTCACGGACTTCACCCGCATAACGTCCATCCGGAAAACGGATCATCATCGGCACCTTGATGCCGGAATCATAAATGGAACGCTTTGCTCGTGGAAACCCGTCCCCATGGTCTGTTGTCACGATGACAATCGTGCTGTCTGAGAGTCCTTCCCGTTCCAGATCCGAGAGGAGCTGAGCCAGCCTCTTCTCCGTAAAAGTGATATTGTCGTACTGTGTTGCAATTTCTTCACGGACTTCTGGCGTATCCGGTAACCATGGCGGCACGGTCACGGCGGCGGGATCCGTCACCCGTTCCTTACCCGCCAATAGCCTAGCATTGCGCCCAGCTATGCTCCTAGCCAATTCGGTGTCACGCACAGGCACTTCAGGAAAGAGGAAGGATTCATGCGTCGTCGCCAATGTGACCATGCCGAAAAAGGGCTGGCCCTGTTCGCGCCCTCGCCAACTGGCATTCACGTCATCCTGGTTCCAAATGGTCAGGGGTGTACCAAACTGATAATCCTTCTTGTTGGAAATGACCCAACCACCATAGCCGACAAAGGTATAGTACCCAGCCTGGCGCAAGAGCTCGGGAAACGCTTTGACCTCTGGTGGTGGAACCGCCGCGTAGCCAATCTCAAACCCGGAAGGATCATACTCCGTACCGAACGCATGCGTTCTCATATGCTGCGCACCAAGTGTCTGCTGGTGCACGCCGGTAATCAGCGCCGCACGTGAAGGGGCGCAGACGCCTGCAGTCGTAAAGGTATTCGGATAAATGACACTTTGCCCTGCGAAAGTATCAAGCACCGGCGTGGTGGCGACCGAATCACCAAAGGCCCCGACCTTCTGACTCATATCCTCAAACACGACGAGCAAAATGTTTGGCCTGGCCGCCAGAGCACCTTCATCAAGCTTGGTGTGTTGGCACGCCTGCAGGCAAAGCAGGCTACATATCAGAAGTGTACGGGTCAGCTTCATACGATATCCCTCTCTTTCAGAAGGGCAACGATTTCCTCATGCCGCCGCCCCTTCAGTGGATAGAACTGCACAATCAGGATCGCGAGCAAAGCGCAAATGGCGGGCAGCAGAAATGCCATCAGGCGCAGGCCAGATAGAGTATACGAAGACTGATCCGTATTGGCGACATAGCCAATGGCCTGAAGGATTATCCCAACGGCACCAACACCCAAACCGCTCGCCGCTTTTTGAGAGAACTGGAACAGGCCGAAGAATATACTCTCATCCCTGATCCCCGTCTTCCATTCCCCATATTCCACGGTATCCGGAAGCATGGCCCAGAAAGCGACAATCGTGGCAGCCATCCCGATACCCGCCAGGACAACAAAAAAGAAAAACAGGCCCTTTCCTTCCGGCACCAAGACATATAGCGCGATGAGGGCAAATGCATTGAGCAGAAGCCCCACTGTAAGCACATGGGATTTTGTTGTTGCTCGCGCCAGCACTGTCCAAGCCAGAACGGCTGAGGCCGCAGCTATAGTATATAGCGTAAGCGCTTCCCGAACTGCGGCAGGTTCACCAATAATATAGCGTGCATAATAAACGATAGACTTCGTAAATACCGTAGAGGCGATCGCGTTGAGAACGACGCCTGCAAACAATATCCAGAAAGCATGATTGCCTCTAGTCACCTTCAATGTGTCCTGGAGGCTTAGAGATTTTATGTCTGGCTCGACGCGCTCTCGCACGCTGAAGAAGGCAAGAAGGAAAACTCCTTCTGCAAGGCAGGCATAGATCACAGCCGTCATCATGTAACCGTGAATCAAATCACCCTGCCCCAATTTTTCAGCAAGCCAAGGCGTTAGGAAAGCTGTCGCAATGGCGCCTATTGTTGCAAATTGCATGCGCGCACCTGACAAGGATGTGCGCGCCTTGCTGCTATTTGTCATTGCGGCAGACAAGGAGGCGTACGGAACACCAAAGACTGTATAGACTGTACGGAACAGGAAATGGCTAAGAAAGCAGGCCAGCGTTACGGATGAGGCCCACAACACCGGCGCAGCAAACAACAACACAAAGCTCATCCCAAGAGCCGGGCCAGTAAAAAGTAGGTAAGGACGATAACGGCCGAACCGAGAGCGTGTGCGAGAGGCAATTACCCCCATAAAGGGATCTGTGACGGCATCCCATAATAGAGCCGTCATGAAAATTGTTCCGGCAATGCCAGGCTCAAGGCCGACAACATCGGTATAGTAATAGAGGAGATAAAGGTTCAGGCCGGTATAAAACAGGTTCAGCCCAAAGTCGCCAGAGCCGTATCCTACGACCATCGATATCGGCAGAGCTCTCGCCCCGGTGGCATTCGGCATTCCTTCCTCCCAGGAGTTATACGCTGAACCTCTATCATAATAATTCATCCATTCGGAAGAATTTAATGCCATAACATGCATAGTTTCAGAAAAGCCTATAGGGCTAGCTTTTATAAATTAGATAGCGAGTGGAGACGACACGAATGGCTGGAAAGACCGCGCGTAAGCCTGTGCAGGCAAGATCAGAAGCCACAAAGGCCCGCATTCTGGAAGTTGCCCGATACCATTTTGCCGAGCGCGGCTTTGAAGCCGCCAACACACGCGACATAGCGAATGATGCCGAGGCCTCGCACGCCATGATCCGCTATCATTTCGGAACCAAAGACAACCTTTGGCGGGAAGCTGTGGCAGACATGTTCCAGCGTCTTCGCAAAGAGCTGGGGTTTGAGAACGGCACGCCGCCGGAACTAAACACTTTGAGTGGCTATAGGGAATTCTTGCGCCGCTACATATACTATTGCGCAAGACACCCCGAGCATGCCCGCATTATGATTTCCGAATCGGTAAGAGGTGGCGAGCGGCTTCACTGGATGGTGGAAAACTTCATCCAGCCTGGTCATGCAGTGTACGCTACCCCCACAAGGAAGCATATGGAAAACGGGGATTTGCCAAGCGCCTGGCACCCTTCCCTGATCTTCATGATCACCTCCATTTGCCAGATGCCTTTCGTCTTGGCGGCAGAAGCCCGGGAACTCTATGGGGTCGATATGTTGTCGGACTCTGCCATCGAGGCCCACATCGATTCTGTCTTCGCCTTCCTGCTGAGGGACCCCTCCAGAATGCGCAGTGACTGGCCCGACCTGCCAGACTGGCTGACCGATTAGGCGAGCGTGCGCCAAGGCCGGTTGACATTATTCCAATGACATGAAATCCATCCAAATGGATGAATACTGGATCAAGCCAGTTTCCCTGGGAGGACAATCATGTTTAACAATCAGCTCAACATCACAACTTCATGCATTGTATTGGCGACATGCTTGGCGATGCCAGCTTTCGCCCAAGACGCAGACCATGACACCGAACGCACGCTTGAGACCGTGATGGTCACAGCGACCAAACGCCCTGAAACCTTGCAGAACGTACCGGTTGCCGTGTCAGCGAAATCCGGGCAGGACCTTGAGAACTCCGGCGTCTCTTCGATTGAGGGCCTGGCAACTCTGGTCCCGTCCCTGACATTCACGCAAAGCTCCAATGAGCTGAACAGCTCCGTCCGCATACGCGGCGTGGGAACAGAAGTCTTTTCATCGGGCGTAGAACCCAGTGTCTCTTTTGTCGTGGATGATGTCGTTCTGGCACGACAAGGCCAGGGCTTTCAGGATCTGGTAGACATCGAACGTGTAGAAGTGTTGCGCGGACCGCAAAGCACTCTGTTCGGCAAGAACGCCTCTGCCGGTGTCATCTCCGTCACAACACAGGCGCCTAGCGACACACTGTCAGGCAAGATCGACATCACTGCAGCAGAAGGTGAAGAATACGCCCTGCGCGGAACAATTTCAGGCCCGCTCTCAGATACGGTATCAGGTCGCCTCACCGGCTTCTCCAAATCCTTGAAGGGTCATATCAAAAACGTTTCCGACGGACGGGACCTGAATGGCTATGACAATTGGGGTATCCGCGGCAAGCTACTTGTCGAACCCAGTAGTGCTATGGATTTGACCTTCATCGCAGACTACCGCGACACACAGCAAGATTGCTGCGCATACCAGATTCGTAATACATCAACCGCGCTGAACCCCGTTGTTGGCGCGACCCTGGACGCATTGCTTGATCCCGTTGTCGCGAGCCCCGAGAATCGCCAGACAAATCTCAATGCACCCGTCTACAACAATAGCGAGCAATGGGGCGTTTCCGGAAAAGCGGAGTATCGTTTCGATAACGGCTACATATTTACATCCATCACCGCATATCGCGAGTGGGACTTCGAAAACAATCTCGACGTTGACGCGCTGAGCTTCGAAGATCCGATGCCCGGCGTTGTAACGTTCGACCTGAACAGTGGGCAGACAAGTCTGACACAGACTTCTCAGGAATTCCGTCTCGCATCCCCCGAATGGGAGAACTTCGATTATGTAATCGGAGCCTATTTGTTTGAACTGGATCTGGACCGATCTTTCCGCCGTCGTATTGAAGCGATGACAGGGCTTGGCGCGATTGCCCAAAGTGGTCAGTTCAATGGCTCCGTCGGTAACAAGAATTATGCCGTGTTCGGCAGCGGCAACTGGAGACTGGGACAGGGCACAACAATTTTTGGCGGACTGCGCCTCTTAAACGAAACCCTCGATTACCAAGTTTATCGTGATCCCACCAATACACTTCAATCCGGAGACTTTCCGCTTGGAGGATCGGCTGGAACATTCGCAGATATTGATGGTGATACATCTGATACGGCTCTGGTCGGAAATATCGGCGTACGCCATCAGTGGAATGACGATCTGATGACTTATCTACGTTACGCCAGGGGCTATAAGGGCCGCGCGTTCGATGTGATCTTTACCGCACCACAGAACACACACGTGGTGGATGCGGAGCAGTCTGACAGTTATGAAGCTGGCCTGAAATTCCAAACCGCCAATAACCGCCTCCAACTAAACGCTGCAATCTTCTGGACAAATTATGAGGACTTTCAGGCCCAGGAGCGAGATGTTGCCGCCTCCACAGTCGTAGTTGCAAATGCTGGCGAAGTCAGCACGAAAGGGATCGAACTTGATGCTACGGCATTGCTGACAAACACAACAATGCTTCAGGGTGGTGTCGCCTATACAGACGCCAAGGTCGATAGCTTCCCCTTCGCACAATGCTATCGCGGACAAACCGCAAGCGAAGGATGCGTCAACGCCACGCAAGACCTTTCCGGCAAAGACCTTCCAAACTCTCCAGATTGGCGTTTCACCGCAAGCCTGCGCCAAGATATCCCACTTAAGGCTCTACCTTTTGACGGCTTCATCCAACTCGATGGAAGCTGGCAGAGCGAAGTTCAGTTCCAGATCGACCAAAACCCAAATACGACACAAGACGGATACGGTCTCCTGCATTTGAGTGCAGGCATACAGGACGAGGATAATGCCTGGACAGCTTCGGTGTTTGTCAGGAACCTGCTGGACGAAACATACGCCTCAAACATCTTTGCAGATCCGCTCTATCCAGGCGTCATCAGCCACTATCTCCCACGGGACTCCGAACGCTATTTCGGTGCGCGCCTGGCGGTCTCCTTTTAGCCCCTCCCTCCGGAGCCCCTGCATGCGGGCTCCGGTTTTTTATAAGAGCGGACAAGATATGACTGTAAATACCAGTCCCAAAGTCGATGCACTGCGCACCATGACACCGGAAGCCATTCTCATGGCCTTGAGCCTGGAAGAGAAGGTAGCCATGATGTCAGGCAGCGGATTTTACCGCATCCATACCGAAGCCAAGCAATGGGGGGCCATGCCTTACCCTGCTGGCGGCGCGAATGAACGATTGGGTATTGAAGGGCTGAAATTCAGTGACGGTCCACGCGGCGTTATTGTCGGCCATTCGACATGTTTCCCATGCTCCATGGCCAGAGGGGCAACTTTCGACCGGGATCTGGAGTGGCAAGTCGGTGAGGCCATGGCAAAAGAAGCCAGAGCGCAGAACGTAAACTTGCTTGGCCAAGTCTGCATCAACCTTTTGCGCCACCCCGGCTGGGGACGTGCGCAGGAAACCTATGGCGAAGATTCCTACCATCTCGGCGAGATGGGTTCGGCCCTGTCCCAAGGCACGCAGCATCACAATGTCATTTCAACCGTCAAGCACTTCGCCGTCAACAGTATCGAGAATACACGCTTCAACCTGAATGTTGAGATCGACGAAAGAACTCTTAGAGAAGTATACTTACCTCACTTCCGAAAGGTAATCGAATCCGGTTGCCTGTCAGTCATGAGTGCATACAACAAGGTCAACGGAACTTATTGTGGACAGAACAAATATCTCCTTACGGATATTCTTCGCAATGAATGGGGTTTTAAAGGCTTTGTGCATTCTGACTGGGTTCTGGGGGTCTACAGTCCCCACGGCGCAGAAGCTGGCCTAGATATCGAGAACCCTGAACCTGCGTGGTATGGCGAAAAACTGATCCATGCCGTCAAAGAGGGAAAGATATCAGAAGCGGTAGTGGATACGGCTATCCTTCGTATCCTGACAATACTCCAAAAGGTGATGCTGGATAAAGACCCCCAACCGGACTACCCCATGGAAGCCGTTGCGGGAGCTACGCATACTGACCTCGCGCGGAAAGTTGCAGAACAGTCTGCCGTTTTACTTTGGAACAGGGATGTTCTGCCGCTCGCAAAGTCGAAAACAAAGCGCCTCGGCGTGTTCGGGCGTTTGGCAACGCTGGAGAATACGGGAGATAAAGGATCATCCCGTGTTGCCTCTCCTTATGTCGTCACGCCCCTGAAAGGACTGGAGAGCTATCTTGGCAAGAATGCAGTGGTCTACGCTGGAGACGAGCTTGCACCAGACATTGCCGGCCATGCAGCAAGAGAATTTGACGCAGCGATTGTTGTCGTGGGCTATACATCTGCGGAAGAAGGTGAATACATACCGAGTGACATCAACCTTGGGCAGGATGATATCCCGGAAAACCTATCCTCCATCCTCGACGGGGCACGCCAACGCGGCGATGGCACTGCAATTGGAGGAGATCGCGTCAGTCTGTCTTTGCCGCCAGCTCAGATTGAGCTCATCAAGTGTATCGCGAGGGAAAATCCAAATACCATCGTTGTCATCATTGCCGGGTCGGCTGTCATGGTGGAAGAATGGATTCATGCGGCGCCCGCCGCTCTGCAAACATTCTATTCCGGCATGGAGGGAGGCTCTGCCCTGCCGCGCCTTCTCTTTGGAGACGTCAGCCCCTGCGGACGCCTGCCCTTCACTGTAGCAAAAGACCAGACACACTACCCACTCTTTGATCCCTCATCTAATCATACAGAATATGGATACTGGCATGGCTACGCCCTGTTTGATCAGGAGGATACCGAGCCACGCTTTCCTTTTGGACATGGACTCAGCTATAGCCAGTTCGACTACACAAACATTAGGGCAATGCGCACCCCGGATGGCGGATTGGAAGTCAGCGTGACGGTTCAAAACATCGGAACTGCTGAAGCCATCGATACGCCTCAGCTCTATGTCTCATGGCCCGCATGCACTGTGATACGTCCCCATAAAAGCCTGCGCGGTTTCAGCAGAGTAAAGTTGGGCGCTGGACAAAAGACTGAAACCGCCTTCTATGTCGCGCCACGAGATCTTGCCTGGTTTGATGTGGTTTCACGAAATTGGCGCATCGACAGCGGCCATTATGGCATCACTGTGGCCCGCTCAGCTCGTGATCCGCACGCATTAGAAACGACACTTAACTTTCCCGAGGAGATGAACCTTGGCATCTAGATTTGCAGCCACTTTGACCCTCTGCCTGCTAGCCGCTTGCGCAAAAAGTACCGTGCCGACAGAGACAGCCTTGTCCCAGAAGGCAAACACACTGGTGCAGACCGATGCTGGGCCGGTGATTGGCGGCGTATCTGAGAACTCCGCCAGAACCTGGCTGGGCATTCCCTACGCTAAGCCACCGGTTGGCGAGTTGAGATGGCGCCCCACAGAAGCGGCCGAGCCATGGCAAACGGCTGTGACGGCCCTGGAGCATGCCAATTGGTGCCCCCAGCTGACAAACGGGCTCGACGGCCTGTTCGGCATGCCGAAAGGCGAGCTGCACGGAAACGAGGATTGCCTTTATCTGGACGTCTATGCCCCATCTGGCTCTACCGCAGACAGCGACCTGCCTGTCATGTTCTGGATCCATGGCGGGTCGAACGTCTGGGGCCGTGCTGAGCAATATGACGGGTCCAAGCTCGCCGAGTCCGGCCAGGTCGTCGTGGTAGTTGTCCAGTACCGGCTGGGACCGCTCGGCTGGTTTGCACACCCTGCCCTTGAGGACGGAATCGCAAACTTTGCCCTGCTTGACTTAGTCCAAGCGCTACAATGGACGAAGAACAACATCCAGAAGTTTGGCGGAAACCCTGATGCCGTAACCCTGCTCGGGGAAAGCGCCGGGGCGAACAATGTGCTCGGCCTGCTGGCGATGCCGAAAGCAGATGGCCTGTATCGCGCAGCCATCGCGCAGAGCGGGCTCCCTGCAAGCGCCCCGCTGTCGCTGTCCCGGGACGGCCTGGACGACAGAGTAACAGGCGCAATTCCAGCAGCCCGTTCGTTTACGGATAAAGAAAGCCCCAAGGCGGAGGACCTGCGTAGCGCGCCGCTTGTAAAAATCTTTGAGGCCTACAGCTCAGGCCTAACACCTGCGGTCATTCGCGATGGCAAGACTCTGCCCGACCTGCCACTGGACGACGCCGTGGCGCAGCATCAGTCTGGGCGCGACGTGCCCATAATTCTCGGGTCCAATCGGGATGAAGCCAAATACCTACTGGCTTTTGATCCCAACATGACCAAGAAGGCTCTGCTGCTGTTTCCGAAGGCAAAAGACAAAGCCTATTACAATGCGATGTCATACTACATGACCGGCGTCTGGCGGACTATTGGGGTCACGGACTTTGCCGAGAAGCTGGTCGAGCATGATGCCGGCCCTGTGCGCACCTATCGGTTTGACTGGGACGAAGAAGCCAAGGTCGGCATGAGCGATCTGGGCCAATTGATCGGTGCAGCGCACAGTATCGAAATTCCATTCGTCTTCGGACACTTTGAGAATTTTCTGGGCAAACTGGACAAGCGTCTCTTCACAAAAAGCAATGCGGACGGTCGGCAAGCCGTGTCACATGCAATGATGAGCTGCTGGACGCAGTTTGCACATGGTGACGCCCTCGGCTCCACGACCGGAGACTGCCCCGCTTGGCCCACCATCGAAGCCAACAGACCTCAAACCACGATGATCTTCGACACACCGAGTGATGGCGGAAGCCGCATGGAAACAGGGACATTGAGCGTTTCAAAATTAACCGCCGAAATGAAAGCCGACCCAGTCCTGCAGAAGAACAACCGGGCATGCGGGCTTTCAAAGCGTCTGGTTCAGGCCTTCGGCCTTGTCAGACTGGAAATGGAGAACGACCTCAAAGACGTCTGTCCTGCGGATGAACTATAGCCGGGCATTCAGGCGAATATAATATAGTCCGCCATCGGTATCGTAGGGAGCGTTGCGCGAATAGATCAGCCCTTTGCTTGCTTCGAGTGTAGCTTCATCAGGATACTGGTTAAAGAGATTCTCGGCGCCAAGGCTGAGGGTCATCTGCGCGTTCACATCCCAGGATATGCCCGCATCCACAAAGAGCTCAGAGCCGAACTCCTGAACATAAGCGCCATCCTGATTGGTATAATCAGCCCATGGACCAATCCATCTGAGCTTGACCTGCAGGGTGACGTCTCCGCGCCGGTAGTTTGCTGACGCGTTGGCAGAGTAACGCGGATAAAGCCTTTCAAAACGGGCAATGCGTGGTGGATTGTCAATGAAGTCAGCATTCAGCACATCGCTTTGATTGTAATTGTACGAAAGGCCCAGATCCAGATCTCCCGCAACAAGAGAGCGACTATATTTCATAATCAGATCAAGACCGGTTGTCCTTGTGTCGAAACTGTTCTGATAGAAGGAAACTGTTGTAGTACTCTCCCCGCCAGGCACCCCCAAGGCGGCAAGACGGATACGCTCTTCTTCCGATAGAGTATAGCCATCGGTGATAAAAATCCGGTCACTGATTTCGGTATTGTATATATCGACACTGCTAGCCAGGTTTTCAAATGGGCGAAAGACCAGACCGGCGGACATACTAATTGATGTTTCAGGCCTTAGCGGCGAAATCCGAGCATCTGCTCTCTCGTTTATAATTCTGGCGACCGGACCAGCGGGACTGAACCGGCCATTCGTAAAGACGTCCAGCGTGTCCGGGGCAACGCCCTGAGACGTCCTCTCAGAAAATATTTGTGCAGGCGTCGGCGCTTTGAACCCAGTGGACACTGTCCCGCGCATAATGAGACTGGAGCTTAAATCCTGACGGAAAGATAGCTTGCCACTGAGACGACTGCCAAATGTATCAAAGTCCTCATAGCGCAGGGCGACGCCCAACCGGCTGCTTTCAGTTGGTGTGGCCTCCGCATCAGCATAGGCCGCCCAGCTTGCCTGGTCATGCGTTTTAGCCTGCGCATCTGTATAACCGGGAAAACCATTTGAACCCGATGTGAGGCCATCAACTGCACCCGGCCCTATTTCATAGGAGGCGGCATCCCCCGCAATGATACCATAACGCTCCTCTCTGGCTTCGACTCCGAAAGCGAGATTGACCGGTTTGGGGAGTGCAAAAGGGACTGACACGTCAGTTTGGATATCAGCATTCAGATTATATTCCTGCTGACGTAGACCTCCGGCACTGAAATGCGTTGGACTGTCAGGCCCCATAGAGGCATTGACCGTATCATAAAGAAAGTAATCGATATGGTTCTCACCAAAGCTGGCGCTGAAATCATAGGAAACATTCTCCGCAGTCTGGCCCTTTACCCCAAATGTTGCAGAAACATCCTTTTCCTCCTGACCGAATTGAGGCTTGAAACCATTGGGATAAAGCTCGCTGAGCGCCCAGCCGTCAAAGGCAGTGCTGACCGTATACACACTGGGGGTCGTGGGACTGCGCCAGTTGAAATCTGTCACGCCCTGCCCCTGGCTCGCATTCATGAAACCATAGGCCTGTCCGAGGGGTGTTTCATAATCTCCGATCAATAATACACGGATATCCTCGCGCTCGGGCTGACCCCATTTCTGTACAGGGTCTGCAATATCAGCGCCGGGATGTTGCTCCAGATACTCCAGAGCATCAAGCCGCTGGCGGGCGCGCGAGGTGGGGCCCGCATCGCTATAGTCCAAGCCAATACGGAAACCGCCCCGCGGCCCTCTTGCCCCTCCGCCATAGCCTAAACGTTTTTGTATGCCGTCGCCTTCATAATACTGACTGTATTGCGCAGAGAATTCGGTTTCAGAGTCTTCACGCGTAATCACATTGATCACACCGGCAATCGCGTCTGACCCGTATTGGGCCGATGCCCCGTCACGCAGAACCTCAACTCGCTGAATGGCATTGGTCGGTATTCTGGAAAGATCAGAGGACTGAGATCCCCCCGTATTCAGCATGGCAGAACGATGCTGGCGCTTTCCGTTGACCATGATCAAGGTGTGATCTGCCGACAGGTTTCTCAAACTATACGGACGAACAAATACCGCGCCATCGCTCAGCGGCCGACGTTGCACAAAAAAGCCCGGCAACAGCCCTGCCAGCACATCGGCAAAATCGTCAGACACAGGCGCGGCAAGATCCGTTTGCGTCAGAACCTCAACGGGAGACATACTCTCCCATTCCGTGAGGTTGGAGCGCGATCCAGTCACAATGACCGTATCGTAAGAGCGGGGGGCATCTATGTTCGGGAGAACAGCCAGCCTAAGCTTTGGGACAAGGGATAATGACGTGCGCGGTTTCTTGGGAAGCTGTTTTGGTTCGGCCTCACGACGAATGATCCAGACGCCGTTTACATCCGAAAGACTTGTCAGCGAGGAATTTGCGAGGAGTGCCTGAAGCGCCTCCCTGACAGACATCTCCCCGCTCAAGGCGGGTGCAATGATGCCGGTCAGGTCAGTTCCCTCAGAAATAATGACCGTATCTGTCTGCTCTGACAGTCGATTGATTGCATCTGCCAGTGGCATTTCCTGAATGCGCAGATCATGCGTCTGCGCCATGGCAGGAAACACCGTCATTGCACCGGCTATCAGCAGAAAGCAGACCGATCGCATTGGTCCCTCAGGGAGCCCCCAGCATTCGAGTTGGAGTTGGCCCTAAGAACCTGAGAGAGATGACAGGCGAATGACAAAGAATGCCCCGCGCCATGATTTCGCAGCCGAAAAACAGGAAATGAAGCGTTTCCCTTTGCCCCGCCGCTTAAATATCCGCCAAAAGAGAATGCAAAGCGCCGACAAGCTGAATGCTTTGGTCTGGCGTATTGTAAAGTGATGGAGTGACTCTCACACAGGCGCCGTTTGCCACGCCGGACCGATGAATGGTGAAGATGCCATGCTTCTCCAACAGGATTTTGGCAATGGCCTTATTGTCCTCAACACTGGTTTTTCCTTTGACGCGGAAAGACGTAATGCCGGCATGCAAGCGATCATCATCTGGCGTGAGGATTTCAAGCCGGTCATCGCCACGCATCTCTTCCGCCCAAAGATTCCGCAAATAGACAAGACGCGCTGCCTTGTTGTCGGGCCCGACAAGTTCATGAAAATCCAACGCGTCATTGACGGTCAGGAAGGTTGCAAAATTGGTCGTGCCTGTATGAACGCGGTTGAAAATAGTACCGAGACCTTCAGGCTGTTCGGACATGTTGGGGGAGATGTCGGCCAGGCGTTCCTGGCGAATATACATGAGGCCTGCACCTATCGGCGCACCGATCCATTTATGCAAATTGAAGCCGACGAAGTCTGCGCCGATGTCCTCAATACGGAAATTGGTCTGCCCCCACGAATGAGCGGCATCCACAATGCAATCGACATCAAAGCCACGCGCCATTTCGACAATTTCCCGTACAGGGATCTTCAGGCCCGTGCGGTGACTGATATGCGTCAGCAGCAGAAGGCGCACCTGCGGATTTGAGACCAGCGCCTGTCGATAGGTTTCCAGTAGGCTGTCATAGGTGACAGGTTCTGGAATCGTTATGCGCACGACAGAGGCGCCTGTCTGCTCGGCTTTCATGTCCATGGCGGTTTGGATGGAGTCGTAGTCCAGATCTGAATACATCACTGCGTCGCCTGACTTCAGGCGGTTGTATCCGCTCACCAGCCCCTGCAGGGCTTCCGTTGCCCCGCGGGTAAAAACGATCTCATCTGCACCCGCGCCCAGGAAATCAGCAAGGCGCTGATGAATAGGCTGTATGTCAGAAAAATACTCTCTTCGAGCGTACCAGGAGTTACTCCGGTTTATCTTTTCGGTGTTCCGGAAAAAGGCATTCATCACAGGCTTTGCCATCAAGCCCCAATAGCCGTTCTCGAAGTTCACAACATCAGGAGTAACATCATAATACCGTGCGATTGTGCGCCAGAAGGTTTCGTCCATGGCAATCTTGCCCGCCATTTGCTTGTTCGCTGAAGCAGCAGGTACAGGCGCTGCGGCGCAAGCCGTTTCTGTTGTAAAGGACGCCGCTGCGAAAGCGGCGCCCTTCATGACTCGTCGTCTGGTAACGTTCATATCCAATCCCGGGATCAGAAGCTGACATCCATGCGGACATAGTATTGTCCGCCATCGGTATCATAAGGCGCGTTCCGAGAATAAATCAGCCCGCGACTTGCCTGATAGGTTGCCTCATCAGGATATTGATCGAACACGTTCTCAGCGCCGACACGAACGGAGAGATTGTCGTTCACCTGATATGTCGCCCCGAGATCGAACAGGACCATCGCACCGAAATCCTGGAAAATGTCGCCATCGGAATTGCCTGAATAGTCGCGCCAGTCGCCATAATAGCGCATACGGCCGAACATGTCCCATTTTCCAATCGCATACGTCGCCTGAAGGTTTGCCGTGTTCTGCGGAATACCCTTCTCGAACCGGTCAGCAGCAGTCGTATTGTTTGCAAAATCACCGCCGGTGACTTCTGTTTTATTATAATTGTAAGCGGCTGTGACATTCACCTGGCCAGCGCCCAGGACAAATCCATAGGCCATCACCAGGTCGAGCCCTTTGCTGCGCGTGTCGAAATCGTTCTGGAAGAAGTTCACAGACGTGATGCTCTCTGCCCCCGGAACATTCAGCGCAGCCAGTTCGGCACGTTCCGCATCTGTCAGACTATAAGTCGACGACGTGCTGAGGCGGTTAGTGACATCAATCTGATAAAGGTCCAGCGTCGCTGTCAGGCCAAAATTACTGTTCCAGGCAAGTCCTGCGGTGATGTTCTCGGACTCTTCCGGTTCCAGCGGACGAATGGTGACATCAGCTCTCTGATTGATCACATCCGCAATTGGGCCCTGCGGGCTATAACGACCGCGCGTGAAGATGTTGAGCGTTGTCGTATCCAGACCCTGAGAGGTCCGCTCCGAGAAGAGCTGACCCGGTGTCGGAGCGCGGAAGCCTGTGGATGCAGTGGCACGCACGGCAAAGCTTGGCGTAAGTTCGAAGCGGGTCGAAATCTTGCCATTCGTGTCGCTGCCGAATTCCGAGAAATCTTCGTAGCGAACGGCCGCACCTATGGTCCAGCGTTCCGTTACCGGAGCCTCTACATCCACATATGCCGCATAGCTGGTCTGGTCAGACGAACCGGACTGATCGGGTGAAAAGCCTGGGAACCCATTGGAGCCGGATGGGAAGCCCTCTTCGGCCAAGGGCCCAACAGCGTAGGATGCATATTCCCCATGACCGATCTCATATTCTTCATTGCGGCGTTCCGCACCGAACGCAAATGTCAGGTCGTCAGCGAGGAAGTCGAGATTGGCCAGATAGGCGAAGTCCGCGTTCAGGTTAAACTCTTTTTGCGTCAGCGTGCCGATGTCAAATGAGGTCGGGCTTGCCGAACCGAGCGACGCATTGATCGAGTTGGACATGAAATAATCGATCTGGTTACGGCCATAGCTGGCGCTCAGATCATAGGAGAAGGCTCCCTCGCCTGCACTGCGGATGCCGCCAGTGAGTGAGAAGTCATTATCATCCTGTCCGAAGCGCGGCGTGAAGCCTGCCGGATAGATCGCAGACAAATCATAGGACGGATCAATTGCGCTTTCGCCATAAGCGCTGGTGGAAAGCGGATTACGCCAGTTGAAATCCGTGACGCCATTTCCGAAACCATATGTGCTAAAGACATAAGCCTGCGTGTTAGCGAAATCATACTGGCCATTCAGGGCAAAACGATATGCCTGACGCTCAGGCTGTCCCCAGTGCTGAACCGGATTGGCGACGTTCAGTTCCGGATAGGCTTCCTGCAGGGCGATTGCATCGGCGCGTTGGCGGCTGCGTGAGGTCGGTTGAGCATCAGTGTACTCACCAGACAGGTTCAGGAACCCATTGTCGAATACAAAGCCCTGCTGAAGACCGATGCGGTATTGCTCCCCATCACCTTCATAATATTGTCCGGCCTGAGCAAAGGCCTTGGTGCCACCCGCGTCATCCAGGATAATGTTGATAACGCCGGCAATCGCGTCGGAGCCATACTGGGCCGAAGCGCCATCCCGCAGCACTTCGATCTGCTTGATGGCATAAGACGGAATTTGGGCAAGATCAGGCGCCTGCGCGCCATTAGAGCCGAGCAACGCAGAGCGATGCATGCGCTTGCCATTGATCAACACCAGCGTGTGGTCTGCTGACAGAGAGCGAAGGCTAGCCGGGCGCACAAAAACCTGCCCGTCCGCCATTGGAAGGCGCTTTACATTAAACGATGGCACCAATTGAGAAAGCGTGTCCATCACCTCGTCAGATGCAGTCAGGTCGATGGCCTTGTCCGAGATCACGTCAACGGGCGCGAGGCTGTCAAATGCCGTACGCGGAGCGCCGCGTGTGCCGGTGACAATGACCGTTTCCTGAACACTTTTGTCTTCTTGCTGAGGCGCTGTCTGGGCAAGTGCCGAATTGCAAAGGCACAGAGCGGCCCCAGAGGCCGTCAGGGCAAGCGCTTTGCGCAGGCTGGTCGAAGAATTCATGATTTTCCCCTCATGATAAACCTTGCGGGGTGAAGCATCACACCCGCGCCACGCTCCTGCGTGACTAGAGGGAAGACAGATCAGACATGCCGCTCTTTCAGAGATCTTGCGATCTTCATAAAAGGTTCACCGCACTCTACCTCAGAAGTCTTTCATGATCAGAATTTCTGTATCATTTTCCTGTACCTGGATCGGATAGGCGGCATCCAGACCGGCAAGGACCTGACGAATCTGCTGTGTCGAAAAAGACAAAGTGAGGCGCATGTCTCCCGGCGCTCCAGAAGCAAGGCGCACAGGACGCTCACTATACTGGTTTATGTCCGCCACGATATCGCGCAATGGCGCATTGACAAAAGACAGCCGTCCTGAACGCCAGGACAGTTCTTTCTGAAGGTCAAAGGTCTCTACAGGACCAAGCCCCCTGGCCGGGGTTGAGACAATCCTGTCGCCAGCCAGAAGATCGCGTGCATCGACAGCGCCATCTGCGCTTACGCTCACATGACCGCGGTCTACGGCAACAGACACTTTGTTGGCGCGCTTCTTGATGTCAAACCGCGTACCCAGAACGCGAACCTGAACACCATCCGTTTCCACCGTTAGCGGGCGGTTTTCATCCCGCGCAATATCGAAATACGCATTGCCCGCCACCAGCTCCAGCTGTCGTGATTCTTCTGTGAAGTCTCCCCTGATACGGCTGGCACCGCCCAGTGTGATTTCACTTCCGTCTGATAGCGCAAATGTTCTTATTTCACCGCGCTGCGTGGCAATCAGGATGCTCTCGGCGGGTGCCGACTGGCGAGCCAGGAGACCCACACCGGCCGCACACATCAGCGCGGCAGCAAGGCCTCCTCCAAGCAGCAAGCGCCGCGTCGGCACGACAGGCCGCTTAAGAGCAGCAACATTGTTCTGGTCCAAGAGCAGGTCTTCAACGCCGTCGACTTCCACCATTCCTTCCCAGAGCCTGCGAACACGATCAAAGGCTTCCCTGTTCGCAGATGACGCCGCAATCCAGTCGGCAAAGGCCTGCTCTTTTTCGCTTGAGGCTTCACCGGAGGCAAAAAACAATACCCAGGCTCTCGCCTCGGCATTCCGCGCGCTTACCAAAGAAGCGTGTTGAGAGGATTCAGACTTTCTCATAGGGCGACTTCATTCACCCACTTCATCTTGGAGTAAGGCCATGATCTTGCCGAGCTGCCGCGAAATGTCCGCCTCGCTCCATCCCGTATCTTTTTTGATCTCTGCATATGTCTCCCCCTTGAACCGGCTTCTCAGCAGGATTTCCTTCTGCTTCGGTGACAGCTTCCGAATGGCGCTCGCGACCCGTTCGAGATCCTGCTTTCCCATTAAGACAGTTTCAGGAGAGATTTCTTCCACATCAGGATGCAATTTTCCATCCAGCTGACTTTTGACGAAGTTCCGACCGCGCCGCAGCTTGTCATTCGAGTTGAGGCCGAGATTGATTGCGGTACGGAACAAGAAGGCGCGAGGTGACCGGATGTGGGTAAGGTTTTCAAGGCCGGCTAGCTTTGAAAAGGCTGCCTGCGCGACATCTTCCGGGTCAGGCGGTCCTGAGCCAAACACTTTTCTGAGCCTGCCGACCAGTTCCCCGTAGTGATCCCGGAACAAATGGTTCAGGAATCTCGTACGTTCCAATGCACCAGCGCCCTCTGCCTGTACGGAGACACCCGGCACATCAGCGAACTTGTTCGCCTCCGCCGCATCCTCGGCACGGGAGAGTTTAACTTGCATGGAAGCGCCTTCAGTGAGCCTGACTGCGCTCATGAAGAATAAACACAAACTATTTGTGACGACTTATTGAAACTACTGTAACGCAGCAAACACTTCGGACTGAGCATCTGCGCAGCAGCATAAGGATCTACAGGCGCCGAGGGTTAGCGCTTTGCGTCCGGTTGCAGGAAGCGTCTCAGATCATTGGAAAATCTCTCGGCCGTTCCTCCCAGATAGAGCATATGACCTGACGGATAGTCTTCAAATGTGACCCGGTCCATGGGGAGATCAGCCGCCTCAAGCTGTGCCCGCGCTTCACTTGGCGTTGTCACAAGATCATAATAACCGGAGGCAACAAACAGGCGCAGAGCCGAATTGCGACGCATCGACCATTTCAGATCGACCGCAAAACTCTGCCCTGGCTCTATGGTCTGCCACATGAAAACTGGTCCGATATTTGAGTGAGAGTCGGCTTCGATTGTGGAGCTGAGAATGGGTAAGAGAGCCAAGCCTGAAGAGATCATCGCGAAGCTGCGTGAGGTGGAGG